>Ga0116175_1001164_pt1 | contig 17286 bp, 10 predicted proteins | sample AD_UKC125_MetaG_FD_89802 | JGI IMG/M metagenome (GOLD analysis project Ga0116175, IMG submission 89802) | Active sludge microbial communities of municipal wastewater-treating anaerobic digesters from USA - AD_UKC125_MetaG | ecosystem: Engineered > Bioreactor > Anaerobic > Digestate | place: USA... | reverse complement strand
AATCCCTCTCGAGGAACAAAAGCAACTGGCCGGAGTGGCCGTTGATGCCGTTATGGATAGTGTGTCGGTAAAAACCACTTTTAAAGAAATATTGGCCGAAAAAGGCATTATTTTTTGTTCGTTCAACGAAGCAGTCCAACATCATCCCGATCTAGTAAAGAAGTATCTCGGAAGTGTGGTTCCCTATAAAGACAACTTTTATGCTGCTCTTAACTCGGCCGTTTTCAGCGACGGATCGTTTGTGTACATTCCCGAAGGTGTGCGTTGCCCTATGGAATTGTCTACCTATTTTCGCATCAACGCACCAAATACCGGGCAGTTCGAGCGTACCCTAATCATAGCCGACAACGATTCGTACGTGAGTTATCTTGAAGGTTGCACGGCTCCCATGCGAGACGAAAATCAACTCCATGCCGCAGTGGTGGAAATTATTGCTTTGGAAAATGCGGAAGTAAAATATTCGACGGTTCAAAATTGGTATCCGGGCGATAAAGAAGGCAAAGGAGGTGTTTATAATTTTGTTACAAAACGAGGAATTTGCAAGGGAAACAATTCCAAAATATCGTGGACCCAAGTGGAAACAGGTTCGGCCATTACATGGAAATACCCCTCGTGTATTCTTGCCGGCGACAATTCGATAGGAGAATTTTATTCTGTGGCGGTGACAAACAACCTTCAACAAGCCGACACCGGTACCAAAATGATTCATCTCGGCAAAAATACCCGAAGCCGTATCGTTAGCAAAGGGATATCGGGAGGATATAGTCAAAACAGTTATCGTGGACTGGTGAAAATTTCGAAAAATGCAGACAATGCCCGAAATCATTCGCAGTGCGACAGTTTGTTGCTGACCGATCATTGCGGCGCACATACCTTTCCTTATGCCGACATTCAAAATCCGACAGCCATTCTGGAACATGAAGCAACCACCTCGAAAATCAGTGAAGAGCAGATATTCTATTGCAATCAGCGGGGGTTGAGCGACGAAGAAGCTATTGGGCTTATCGTAAATGGTTATGTAAAAGAAGTCGTAAACAAACTCCCGATGGAATTTGCAGTTGAAGCACAAAAACTACTGCAAATAAGCTTGGAAGGAAGTGTGGGATAAATTGCTTGACACGAGAATAAATAAAAAACAGTTAAAGTTTGTATCTTTGCACCCGAAAGTATTTAACAGCTCAGCATTCAATCATGGCAAAAGAATTTAAACGTACACTTGTCACATCGGCATTGCCGTATGCAAATGGGCCGATACATATCGGTCATCTTGCCGGAGTATATGTTCCGGCCGATATTTATGTGCGATATCTTCGTTTGAAGGGCGAAGAAGTAATTTTTATCGGAGGATCGGACGAACATGGTATCCCCATCACGGTGAAAGCGCGCAACGAAGGTGTCACGCCTCAGGATATCGTGGACAAATTTCATTACTTGATTAAAGATTCATTTGAACAATTCGGTATTTCGTTTGACATTTATTCCCGCACAACATCGGAAATCCACAAACAAACGGCTTCGGAATTCTTTTTGAAATTATACGAAAAAGGAGAATTCATTGAAATGGAAACCGAACAATATTACGATGAAGAAGCACGGCAATTCCTTGCCGACCGCTACATCATCGGTACTTGTCCGATTTGCGGATACGAACATGCCTACGGCGATCAATGCGAAGAGTGTGGCACATCGCTCTCACCTACCGATTTGATCAATCCCAAGTCGATGCTCAGTGGCAGTACCCCCGTTATGCGTAAAACCAAACATTGGTATCTGCCATTAAATAAACACGAAGAATGGTTGAGAAAATGGATCCTTGAAGAGCATAAAGAATGGCGTCCCAACGTGTACGGACAATGTAAATCGTGGCTCGATTTGGGGCTGCAACCCCGTGCCGTCAGTCGCGACCTGGATTGGGGAATTCCGGTTCCATTGAAAGGTGCCGAAGGCAAGGTGCTTTACGTGTGGTTCGATGCCCCTATCGGATACATTTCAAATACAAAAGAATTGTGTCTGCAAAATCCCGAAAAATACGGTAATTGGGAAAAATGGTGGAAAGATCCCGATACCCGTCTTATCCATTTCATTGGGAAAGACAACATTGTGTTCCACTGTATCATTTTTCCCGTAATGCTGAAAGCAGAAGGTACTTTTATCCTTCCCGATAATGTACCGGCCAACGAATTCTTGAATCTCGAAGGTGAAAAAATATCTACTTCGCGCAACTGGGCTGTTTGGTTGCATGAATATCTCGAAGATTTTCCCAACAAACAAGACGTGTTACGCTATGTCTTAACGGCAATTGCACCCGAAACAAAAGATAACGATTTCACATGGAAAGATTTTCAGACACGTAACAACAATGAGTTGGTGGGAGTACTGGGGAATTTCATCAACCGTGTATTGATTCTTACTCAAAAATATTTCGACAATAAAGTTCCTCCTCGTGGTTCGCTTACCGATTACGACAAAAAAACGTTGGAAGAATTGGGCAATTTAAGAAAAGCCGTAGAGAGAAATCTCGATAATTTTCGTTTTCGCGAAGCACAACAGGCAGCCATGAATTTTGCTCATCTCGGCAACAAATATCTGGCCGAGACCGAACCCTGGAAAACAATAAAAACCGATATAGACCGAACGGCATCCATTCTTAATACAGCCCTGCAACTTGTTGCAAACTTGTCTATCGTTTTTGAACCGTTTTTGCCTTTTTCGGCAGAAAAAATACGTCGCTTTCTCCGTATCGAAACCGTATCGTGGAACCGCTTGGGCGACACCGATATTTTGCCTGTCGGACACGAACTCGGACAATCGGAATTACTTTTCGAAAAAATCGAAGACGACGTTATCGAAAACCAGATTCAACGCCTATTGAATATCAAAAAAGCAAACGAAGCAAAAACATATAAAGCAAAACCCATTAAAGAAACCATTCCATTTGAGATATTCGAAAAACTCGATATCCGCGTAGGAACGGTATTGGAATGTGAAAAAGTACCCAAATCGGATAAACTGCTTCGTTTTGTGTTGGACGACGGAAGTGAAACACGAACCCTTCTTGCGGGAGTTGCCAAATGGTATCCACATCCCGAAGAATTAATAGGCAAACAAGTATGCTTTATTGCCAATCTCGAACCTAAAAAAATGCGCGGCATCATGTCCGAAGGAATGATCCTTTTGGCAGAAAATGCCGATGGTTCATTGGTGTTTATCGAGCCGTCGAAAAATGTATTGCCGGGAAGTCGGGTATTGTAGAAATAAACCGACTATCGCAAATAAAGACTAATCATGCAGGGTGAATCGATAATCACCCTGCCATAAAAACATAATCCCAATGAAAAATTTCACCTTTTTCAGAAAATTTTTGCCCGATTTGATTGCTATTGCGGCATTCGTAGTTTTATCCTTTGCCTATTTTACTCCTGCCGTTTTTGAAGGAAGGGTACTCGCTCAACACGATTCATTGGCTGCAATCGGACAGGGACAAGAGCAACGCGATTACATGGAGCGTCATAATGGCGAACGTACCCGATGGATCAATTCCATGTTTTGCGGTATGCCTACGTATCAAATGTCGCCTACTTATAATTCTACCAAACCGCAGGATGCGGCAAAAAAACTTTACTCGCTGTTTTTGCCCGATTACGTATATCTGCTTTTTATTATGCTGTTGGGATTTTATATTCTCATGCGTGCATTTGATGCATCGCCGTTGATTAGCGCATTGGGTGCCATTCTTTGGACTTTTTCTTCTTATTTTCTGATTATCATTGCAGCAGGGCATATATGGAAATTTATTACACTGGCCTACATTCCACCTACAATAGCAGGATTGGTATATGCCTATCGAAAAAAATATATTCTCGGAGCATTGCTCGTCATGGTATTTGTCGCTTTTCAAATCTCCGCCAATCACATTCAAATGAGTTATTATTTCTTGTTTGTGATGTTTTTCATGGTGCTTGCATTTTTTGTCGATGCCGTAAAAAACAAAACGTTGCCCCACTTTTTTAAAGCTACGGGAGTGATTGTCATTGCCGCAATCGTTGGTGTTTTGGCCAATTCGTCCACTTTATACCATACGTATGAATACTCCAAAGAAAGTATTCGTGGCAAATCGGAACTCTCGCATCATGGAGAAGCCAACAAAACCGATAACGGATTGGAACGCGATTACATTACCCAGTGGAGTTATGGTGTAGACGAAACTTGGACATTGCTCATTCCCAATGCCAAAGGCGGAGCGTCGGTTCCGATTTCGGAAAACCAAAAGGCCATGAGCAAAGCACGACCCGAATATCGACAGCTGTATACACAAATAGGTCAGTATTGGGGAGAACAACCCGGAACTTCCGGGCCGGTGTATGTGGGGGCTTTTGTATTGACATTGTTTATATTGGGACTCTTTATCGTAAAAGGACCCATAAAATGGGCACTACTTGCCGGGACTATTTTCTCGATTTTACTTTCATGGGGTAAAAATTTCATGGGGTTGACCAACTTTTTTATCGATTATGTTCCTTTTTACAACAAATTCCGTACGGTTGCATCCATTCTTGTCATAGCCGAATTTTGCATTCCGCTGCTTGCTGCTCTAACGATAAAAGAGTTGATTCAGAAGCCCGAAACGCTGAAAAACAACATGAAATACCTCTATATCGGTCTGGGGCTCACCGGAGGCATCGCTTTGCTGTTTGCACTTGCACCGAAACTCTTTTTCCCTTCGTTCATCTCGAGTGGTGAGATGCAAGCTTTGCAAACACTTCCCCCGGAACATTTTCATGCCATTGTGGACAATCTCACCGAAATGCGTATAGCCATGTTTACCGCAGATGCGTGGCGGAGTGTTGCCATCATTCTCATTGGAACTCTCCTACTCTATGCTATGGTAAATCATAAATTGAAAGCTCAAACGGCGCTGGTGGGCATCCTTGCCCTCTGCCTTATCGATCTGTGGACAGTCGACAAACGCTATTTGAACGATAGTCATTTCACACAAAAAACCAACGTAGCTCAATTTTTCACCAAAACACCTACCGACGAATATATTCTTAGTGATACCACTAAGCATTATCGGGTACTCAACATGGCTACCAGTACTTTTAACGACGGCGTTACGCCCTACTGGCACAAATGCATTGGCGGATACCATCCTGCAAAATTGCGCAGGTATCAAGACGTGATCGACGTGCACCTCTTCAAAGAAATGATGGCATTGCAAAACGATATTATTCGTACCCAAGGTTTGTTGGATTCGGTGGATGCCGAAGGATTCAAGGTGTTGAATATGCTAAATACCAAATGGATTATCATGCCTGCCGAAGGAGGCGGAACACTGCCAATAGCCAATCCCTATTATCAGGGAAACGCATGGTTTGTAAACGATATTGCCTTTGTGAACAATGCCGACGAAGAAATCGATGCATTGGGTAAAATAGATTTACACAATCAAGCCGTTGCAGATAAACAATTTGCACCGCTTCTTGCCGGATTTTCCGTTACACCAAAAGATTCGGCATCTACCATCCGGTTGGTGTCTTACGATTCAAATTTATTCAATTACCGGGTTGATGCAAAGAAAGACGAATTAGCCGTTTTCTCGGAAATTTATTATCCCAAAGGGTGGCAAATCACCATCGACGAAAAGCCGACAACCATGTTGCGGGCAAATTATACGTTGCGTGCCCTGCCTATTCCCGAAGGACAACACGAAATCGTGTTTAAATTCGACCCGCCGAGCATTAAAATCACCGATACCATCGCTTATATTGCACTTGCCATTATGCTATTGACGGCCATCGTAACGGTGTGGAAAGAAATCAAAGCGGGTTTACGTTCATAAAAATCGAATATTGAACATTTAAACATTGTCGTAGAATTGCGTAAACCATTCGTAAAATTTACGGATGCCGATTTCGATTGGTGTAGAAGGTTTGTAACCGAAATCTTTTTCAAGAAGGGAGGTGTCGGCATACGTGCTGATAACATCTCCCGGCTGAATTTCCATCAGTTCTTTTATCGCTTTTTTACCCGTAACGTTTTCGATGGTCGCAATAAAATCCATAAGTTTTACAGGCGACGAGCAGCCCATATTGTATATGGCATACGGTATTTCGTTTTTGGGAGGTGAAGGGATAATTTTTAAAAGTCCTTCCACAATATCGTCGATATAAGTAAAATCGCGCTCCATGTTTCCATAGTTGAAAACCTTGATCGGTTTCCCCGCCAAAATTGCCGACATAAACAGCGAAGGAGCCATATCGGGACGTCCCCAAGGTCCATATACGGTAAAAAAGCGAATTCCGGTAGCCGGAATCCCATAGATTTTGCTGTAAGTAAAAGCCATTAATTCATCCGCCTTTTTTGTTGCCGCATAGAGACTCACCGGTGAATCCGTACGATCCGATTCTTTATAAGGAGTTTTTGCATTTGCACCATACACGCTACTTGAACTGGCAAAAACCAAATGTTCGACTTTATACCGCCGACATGCTTCCAACAAATTGACAAATCCCACAATATTGGAGTCGATATATGCATAAGGATTTTCCAAAGAATACCTTACTCCGGCCTGTGCCGCAAGATGAACGACATGCGTAAAATTTTCGCGTTCAAAAAGAGAATTTAGATGCTCTTTGTCCGTTAAATCCAATTTCATGAAACGGCAAAACCTGAACAAGCTGCTTTGAATGTATTGGTATGGTTTTATCTCTTTCTCCAATATACCGGTCTCATGCAGACGCGCATATTTTAGTTTCACATCGTAGTAAGAATTGATATTATCGATATCAACCACTTCATGACCCCGCTCCAACAAAGCGCGCGCAATATGATATCCAATAAATCCGGCAGCACCTGTAACTAGTATTTTCATTTTGTTGTCTTAAAAAATTACAATGGCATGGTTGCCTATTTCAAGATAGGTTTTATTTTTGATTGCAGAATGCAATTCTTCATCCTTTTTTATTTTTTTCACAGGAAGCATCACGATTGCATTCGTTAGGGAATCTCCCACTATATCTTCTTTTTCCACCATTTTCACATCCTCTCCCAAAAACACATCCATATTTTCCGCACGATGTATGCCGTAAACACAATAATTTGTGATACGATTCTCTTCCGCCAACGTTTTTGCATGTTTGCATAAGTCGGCTACACCTATATATGGATTTAATCGTGGCATGGAACAACCCAACACGAAAATCATCGACAAAATCCCGATAGACATCACACCTAGGGATCGATAAACGTTATTTTTTCGATATAACCGATAAATGACTATTAAACCGCTTATCGACACTATTGCTGCAACAACAAAAATCGAAGGCATTCCGAGAAAAGCTGCTTCTTCCATGCGACTCAAATAGAAAATTACTACCGGTGCACTTATGAAAATCACTGCAGGAATAGCAATCGAAAGCTTTATCCAAGGGTTTTGCACGTCAAATTTATTCAACAACAACATCGAAAGATAAATGGCAAAAGGAATAATGGGAAGCAGGTAATAATCTTGTTTAGAACTGAATACAGAAAGCATTACAAAGGTAGAAACGACGATGATTGCAAAAAACCGCTCGATATCGGTATCGATTTTCTTCTTTAACCATCCTGCAATGATAAGCCCAATAACCAACAACGACCAGGGAGCCAGTGCATACCAGATTGTCATGGCATAAAAATAAAACGGTTCTTTGTGATGAAAAGCATTGATTCCCCTATCGACTGTCTGATGCACAACCAGATCATACAAATATTCCTTTCCCCCTTCAATATAAACCCCTGTAAACCAAATAACACATCCCGTTAAAATAATCAACAGGCTTTTCCATCCCCAGTATCGTTGAATAGTGTTCAATTGCCGTTTGTACAATAAAAAAAGCAGGGTTGAAACAACGGGAACCAAAATACCTACCGGTCCCTTTGAAAAAAGTGCCAGAAACACATACAACGGGAAAAGATATAAATCGCGTTTACGGTGTTCTTGCTTGTAGATTTTATAAAAAGTATAAAGAGATAAGGTGATAAACATCACCATCAACATATCCATACGAATATACACGGTAAACACCAAGAAAAATCCGCCGGTCATCAACATGAGCAAGGGAAATCGTTCATTCACGCCATTTTCTTTCCGAATCCATTTGGTCATGGTTATGAGAGTAACAAGGGCCGGAATAAATGAAAGCAACGACAAAAACCACATGCGATGACCGCCCAACAATGTCTTGCCGAGCATCATCAACCAAAAATACAAAGGAGGCTTGTCGGTATAAATAACACCCTGATTGGTAAAAGTGAATATATTCCCGTTACGTAAAGCTTCATCCGCAATACTCAGATATCGCAACTCGTTCATCAATGTGAAGTCGCGCAATAGCATTGTAGGCAGTAACGCAATAAACCAAACCAGATAAATGTGTTTAGTTTTCATCTAATTTTATTTTTTTGCTTCTGTTCCCAATCATGATATTTCTGATATAGGCAACAAATCCAAAAGACTGGCCAAGCAGCAAAATGGGATCGAGACGAAAAATGGCATAGATGATGATAATAGATGAACCTATTAGACTCAACACCCAAAAACCGAGCGGAAGAACAGATTCACGATGATATAAGGAATAAACCCACTGATAAATAAATCGCAGAGAAAAAATTATCTGTCCGGAAGATCCAAAGATCAACAACCACAAAGGAATATCTTTGTTGTGAAAAAATGTAAGGTCAAATGCCGATAAATCGCGAAGCATATATGCGATTGCTGCGAGAGGCGTAAGCAACAATACAACTTTGACCACACCGATAATTCTTTTCCAGATTCCTTGTAGATTCAGGTTCCAAAGATAGACGTAATAGGATAAAAACTGTCCGAGTATAATGGCAAAATCGTTTCTGAGCGTACCATAAACGAAAAGCAAAAACGATCCCAGTATGCTTAATATCCAAAATGCAGGCGGAGAAAGCACCTTCTTGGCCTTTTCGGTCACAATCCATTGATACAGCACACGGGCAGAAAAAAAAAGTTGTGCCAGTAACCCAATTCCAAAAACCCAAATCTGAGTCTCTTGCATAATCACTTCAGATTGCTGTCATCCACAGCGTAGTTAATATATCGTCCTTTCATCCATCGATAAGCAAAACAGTCGATAAAAGGCCCTGTCAGCCTGTTCCATAAATGATATTTGGATTTTCCGGCCATGCGGGGATAATGGCGTACGGGAATTTGCTTGACTTTTCCGTTTTGCAGTAGAATCAATGCCGGCATAAAACGGTGCATGCCATTGAAAAGCGGCATTTTTTTGGCTGCATCGGTATGCATGACTTTCAGAGGACACCCTGTATCTGCGACACCATCGTTGGTCATCATTCTCCGATAACCGTTGGCTATTTTCGATTGAAGATTCTTAAAAAACGAATCTTTTCGGTTTGCTCTAATCCCGGTTACCATTTCATAATTTGCAATATCTTTCAGCAGAAGATTAAAATCTTCCGGATCTGTTTGCAGATCGGCGTCCATATATCCCACATAATCCGAGAAAGTATTATCGATACCTGCTTTGAGTGCGGCACTGAGTCCGCCGTTTTTTTTAAGACTAAGATAAAAAAAATCGTCATTCCTTCCACATATTTCGCGAATCCTATTTAAGCTATCATCCGTAGAGCCGTCGTTTATAAAAAGTACACACGCAGGATAAAGCGATTTCGGAAGAAAGCGTTGCAACTTCTTTTCTAAAGCATAGATGTTGTCTTCTTCATTATAAACAGGCACAAGAATAGTAAACCTGTAATTTTTTGTTCGATTTTCCACTCTATTCATTTTGTTCCTAAGTGGTGAGCAATAAAAAGCACGTATACATAAGTCCTTGCCTTGACCTTATATCCTGCAAAATTAGTAAAAAAACGAAAAGAAGCACAATTCAGAGGGTTGAATTTACGCTGCGGTGTTTTTCATCGGAAAAGGTACACCTCTAAATTGAACTGAGTGTGTAAAATAATGGTTTTACAATCCCAATAGCCGATAAGCTTCCTGCAATAGTTCCTCGTTGTCGGCAATCAGCAAAACAATATCCCCTATCTCGAGTGGAGTATTCCCTCGTGGAACCAAATATTCACCGCCTCGCTTTATCATGGTGACCAATACTTTATCGGGCAATGAAAGGTCGGATAATTTATTGCCATTTTTAAGCATTTCTTCTGTTATCACTATTTCTGCCACCGCCGAATTGATTTCGTCCGACAAGTCGATATCAAACTCTTTTAATTCGGGCTTGCTCCCTTTTTCGTTACGATCGCCCAAACCGAGCCAATTTGCAACCAACGGAACAGATGTTCCTTGCAAAAGCAAAGAAAGTATGGTTATAAAAAAAACAATATTAAACATGGTTTCAGCTTGTTGTACCCCGCTAATCCAAGGATACGTGGCAAAAATGATGGGAACCGCACCACGTAATCCAACCCAAGCAACAAATAGTTTTCCCCTAAAATTGATTTTTTTAAACGGCAATAAAAGAGCAAAAACCGACACCGGGCGCGAAACAAAAATCATAAACAGACCAATTAAAATTCCAACGCCGGCTATAGGCAATAACTCGTGAGGATTAACCAATAAACCCAACGTCAAAAACATAATGATCTGAAACAACCAAGTCAATCCGTCAAAAAATCTCATCATACTGCGTTTATATACAAAACGTTGGTTGCCAATTATAAGTCCACCAATATACACTGCCAGATACCCATTACCTCCCAAAACAGAAGTAAAGCCGAAGAGAAAAAACACTATGGACAGCAACAACACCGAATACATGCCTTCATAATCCAAGTGAATATGATTGATGAGATAAACAGCAAATCTACCCAATATTACTCCGACCAATACACCAATAATGAACTGTTGAAAAAAGGAAAACACGATTTTTCCCGGTTGAACCGCAGTCGCCTGCAAAAGCTGTATACAGAGAATTACCAACATATAAGCCATTGGGTCGTTACTTCCACTTTCCAATTCGAGTAGAGGACGAAGATTATGCTTAATAGCCAATCCTTTCGACCGTAAAATGGAAAAAACGGAAGCAGAATCGGTTGACGACATGATGCTTGCCAAGAGGAAAGACTCAACAAGTGAAAAAGTAACCGTCTTTATCACGTTGTTTGTCAACCAATAAATGAATATGCTTGTAAAAAATGCCGTAAGCAAAACTCCTGCTATCGATAGAACCACTCCGGGAACAACCACCGGTTTTATTTCCGAAAACCGGGTATCCATACCACCGGAAAAGAGAATGATGTTTAGCGCTATAATTCCAACATATTGAGCCTGATGAGGCGAACGGAATTCTATTCCCACTCCATCACTTCCGACAAAAACACCTACCAAGAGAAATAACAGCAAAGCAGGGATACCAAAACGATATCCTGTTTTGCCGACAATAATACTAATGAAAAGTAAAACGGAAGCTCCCAATAAAAAAACTTCGAATGGAATAGTCATATATGTCTTTACTTTATTCTCACATTTACTACACGAGTGGGCGGTAATTCGCGGTTGCGTTTATCTACGGCAGCGACAAGATGATCTGCCAATTCGGAAAAAGCCATGCCGGTAATGCTGTCGGCGTTGAGTGCAACCGGAACACCTTCGTCTCCGCTTTCGCGTATACTTTGAACAATAGGTATCTGACCCAAAAGAGCATAGCCATATTCTTCTGCCAAGTGTCTGCAACCATCTTTCCCGAAAATGTAATACTTATTTTCGGGAAGTTCGGCCGGCGTAAACCACGACATATTTTCTATCAACCCCAAAATGGGAACGTTTACTTTGTCTCCCGAAAACATACTGATTCCCTTCCGTGCATCGGCAAGCGCCACTTCTTGTGGCGTACTTACAATCACTGCACCCGTAATGGGTATGGTTTGAACAAGAGTTAAATGAATATCACTGGTTCCGGGAGGAAAATCGATAAAAAAATAATCCAATTCACCCCAATCGGCATCTCCAATAAGTTGTTTCAGTGCATTACTTGCCATAGCACCACGCCACACGACAGCATTATCTTTTTTGACGAAAAAGCCGATTGATAGCATTTTTATACCGTAATTTTCAACCGGAACAATCAAATCCCGACCGTCTTTATTCACAAGCATGGGGGCAGCATCTTCCACGCCCAACATTTTTGGAACCGAAGGTCCAAAAATATCGGCATCGAGCAATCCAACCTTATATCCCTTCATGGCCAGCGCCACTGCCATATTGGTACAAACCGTACTTTTTCCCACGCCGCCTTTGCCCGATGCCACTGCAATGATATTTTTTACACCCGGCAGCAATTCAGGCTGTTCCATACGATGCTGTTGTTTATATTTTACCGATATATTCCCTTTGATATCGATATCTCTGTCCACATAAGTCAAAATAGCTTGTTCGGCCATTTTAACCAATGAGTTGATAAATGGATCGTTAGGCCTTTCCGCTATAAGAGAAAAACTCACTTTATTGCCTTCAATCCGGATATTGTCGGCTACCATGCCGGCAGAAACGATATCCCGGCCTGTTCCGGGATAACGAACGTTTTTAAGTGCATCAAGAATAAGTTGTGGATAGAGTGTCATAATTTAATTTATTGATTATCTGCTGAATAAGGATTAAATTTAAATTTTTACTTCTATGTAAATGAAGTAAATTTCGCATCATTTATATTGAGTACTCCGCTTGTAACTGCGATAATTGTCGCGTTCGATTTTCACTTCGGGTTCCGACCAGCTCTCTTTTTTAGGACATCGAAATGAGACATACTTGATGTTTAAACCTCGGGAAAGCCATTGTTGTTCATAAAAAGTTTGAATATGTAGCATCTTGTCGTCAATTCCCGAATGATACAAATCATTGGTGTCGAAAAGAACTTCAAGCTTATTTTTTTCGATCATGGCTTGCGTATATAAATAAAGAAAATCGCTGTCGGTTTTCAAATGAATCACACCTTCGGGTTTAAGAATACGGCTATATTCTTTCATAAAACGTGTAGAGGTCAACCGTTTGTTTGGTTTTTTCATTTGCGGATCGGGAAAAGTAATCCATAGTTCTGAAACTTCGTTTTCTGCAAAAAAATGACCGATAAGTTCGATTCGCGTCCTCAAAAAAGCAGTATTGGTGAGATTTTCTTGGAGAGCTTCGGTAGCACCTTTCCACATGCGTGCGCCTTTTATATCAATCCCGATAAAATTCTTTTCGGGAAACTGTCGGGCCAATCCGACGGTATATTCGCCTTTCCCGCAACCGAGTTCCAACACCAACGGATTATCGTTTCCGAAATAAGTAACCCATTTTCCTTTTAATGGAAAACCTTCTTTTTGCAGCATTTCAAATGTATACTGAAAAACATGAGGGTAAGTTGCCATGTCGGCAAATTTGGATAATTTGTTCTTTCCCATTCCGAATCATTTCTTTTTTGCAAAATTACGAATTTAACGCCAAATACAAATCATTTGTTTTTTATATCGTCATTTTATCGACAAAAAATACTGTAATTTAAATTTTATCTATACCTTTGCCAAGCAAAATAATCAAAAAAAAAATTTTATAAAATGAAAGTAAAGGAAATAATGACACGACTCGAAGCCAAATATTCCAATGAAAAAGAATATTTGCAAGCAGTAAGAGGGGTACTTTCTACAATTGAAGAGATTTATAACGAACATCCCGAATTTGAAAAGGCATGTATCCTTGAGCGACTGGTAGAACCCGATCGCATTTTTATATTTAAAGTACCTTGGGTAGATGATCGTGGTGAAATTCATGTGAATACCGGTTATCGTGTGCAATTCAACAATGCAATAGGTCCTTACAAAGGAGGAATACGTTTTCATTCTTCTGTTTCACTTTCAACATTAAAATTCCTCGGTTTCGAACAAATCTTTAAAAATGCTTTGACTTCGCTTCCGTTGGGCGGCGGCAAGGGAGGATCGGATTTCAGTATTCGCGGACGTTCTAATGCCGAAATTATGCGTTTTTGCCAGTCATTTGTATTGGAATTGTGGCATCATATTGGTCCCGACACCGATATTCCTGCCGGCGATATTGGCGTAGGTACGCGCGAGATAGGCTACATGTACGGCATGTATAAAAAACTGGCACGTGAAAACACCGGCACGTTCACAGGTAAAGGATTATCTTACGGCGGTTCGCTTATTCGTCCCGAAGCAACCGGTTATGGTGCATTGTATTTTGTAACGCAAATGTTACAGCAGCGTGGCATCGATATCAAAGGAAAAACCGTTGCTATCTCGGGTTTCGGAAACGTAGCGTGGGGTGTTGCGTCAAAGGCAACACAGTTGGGAGCAAAAGTAGTGACAATTTCGGGTCCTGATGGCTATGTTTACGATCCTCAAGGCATTAGTGGAAAGAAGATTGATTATATGTTGGAACTTCGGGCTTCGGGTGAAGATATTGTCGAACCCTATGTGGAAAAATTTCCCGAAGCTGTATTTTATCCCGGAAAACGGCCGTGGGAACAGAAGGTAGATATTGCAATGCCATGTGCCATTCAGAATGAGTTGGATGAGAACGACGCCCGCAATTTAATCGAAAATAACGTTCTGTGCGTTGCCGAAGTATCGAATATGGGTTGCACGGAAGAAGCTGTCGATTTGTTTCTCAAACATCGTATGTTGTTCGCATCAGGAAAGGCGGTGAATGCCGGCGGAGTAGCTACATCGGGTTTGGAAATGGCCCAGAATGCCATGCATCTGAACTGGTCGGCATCCGAAGTGGATGAAAAATTGCGGTACATCATGTCCAACATTCATAATCAATGTTTGAAATACGGAAAAGAAGAAGATGGATATATCAATTATGTGAAAGGTGCCAACATAGCCGGTTTCATGAAAGTAGCCGATGCCATGATGGCGCAGGGAGTCATATAACAACTATTAATCGATAGTCAATGATGCCGTTTCTTTATCGGCTAGCCAAAATTTTTTATGAACAATACGAAAATACCTTGCACGAGCATACCTTTGTTTTTCCGGGGCGTCGTGCAGGTATTTTCTTTCAAAAATATTTGACCGACATATCCTCAAAACCCCTTTTTTCTCCTACCATCCTTACCATTCAAGAGTTATTCGAAGAGCTTTCGCCATATCAAACCGGTGATAAAATCGGTATGCTGATCATATTGTACAACGAATATGTAAAAATCAGCCGATCGAACGAGTCGTTCGACGATTTTCTCTACTGGGGTGAAATGTTATTGAACGATTTTAATGACGTCGATAAATACCTGGTCGATGCGAAACAGCTTTTTCGCAACGTGCAAGATTTGAAATCGCTGGATGCCGATATATCGTATCTTTCGGAACCGCAAATAAATGCCATTCGTCATTTTTGGGAGCATTTTATGCCTATCGAAGGCAACGATACCAAAAAAAAGTTTCAAGAAACATGGCAGATTTTGTTCGAGCTTTATACGAATTTTCGCAATGCCCTTCACGAGAGGGGATATGCGTACGAAGGAATGCTATTTCGTGAAGTTGCAGAACGTGCAAAAGCAAATGAAGATTTGCATCTCCGTTTCAAAGATATCGTATTTGTGGGATTAAACGCTTTGACACCGGCGGAAACCATTTTGCTGGAATATCTTAAAAATTGTGGGATTGCCGATTTTTATTGGGATTACGATTCGCCTTTCGTCCGCGATAAACAAAACAAAGCATCTTTTTGGGTAACAAGCAATCTTCAGCGTTTCCCTTCCCGGTTAAAAATAGAAGAATCCTCCAAAACGGAAACAGATAATACAGAAAAACAAAAAATTAAACTTATAGGCGTTCCTTCAGCTGTTGGTCAGGCAAAACAAGTCGGCACTATTCTTTCTCAACTTATTGCACAAGGAGCTATCGACCCGAAGGAAGCCATCGATACGGCAATCGTTTTACCTGACGAGAGCTTATTGTTACCCCTACTTTACTCCATTCCTCAAGAAATTACAAAAATAAACGTAACTATGGGTTACGGTTTGTCGCATTCGGCAATCGCGAGTCTTGTCGAACATATTGCCGATTTGCAGCACAATCTTCGGGAATTGGGTAGCGAAATTGCCTTTTATTACAGGTTTGTGCTTGCTATTCTTCACCATCCCCTGATAATACTATCAGCAAAAGAAGAAACGGAAACCCTAAAAACACATATCTCGGAAAACAATCGAATTCTCGTCTTCGAATCGGAAATTCCTTCTCATCCCCTATTAAAGCTAGTTTTTAAACCCATTACTCAATGGGAGCAAATTGCCGAATATCTACAATCTATTTTGGTTTTTATTTATAATCGTTTAACCGAGGAAAAATATTCAAAAGAGGAAACAAAAAATAAAACGCATTCCGTAGATTTGGAGCGCGAATTCATTGTACAGTACTATAAATCGATTACCCGATTGCAGGAAACCCTTGGCGAAGTAAAAACGTTATCGGTAGACACCTATTTTCGTCTATTGAAACAATTGACACAAAACCTTAGCGTGCCGTTCAGCGGCGAACCCTTATCGGGCTTGCAGGTCATGGGGGTTTTGGAAACACGGGTCCTCGATTTTGAAAATCTAATTATTCTCTCAATGAATGAAGGCGTTTTCCCTCAGAAAAAGTCGTTAAGCTCTTTTATTCCTTTTTCCCTGCGAAAAGGATTCGGATTGCCCACTTACGAACATCGGGAAAGTACCTATGCCTATCATTTTTTTCGGTTAATCAACCGTGCCAAACGGGTATTTATGCTATACGATACCCGCACGGAAGAATTGCAAACAGGTGAAGTAAGTCGTTACTTTTATCAATTGAAATATCTGTATAACAATTATTTCGATATCGAAGAGCATGTGCAGACTTATGATGTAAGTGCTCCCGATAGTTCACCGATTGTGGTAGCTAAAACGCCACACGTACTGCAAAAACTGGATGCTTTTAAAGCAGGAGGAGACAAATATTTGTCTGCTTCCTTGCTAAATTATTACATCAACTGCCCATTGCAATTCTATTTTTCTGCCGTCGAAGAATTATCCACAAAAGAAGAAGTACAAGAATCGGTCGAGGCCGAAATTTTCGGAACCATCTATCACAGCCTGATGGAAAACATATATCGTCGTTTCATTGGGAAAACCGTAACACCCGATGCTTTGACAGCTTTAGCCGAAAACGATACTTATTTGACGGAACTGATTGAAAATGCTTTTTCCGAACATTATTTCAAAAATAAAGATCGTACTCAACCGCTGCAAGGGCAATATTTTTTGATAGGTGAAATATTGCGAAGTT
>Ga0116175_1001161_pt1 | contig 17306 bp, 15 predicted proteins | sample AD_UKC125_MetaG_FD_89802 | JGI IMG/M metagenome (GOLD analysis project Ga0116175, IMG submission 89802) | Active sludge microbial communities of municipal wastewater-treating anaerobic digesters from USA - AD_UKC125_MetaG | ecosystem: Engineered > Bioreactor > Anaerobic > Digestate | place: USA... | reverse complement strand
GACCACGCCAGCCTGCGCGTGGACACGCCCGACGGCACCTTCGACATCGAGGCCGACTGGCTGATCGTGGCCGACGGCGCCCGCAGCCCGATCCGCAACATGCTGGGCCTGGAGATCGAAGGTCGCATCTTCATGGACCGCTTCCTGATCGCCGACGTGATCATGAAGGCCGACTTTCCGGCCGAGCGCTGGTTCTGGTTCGATCCGCCGTTCCACCGCAACCAGAGCGTGCTGCTGCACAAGCAGAGCGACAACGTCTGGCGCATCGACTTCCAGCTCGGCTGGGATGCCGACCCCGAAGAAGAAAAGAAGCCTGAAAACGTCATCCCCCGCCTGAAGGCGATGCTGGGCGACGAGCGCCCCTTCGATCTGGAATGGGTCAGCATCTACACCTTCCAGTGCCGGCGCATGAAGGACTTCCGCGCCGGTCGCGCGCTGTTCGTGGGTGACGCGGCGCACCAGGTGTCGCCCTTCGGTGCCCGCGGCGCCAACTCGGGCTTCCAGGACACCGACGACCTGATCTGGAAGCTGAAGCTGGTCATGGACGGCCTGGCGCCCGACGCCTTGCTGGACACCTACAGCGCCGACCGCACCTTTGCCGCCGACGAGAACCTGATGAATTCCACCCGCTCGACGGACTTCATCACGCCAAAGAGCCGCGTCAGCAAGGTCTTCCGCAATGCGGTGCTGAACCTGGCGCAGGACCACGCGTTTGCGCGCAGGCTCGTCAATTCAGGGCGCCTGTCGGTCCCGTCTTTCCTGACCAAGTCCGCGCTGAACACGCCAGATGCAGACGCCTTTGCCGGCGACATGGTGCCTGGCGCGCCGATGGACGACGCGCCGATCCAGCGCGCCGGCCAGGACACCTGGCTGCTGGACCAGCTGGGCAACCGGTTCCAGCTGCTGCTGTTTGTCGACGACGTGGGGGCGCTGGATGCCACCAAGCGATCGCAACTTCTGGCACTGGAGCGCGATGCCATCGGCGTGCAGCCGGTGCTCGTGACGCCCACGGGCGGCGCCGTGGAGGGCTTCACCGTGCTGGCTGACCCTCAGGGCCTGGTGGCCCGCCGCTACGACGCGAAGCCCGGCACCGCCTACCTGGTCCGCCCGGACCAGCATGTGGCCGCTCGCTGGCGCGCCGTTGACACCACCCGAGTGCGCGCCGCCGTGGCCCGCGCGACCTGCAACGCCTGAGCCCCAAGGAAACCGCCATGCCCCTGCAACTCCAGCCCAACCTCAAGGAACCCGGCCAGCGCTATTTCCGCGAATTCTCGCCGGGCGACGATTTCTACGAAGCCCTGATCGAGGCCCATCGTGACCTCAGCGACGAGCAGAGCGAGGCCCTGAATGCCCGCCTGATCCTGCTGCTGGCCAACCACATCGGCGACATCGCCGTGCTGCGCGAAGCGCTCGCCAGGGCGCGCCAGGGCGCCTGAGCAGCCCACCATCCATCCGCCCCACCTCCAGGAGACCGACATGCAAATCAAGAAAATCCACCACGTGGCCTACCGCTGCAAGGACGCCAAGGAAACCGTGAACTGGTACGTCAAACACCTGAACATGAAGTTCGTGCTGGCCATCGCCGAGGACCAGGTGCCTTCCACCCACGCGCCCGACCCTTACATGCACCTGTTCATGGATGCAGGACAGGGCAATGTCCTGGCCTTTTTCGAGTTGCCCAACTCTCCGGCGATGGGGCGCGACGAAAACACCCCGGACTGGGTGCAGCACATCGCCTTCGAGGTGGACAGCGTGAAGACGCTGGAGGAAACGAAGGCACGGCTCGAGGCCGAAGGTGTTCCTGTGGTGGGCGTGACCGACCACACCATCTTCAAATCGATCTATTTCTTCGATCCGAACGGACACCGGCTGGAGCTGGCGGCCAACACCGGCACGACAGACATGTACCAGAAGCTTGACGACGTGAAGTGGGACATGCTCGAAGAGTGGAGCAAGACCAAGCGAGCTCCCAAGCACGCGGCCTGGATGCACGAAAAAGAATTCGGTTGAGTGCGAAGGCGCCGGGTCAGGGCTTCAGCGCCGCGTCTTCGATCAGCACCTTGTAGGTGTAGCCCGCGCCGAAATCCTTGTTGGTGCGCACGATGCCCGAGGCGGTGACCACGTCACCGACCTTGGCCTGCGCCTGGGTCGTCACGAGGATGTCGTTGGTGTCCTTGGATGCGTCCCCCGAGCCATCGCGCAGGTGAATCCAGTTCTTGCCCATGATGCCGGCGTTGTACTTCACGACCTTGCCGGCCACGACCACAGGCTTGTCTTTCAGTTCGACCGACTTGGTGTGGACTTCCGCCACGGTGCGCGCGTTGGCGCCACTGGCCTTGGCCACCTTGATCGGGGTGCTGTCCTCGGCCTTGGGGGCGCCGGCATGGGCCGCAGCGGCGTCCTTGCCGGTTCCGCCCAGGGTGCCGAACACAATCGTCGGGAAGGTCTTCTTCAGCGACTTGCTTTCGAAGTCCTTCATGACCATCGGGTTCTCGATGGTCACTTTTGCGCCCACTTTGATCGGCGCCTTGTTGACGGCGGCCCAGGTTTCACCGTCCTTGGTCTTCAGGCGCAGGTAGGTGTAGATGTCAACGTCCTTCACCTCCAGGACTTCGCCGGAGACGCCCACGGCGGCCTTCGCGGAGTGGGGAGGCGTATCGGCGGCAAATACCAGCGCGGGCAAGGGAGTGGTGGCAAAGAGGCAGAGTGCCAGCAGGGTTTTCATGGTGTGGAGCCTTGGTTCAGGAGATGAGTTAGCTTAGCAGCAAGGCTCCCGGGTGCTACGGCATGGACGTGACGTAGGCCACGACGGCCTCGATGTCGGCATCGGTCATGAGCTTGGTGTTGGCCGCCATGAGGGGGTCGGTGCGCACGCCCTGGCCCACGCGGTAGCGCTTGAGCGTGGTGGTGAGGTACTCGGGCTGTTGCCCTGCGATGCGGGCAAACTTTTCGCCGCCGCGGCCGTCTTCGCCGTGGCAGCGGAAGCAGGTCTTGCCGTAGTACTCCTTGCCACGCGCCACCAGCGCTGGTTTCGAGGACGGCTTCACCGTCACCGGCTGAGCGGCATAAAACAGCACCATGCCCACCTTCTCGTCGGCGGTCATGGCCTTGATCATGCCTTCCATGAACTCGTTGCGCCGGCGTCCGTCCGCAAACTGGCGCAGCTGTTCGAGCAGATAGGCCGGATTCTGGCCGGCGAGGTTCGGCGTGTCCGGTTTCGGGCTGTTGCCGCCTTCACCGTGGCAATTCATGCACACGGCAGCGACCTTGCGGCCAGTCTTGAAGAGGGATTCGTTGAGTTTTGGATCACTCTGCGCGGCCTGCAGGCGGGCGGCCAGGTCGACGTCGGCCGTCGCCTTGGCTGACTGGGCGTGTGCAGCAGGCGTCGCAAGCAGTGAACACATGGTGGCAACCAGCAGGGCGGTGGACTTGTTTGCCATGTTTAAGACCCTTAAAAGGAGAAGGCCATTTTATGCCTCGGGCGCACCCGATCGTCGCACCGAAGGGGCAGACTTCAGAGGGTGAACGGCACCACCTGCTGCCGCTGGGTGCCCAGTCCTTGCACGCCGAGGGTCAGGACGTCTCCCTTTTTCAGGAACACGGGCGGCTTCATGCCCATGCCCACGCCGGGTGGCGTGCCTGTGGTGATGACATCGCCGGGCATCAAGGTCATGAACTGGCTGACGTAGCTGATCACCTTGGCGACGCTGAAGATCATGGTGCGGGTGTTGCCGGTCTGCATGCGGCGGCCGTTGAGGTCCAGCCAGAGATCCAGACGTTGCGGGTTGGCGATCTCGTCACGGGTCACCAGCCAGGGGCCGATGGGGCCGAAGGTGTCGCAGCCTTTGCCTTTGTCCCAAGTGCCACCGCGCTCGATCTGGAAGGCGCGCTCGCTGACATCGTTGACGACGCAGTAACCGGCCACATGGGCCAAGGCATCCTTCTGGGACACATGGCGGGCCTGCCGGCCGATCACCACCCCCAGCTCGACCTCCCAGTCTGATTTCTTCGAACCTTTGGGCAGCATGATGGGGTCGTCCGCGCCCTGGATGCAGCTGGTGGCTTTCATGAACACGATGGGCTCGGCCGGGATCGGCATGCCGGCTTCGGCGGCGTGGTCGGCATAGTTCAAGCCGATCGCGATGAACTTGCCAATGCCGGCGACCGGGCAGCCCATTCGCGGCGAGCCCTTGACGAGGGGCAGGGTCTCGGTCTTCAGCTTCTGAAGGCGGGCCAGCGCTGCATCACCCAGCTGATCGGGGCCGATGTCGGACACCGCGGCGCTCAGGTCTCGCAGACGGCCCTCGGCGTCGATCAGGCCGGGTTTTTCTTGGCCGGGTTTGCCGTAGCGGACGAGTTTCATGGCAGCTCCTGGGTGTGATGGGCTTGGCTTTGCGAGGAGCTTACATGTTACGGCGGTATTGGCCGCCAACCTCGAACAGCGCGCTGGTGATCTGGCCCAGCGAGCAGACCCGCACGGCGTCCATCAACACCTCGAACACATTGCCGTTGTCGATCACGGCCTGCTGCAGGCGCTTGAGCTGTTTGGGCGCCTCCGCGGCATGGCGGGTATGGAAGTCGGCCAGACGTTGCAGCTGGCTCTGCTTCTCTTCCTCGGTGCTGCGTGCGAGTTCCAGCGTGTCGTGCACGGCGTCGCCACGGGGGTTGCGGAATGTGTTGACGCCGATGATGGGCAGCTCGCCGGTGTGCTTGAGCATTTCATAGTGCATCGACTCGTCCTGGATGCGCCCGCGCTGGTAGCCCGTCTCCATGGCGCCCAGCACGCCGCCACGCTCGGCAATGCGCTCGAACTCGCTCAGCACGGCCTCTTCCACCAGCTCGGTCAGCTCCTCGATGATGAACGCGCCCTGGTTGGGGTTTTCGTTCTTCGCCAGACCCCATTCGCGGTTGATGATGAGCTGAATAGCCATGGCGCGGCGCACGCTGTCTTCGGTTGGTGTCGTGATGGCCTCGTCGAACGCGTTGGTGTGCAGGCTGTTGCAGTTGTCGTAGATCGCGATCAGTGCCTGCAGCGTGGTTCGGATGTCGTTGAACTGGATTTCCTGCGCGTGCAGGCTGCGGCCGCTGGTCTGGATGTGGTACTTGAGCTTCTGGCTGCGCTCGTTGGCACCGTATCTCTCCTTCATGGCCACGGCCCAGATGCGGCGCGCCACACGGCCCATCACGGTGTACTCTGGGTCCATGCCGTTGCTGAAGAAGAAGCTGAGGTTGGGCGCAAAGTCGTCGATGTGCATGCCACGCGCCAGGTAGGCTTCGACAAACGTGAAGCCGTTCGACAGCGTGAAAGCCAGCTGGCTGATCGGGTTGGCTCCGGCTTCGGCAATGTGATAGCCGCTGATGGACACGCTGTAGAAGTTGCGCACGTTGTGGTGCACAAAGTAGCTGGCGATGTCGCCCATGACCTTCAGGCTGAACTCGGTGGAGAAGATGCAGGTGTTCTGTCCCTGGTCTTCTTTCAGGATGTCGGCCTGCACCGTGCCACGCACGTTGGCCAGCACCCATTCGCGGATCTTGGCGGTTTCGGTGTCGGTGGGGTCGCGGCCGTTGTCGGCCTTGAACTTGTCGATGTTCTGGTCGATGGCCGTGTTCATGAACATCGCCAGGATGCTGGGTGCCGGACCGTTGATGGTCATGGACACGCTGGTGGTGGGGTTGCAGAGGTCAAACCCGCCGTAGAGCACCTTCATGTCGTCCAGCGTGGCCACGTTCACACCGGAGTTGCCGATCTTGCCGTAGATGTCCGGGCGCAGGTCCGGGTCGTTGCCGTACAGCGTCACCGAGTCGAACGCGGTGGACAGGCGCTTGGCGTCCATGCCCTGGCTCACGAGCTTGAAGCGGCGGTTGGTGCGGAAGGGATCGCCTTCGCCGGCGAACATGCGCGTGGGGTCTTCGTTCTCGCGCTTGAAGGCAAAGGTGCCAGCGGTGTAGGGGTAGCTGCCGGGCACGTTGTCCAGCATCAGCCACTTGAGGATTTCGCCATGGTCTTCGAATTGCGGCAGGGCCACCTTGCGGATGGTGGTGCCGGACAGGCTCTTCGTGGTCAGCGCGGTGCGAATCTCCTTGTCGCGGATCTTCACCACGTATTCATCGCCGGCATAGGCCTTCTGCATCTCGGGCCACTGTGCCAGCAGCTTGCGCGCCGACGGGTCCTGTGTTTCCTCGCGTTGCACGGCCAGGTCGATGGCGGCCTCGGCAGCGCGTGCCTTGCCCGGCTTGCCGACTTCAAGCATGGCGGCGGCGGCGCGAAGCTGCTGGATCTCACGGGCCAGGCGGGCCTGGGCGCGCGCCTTCTTTTTGTAGCCACGGACCGTGTCAGAGATCTCGGCCAGGTAACGGGTGCGGGCAGCCGGAACCACGGGCGTCTGGTTGGTGCTGTGGCGCACGCTGACCAATGGCAGTGCGCCATCCGCCAGCTTGAGCCCTAGTTCTGCCAGGCGCGGCTTCAAGGCCTGGAACAAGGCGGTGACGCCATCGTCATTGAAACGCGCCGCCATGGTGCCGAAGACCGGCATCTGCTCGGCGGGCGTGGTCCAGGCCTCCTTGTTGCGTTGCACCTGTTTGGCCACGTCTCGCAGCGCGTCCGAGGCGCCCTTGCGGTCGAACTTGTTGATGGCCACGAATTCAGCGAAGTCGAGCATGTCGATCTTCTCCAGCTGGCTGGCCGCGCCGAACTCCGGTGTCATCACATACATCGGCACATCCACGTGGGGCACGATGGCGGCATCACCCTGCCCGATGCCGGAGGTCTCGACCACGATCAGATCGAACCCCGCGGCCTTGCACGCGGCGACCACGTCAGGCAATGCCTTGCTGATTTCGCTGCCGAAATCGCGCGTGGCCAGGCTGCGCATGAAAATGCGGGACCCCTGTTGCCAGGGGCTGATGGCGTTCATGCGGATGCGGTCGCCGAGCAGGGCGCCGCCACTCTTGCGGCGTGACGGGTCAATGGAAATGACGGCCACGCGCAGGCTGTCGTTCTGGTCCAGCCGCAGACGCCGGATCACCTCGTCGGTGAGAGATGACTTGCCTGCGCCGCCCGTGCCGGTGATCCCCAGCACCGGCACCTTGCGTGCGGCTGCCGATTTCTTGACGGCGGCCATGAGCGATCCGTCGGCCTTTTCGTTTTCAAGCGCGGTGATCAGCTGCGCCAGGGCACGCCAGGCCAATTCGCCGTGGCCCTGGATGGCGTCGAGCCGGTTCGGCGCGTAGGTGGTGAGGTCCTGGTCGCAACGCATCACCATTTCACCGATCATGCCGGCCAGGCCCATGCGCTGCCCGTCTTCAGGGCTGTAGATTCGGCTGACGCCGTAGGCCTGCAGTTCCCGGATTTCGGGTGGAACGATCACCCCGCCCCCGCCGCCAAAGACCTGGATGTGTGCGCCTCCGCGGCTCTTCAGCAGGTCCACCATGTACTTGAAGTACTCGACATGTCCGCCCTGGTAGGAACTGATGGCAATGCCTTGTACATCTTCCTGCAGGGCGGCGGTCACAACCTCGTCGACCGACCGGTTGTGGCCCAGGTGAATCACTTCGGCTCCCATGCTCTGCAGGATGCGGCGCATGATGTTGATGGCCGCGTCGTGGCCGTCGAACAGGCTGGCGGCGGTCACGAATCGCACCTTGTGCGTGGGGCGGTAATTGGCAAGGGCCTGAAATTCGGCGGACAGGTCAGTCATGGCAGGGTTGGCTTTCGTCTCTTGAGTTGTTGGAATGGGGGCAGTGCGCTCACACAATCTTGAGGCCTTTCAGGGCCGGATCGCTTGGTGGGTAGCGCAGATTCAGTGACTTCAAGGCGTCGCGCACCAGGGTGGCGATCATCAGGTTGCGATGCGTTTTGGAGTCCGACGGCACCACGGTCCAGGGAGCCCACGGTGTGCTGGTGGCGCCCAACAGTGCTTCATATGCCTGCTGGTACGTCGACCACTGCTTGCGGGCGTCCAGATCGCCCATGCTGAATTTCCAATGTTTGGTCGGATCGTCCACGCGCTCCTGCAGGCGCCGGCCCTGTTCTTCAAAGCTGATGTGCAGCATGAACTTCAGGATCACGGTACCGGTTTCGCTCAGCAGCCGTTCAAAAGCGTTGATATGGGCAAAACGCTGGTGAGTCTGCTCCGGCGAGATCTGGCCGTTGACCACGGGCACCAGCACGTCTTCATAGTGGCTGCGATTGAACAGGGCGACCTCCCCGGCACCGGGAACCTGCTGGTGGATGCGCCAAAGGTAGTCGTGCGCCTGCTCGGTGGCATCGGGTGCTTTCCAGCCGATGGTGCGGACACCCAGCGCACTCATGCGGCCAAACACGCCGCGGATGGTGCCGTCTTTTCCTGAAGTGTCCATTCCCTGCAGGACAACCAGCAATTTGTAGCGGCGGTCAGCAAGGAACAGATCCTGCAGCGTGTCCAGTTCCGCTGCCAAGACCTCCACGCTGGTCTTGGATTCGGCCTTGTCCCCATTCAGGAACGGCCTGGCGGCCGGATCAAGCCCCCGCAACGAAAATGGCCGACCGTCGCCGTCGACAGGCGGTTGCCATGGGCCCAGCAAGTCCTTTGCAGTGCTGGCGGCATGCGCCATGAAGACTCCTTGATTGACGTTTACGTAAACGTCAATATTAACCGCTGATCCCTTGCCTGTCACTGACGGCCGAACGCCATCGCGTGCGTGGCTGGCTGACGCGCGCCTGTCCCAAAGCTATCATGCAGGCGAATACCGACGGTAACCAACTACTGGATTGATACAACATGAGCAGAATCGTTGATGCTGACAAGAAACGCGCCCTGTGCGCGCGATTGGCCCGAATCGAAGGGCAGCTTCGTGGCTTGCAGAAACTCATCGACAGCGACGCCGATTGTGAAAAGATTGCCCAGCAGATGGCGGCGGCGCGCAAGGCACTGGACAAGTCGTTCTTTTCCATGGTGGGTTGCATGATCGAGCAGGGGGATCAGTCAGCCGAGCACGTCGCTGAAATGTTGACCAAATTTGCCTGACTCAGGGTCCAGCCATGAATCCCATCCAGTTGTTTGACGACGCCTCCAGCACCTATACCTACGTGCTGTTCGACGAGCAAACGCGTGATGCCCTGATCATCGATCCGGTCGATGCGCAACTGGATCGGGATCTCGGCGTGTTGCGCCAGTACGGACTCAAACTCGTGTGGACCGTCGAAACACATGCTCATGCGGACCACATCACCAGCGCCGGTTTGTTGGCCGAGCACACGGGCGCGCGCACCGCGGCACCTGCGGGATGTGGCATCAACACCGCCGCCGTGCAGATGCAAGACGGCGACGAACTGGATTTCGGCGGCCAGAAGATTCGAGCACTTCACACGCCCGGGCACACGGCCGGCAGCATGAGTTTTGTCTGGTTCACCGGCGCAGACCGGCACGTGTTCACCGGCGATACGCTGCTGATCAACGGATGTGGCCGGTCCGATTTTCAGTCCGGCAGTGCGCGGGCGCTGTACCACAGCCTCACCCAGGTGCTGTTTTCACTGCCGGACGATACTGTCGTCTGGCCGGGACACGACTACAACGGTCGAACCCATTCCTGTATTGGTCAGGAAAGAAAATCCAACGCGCGCGTTGCGGGCAAGTCGCTGGAGGAGTTCGTCGCCATCATGGATGCGCTGCACCTGCCCCGGCCGCGCCGGATGGATGAGGCGGTGCCGGCCAATCTCACTTCGGGCATGCGCCACGACGCCGGCGGAGGCGCCCTGTTGCAGCCGCGTCCCGCATCGGGCTACGCCGGGGATGTGTCGGCGCAATTGGCCTGGCAGTGGGTTCAGGCGGCCGAGGCCGTGCTCGTTGACGTGCGAACCGACGCGGAGCGGGAGTGGGTGGGTTTTGTGCCCGGGGCCGTGCCGCTGGCCTGGAAGCAGTGGCCCGGCATGGCCATGAACCCGCAATTCGACGAAGGGCTCAAGGCGGCGGCCGCCGGTGGACAGAAGCTGGTCCTTCTGTGCCGCAGTGGTGTGCGCTCGGTGGCGGCAGCCCGTCGAGCGGCCGAACTGGGTATCGAGGCCTACAACATCCTTGAAGGTTTTGAGGGCGATCCCGATGAACACGCGCAGCGGGGCCACAAGGGCGGTTGGCGTTTTTTCAAGCTTCCCTGGCGCCAAGGCTGAGCGCCAATTCTTGGCAGAACCGCCTGACTCAGCCGGCGGCGGGCTCCTCGAAACGTAAACTGACCCCTGTCAATTCTGACAGGGGTCCAGACCCGAGAACGCCTGATGGCGCATTCAATGACTTGTTGTCACTACCGTGGAGCAAGTCATGCAAGTACTCGACCGACCCAGCAATACCCCCTTCGCAGCGCCGTCTGCAGCACGTATCAGCGATCACCTGGCACAGCGCGTCCAGCGCGAATTCACCACCCGATGGGAAACGCTCTGGCAAGGGCGTTCGCTGTTGCACGGCCGGGTACCAGGATCCGATGCGGTTCGCCTCAACGGCAATGACTACCTCAATATCACCGGGCATCCGGACATTGTTCGTGCCCAGTCCAGCGCCTTGCGTTGCGACGGCGAGTTTGTGATCCAGTCCAGCGTCTTTCTGCTGGACTCCCATCCGTCACGGTCACTGGAAAAATCATTGGCCCGTTGGGTTGGCAAGGAGGACGGACTCATCAGTCAATCAGGATACAGCGCCAATTTGGGGTTGCTGCAGGCCATCTCCGATCCCCAGACGCCGGTGTACCTTGATAGCCTTGCCCATACCTCCCTGTGGGAAGGCGCCAGAAGGGCAGGCGCGCCCATGCATGCGTTCCGGCACAACGATCCTCTGCACCTGGAGCGTCTGATCGCGCGCCATGGGCCTGGCGTGGTGGTCGTGGACTCGGTCTACAGCACGACGGGGGCCCTGTGTCCGCTGGAGGCCATGGTCGACGTGGTCGAGCGTGCGGGTTGCATGATCCTCGTGGACGAATCCCACTCACTGGGCACCCATGGGCCGGCAGGCGCAGGTCTGTGCGTCCAGTTGGGGTTGAGTCATCGCGTGCACTTCATCACAGCCAGTCTGGCCAAGGCCTTTGCGGGCCGGGCAGGATTCATGACGCTGCCGTCAGAGATCCGCAACTATGTGCTGAGCACCAGCTATCCCAACATGTTCAGCTCGTGCCTGCTGCCGCATGAGATCGCGGGTCTGGCGGCTACGCTAGAAGTGATTCAGCGAAGTGACGCGGCCCGCTCGCGTCTGAGCACCAGCACCTTGCGCCTGCGCCAGGCTCTGGCGAGTCTCGGTTATCCCATTCATCAGGGCACCGAGCAAATCATCGCGCTGGAGGCCGGTACCGAGCCGGCCACCATGGTCTTGCGGGACTGTCTGGAAGCGCGGGGTGTTTTTGGCTCCGTGTTCTGCGCGCCGGCCACCAGCCGGAACCGGACCATGGTCCGGCTGACCCTGCACGCCGGCCTCGCCGAGGCGGAATTGGCCCATGTCGAGGCAGTCGCGGCGGAGATTGCGCCCGTCGTCAAACCGTGGGACTGGCCACTTGCCCGCCGGCTGAAAAACGGTGAGCGGAACACGGGCGCTCAGGTGTGAGCGAATGCGCTGCGCAGAGGTGTCGCATCATCGATCGGGCGTGTCCCCCTGTCGTGCAGAAAGCGCGCAAAACTTTGGTCAGGTCCCGGATTCAAGTCGCCAGGAACTTTGGTCAAAGCGGCCAGCATTCCATGGCCCAGTGGAATCGCTGTCACGAGACCGGAGCGGTCCGAACCGATCGCGACTTGAAACTCGCCGTCGAACAGGCTGCGACCCGCGCGGATGTCGTCAAGATCTGCGCCAGACAGACCACCGCACGCGGCGAGATCGGCGAGGTCGTCAAGGCGGCTTTCATGTTCAAGGTGAAGCCAGGTGGCCTGTCCGGCGTCGTCCAGGCCCAGCACGCCGAATGGATCCCCGATCACGACATGTTCGACCCATCGAAGCGTATCGGCCAGTACTTTGAGCTGCCGCGCGATCGGCGGCGCCGTGATCACGGCCATTTGTTCGCGAGAAAGGCTTGCGCGCCAGGTTTGCGCCTGCAAACCCCAGGGCTCGTCCAGAAGGCGCTGGATTGACGTGGTCAAGCGTCTTGAGATTTCACTGGCCTGCTTGGGCACATATTGCTCTATAAGGGCAGAATTGAAAGCTTGGACCGCAATCTGTTCGTCGGCGCGGCCCGTCAGCAGGACGCGTGCGCCGGGCCAAGTCGCCAGTTCTTCGAGCACTTGGAGCCCGTTCATGGCCGGCATGGAGTAGTCGACCACACAAACCTGCGCCAGCCCGAAACGCCAGCATCCTGCTTCTCGCCAGTATTGGAGGATCTGGGCAATCAGGCCCTGGCCGCTGTGCCACCGATCGAGGATTTCCTGATGTCTCCAGCTGTCAGCCTCCAGTTCAGGGGGCTCCTGCTGCAGGTAGTTGATGCACTCCGATGGCCGTGTGAACAGCCGGACGGGCCAGTGCTCGGGCATGACCTCGGCCAGCATTTCAAGATAGGCCGGATCGTCATCAAGAAAGACCACCCCGCCGGGGCGACGGTAAATGGGAAAGATCATTCCGGGTTTTCCTTCTCGTCCGAATGATTGTCTGGAGAGTCGACCGGCAGGGCAATCGTAAACACGGCGCCCGCCGCGGGCTCTGATTTGACGCGAAGGCTGCCCTTGGCTGCGACGACCACGCGCCTGCAGAACGCCAGCCCCAGGCCATGCCCTGTGCCGTGGTCGGACGAAAAGAAAGGCTCGAACACCCGTTGCAGGGCGGCCGGATCAATGCCGATGCCTCGGTCGGAAATGGTGATCCGCCCCTCCGCACCCCGGCTGCCGACTTCAATGCGCAGATCGCCGGGGCTCACGAACGAACCGGAGGCCTGTAGTGAGCGAAGCGCGTTCTGAATCATGTTGTCGAGCACACCCGAGAACTGAGTGCGCGCGCCTCGGAAAATGAAATCCCGATGAACGATGACCTCAACGCACTCGGCCTCCCGTGTGGAGCGATACGGATACGCCGCCACCGCGTCCGCCACCAGTTCCCGGGCTGAAATGCGGTCGTTGTATTGCGCAAGCTGCAGCAGTCTCGCATTTGCAATCTGCATGTCGATGTGATGGTTCATCGACCGGGTCAATGCGCTCAGGCGTTGGCCCAGCTTCTCCAGCTTGCCAGCACGAGGTGCTTCGGGCTGGCGCCGTGCCTCAATCAACAGAGCATCGGCAATCAAACCTGCGGTCGACAATGGGGTTCGCAATTCATGCGCCATGATGCCAATCGTAGCGAGCGAATGATTCAGGCGTTCGCGGCGCAGGTTGGCCCCGGATATTCCTAGCATGAGGCCAGCGAACCATCCGAAACCCAGCACCACCAGATGGGTGGCTGGCTGGACGTCGGCAGTCGGCGCCATTGCCATTGCCATCGCCCCGCCCAGCAGAAAGCCGGCAATCGAGCCGGCTGCGGCAATGCGCCAGTCGGTGAGGTGAAAGTAGACCAGCACGCCCGCGGCAAGGCTGGCGATCCAGACGGCATTTCGATCGTTCATCACATACATCCAGCTGAAGAACAGCGGCAACTGGATGAAGCAGATGGCATTGAACAGATGCTGTGTGCGCGGTTGCGAAGGCTCAGCGATAAACCAGTTCAGCATGAGCAGGCCACCCAACGCGCTGATGGTGCATCGAACCCAGAGGTTTTCGTAGGGTTGTGGCAGCCAATAGTGCCAGATCCAGTAGAACAGCGGATGGCCAATCAGCGTAAAGGCGCCCAGCCATCTGAGACGCAACAGGGAGGGGTGGAGGATGGACTCCAGGGGTGCGTGCAGCACTTCCTCCCGCAGTTGCCGGGCGGTGGCGTTGTAGGAGATCCAGTTCTTGAACGGGGCGCCGTTCATGGGCTTGGGCGTGTTGGGTCGGGGCGTTGCATCGGAGGCATCTTCGGGCGGTTCGATGTTATTGTCACGGCTTTGCCCTTCCGTGCCGATGCACCCCCCTGTTAACTTTGACAGTGTCACCCTCGACGCCATGCTGAGCGACTGGCTCCGTGCGATGGGCGAGTTCACGGTCGAGGCGGTGGTGGTGCTCGGGCCTGATCCGTTTGCCGATGCGGACCAGCGGCTGGTGCTGGCCTTGCATCCGCCACGACTGATCGAAGGCGCGCGTGCGCTGGCCGAGAGCACCGATTTCGGTGCGCCGTGGCGCGATTCCGATGCACCCCTGGTGGCCTGGCAGCACATTGCCAAGTCCGCCTACGAGACCCAGAGCCGCTGGCGGCGTCTGTGGCTTGGGCATGGGTATCAGAGTGTGGTCCGGGTCGAGTTTCCCCTGCCCGCGGGGCGGGCCTTCGAGTGCTTCATGTTCAGCCCTCGCGAATACCATGACCGCTCCGATGCAGCCTCGCTGGCGTGGTCGGTGCTGAACCTGTGGCCGCTGTTGCGGCGCACGCTGGTTGAAGCCCGAGGGGTCCTGAGTCCACGCGAGCGTGAGTGCCTGGCCCTCGCTTTTGGCGGGCTGACGGCGCGACAAAGTGCCGAACGCATGGCTTGCAGCGAGCGAACCGTCAACTACCACCTGGCGAACGCCATGGCCAAACTGAAGGTTGACAATAAACTTGCGGCGGTTCAGCGGGCCTGCTGGATCGGCGCTCTCTGAAGGAGGTCCTGTGCGACTTGCTCGTAGGCGAAAGCCACTTGCAGCAAGGCGAAGTCGCCTTGTGGCCGCCCAATGAGCTGCAGGCCCATGGGCAGTCCGTCCGGGTTGAAGCCAGCCGGAACGCTGATACAAGGCAGGCCGGCAAGCGTGGCGTAGATCACCACCTCCATCCAGCGGTGGTACGTGTCCATCGGGGCGCCGCCAATCTGCCGTGGCCAGCGAACGTTGACCTCAAAAGGCCAGACCTGAGCGGTGGGAAGTGCCAGCACATCATGGTCTTCGAACAGGGTCAGCATGCGCTGGTAGAGCACGGTCCGCGTCGTGCTGGCCGTCATGAATTCCGCGCCCGTGACACCCTGCGCCTGGTCATGTTCCCACAGCGCCTCCGGCTTGATGTGTCGTCGATTCTCTGCCTTCAGCAGGAAGGGCGCGATGCGGGAGGCGACCAGCAATTTTCGCCAAACCAGCCAGCTGCGCCAGATGCGGTCCGGCTCCATGCCCAAGGTCACGGGCTCGATCCGGCAACCCTGGTTTGCCAGCCGCTTCAATGCCAGACCACAGACATCCAGGATGCCTGCCTCCATTGGCAGGTACCCGCCGAGGTCACCCAGCCAGCCGATGCGGATGCTCGCTACTTCTTTCGGATCCAGATGCAGCGAAGCCAGGAAGGATTGGCCATCTTGCGCGATGGAAAGAGGGGCGTTTCGGTCGAACCCGGACTGAATCGCCAGCAGACGGGCGAGGTCTTGCACGGTGCGCGCCATCGGACCTTCGGTCCCCAGTTGCGAAATCCAGACTTCGTTGGACGGCACCATCGGTACGCGACCCTGGGAGGGACGCAGACCAAAGACGTTGTTCCAGGCGGCGGGGTTGCGCAGACTGCCCATGAAATCCGATCCGTCCGCGACCGGCAGCAACCGTTGGGCGAGAGCCACCGCAGCGCCGCCGCTGCTGCCACCTGCCGACCGGGTGGGGTCGAACGCGTTTCGGGTGGCGCCGAAAACCTCGTTGAACGTGTGAGAGCCCAAGCCGAATTCGGGAACATTGGTCTTACCGATCACGATGCACCCGGCTGTTTTCATGCGTCGGGTGAGCAGGCTGTCGGCGCCCGGGACGAACTCGCGCATCAAAGGTGAACCCAGGGTCGTCGGGATGCCGGCCGTGTTTGACAAGTCCTTGATCGCCTGCGGAACGCCATGCAACCAGCCCATCGACTCGCCACGGGCGAGCATGGCATCGCGCTCGTCCGCTTGCCGAAGCAGGTTGTCACCATCCTGCAAGCTCAAGATGGCGTTGAAGGTGGGATTGACCGCGTGGATGCGCGAGAGGTACGCCTGCATCACCTCCCGGCACGACACCTGCCGTTCATGAATGGCTTGCGAAAGATCACTGGCGGAAAGGTCGGTGAGCGTCATGGCGGGATGGTCGTTCCTGTGGCTTGGGCGGCTCGTGGTGCGTAGCGAAGCTTAGCGCCGGCGCCGAAACCCGCAATAATGCGGCGCATGACCTTTTTGGCAATTGATGTGGGCAATACCCGGCTGAAGTGGGCGCTGTACGACGCGCCCTCGCCCGGAGCCCAGGTGCTCGCACAGGGCGTGGAGTTCCTTGAAAACATCGAAAAGCTGGGCGATGGCGACTGGGCCAAGCTGCCGGCTCCGGATCAGATGCTGAGCTGCATCGTGGCGGGCGAGGCCGTCAAGCGGAGGGTCCAGGAACAGATGGAGCTCTGGGATGTTTCGCCCAACTGGGTGGTTTCCAGCGCGGCTGAGGCCGGACTGGTCAATGGTTACGACTATCCCACGCGGCTGGGGCCGGACCGCTGGGTGGCCATGATCGGAGCGAACCACCGGATGCGCGCCCGCGGTGCGCCAAGGCCCATGGTCGTGGTCATGGTGGGGACCGCTGTCACGGTCGAGGCCATCGACGCACACGGTCATTTCTTGGGCGGCCTGATCCTGCCTGGCCACGGCATCATGCTGCGGGCACTGGAGTCCGGCACGGCCGGCTTGCACGTGCCGACGGGCGAGGTGCGCGCATTCCCGACCAACACCAGTGATGCGCTCACCAGCGGGGGCACCTATGCCATCGCCGGTGCGGTGGAGTGCATGGTTCGCAATGTCCGGCAGCACTGCGGTGTGGAACCGGCCTGTTTCATGACCGGTGGCGCCGGCTGGAAGATGGCGCCCTCCCTTTCGGTGGAGTTCGAACTGGTGGAAAGCCTGATCTTCGACGGCCTGCTGGTGATCGCCCAGGAGCGTTACGGCTCATGAACGGGCCGTCCGCGGCCAAGCCGTGGATTGCTATATTTACTGAAGCAACAAATGACCGTTTGACGCTGGGATCTGCCTGAAATGGTCACTAATCTCCGAGTTCAGCCTGCGCCAGGTCCCGGTCCAGTCTTTCCTTGGCATCCATCGGTTCAATGGCGGCTGCCTGTTCGTACAGGCGGGTGGCCTCGGTGCTGTCCGGGTTGCCTTCGAGCATGACCAGTCCGCGCGCGTACTCGAGCCTGGCCATGGCCGAATCGGGGTTCAGCATCAGTGCCTTGCGGTACATCGCCAGACCCACATCCTTGCGGGCGCCATAGGTCATGCGTCCGATCAGCGGACCGACCTTGTCGATGACCTCGGCATGAAAGGCACCGAGCGCCACATGGGCGTCGGCGTGCAAG
>Ga0116175_1001156_pt1 | contig 17340 bp, 21 predicted proteins | sample AD_UKC125_MetaG_FD_89802 | JGI IMG/M metagenome (GOLD analysis project Ga0116175, IMG submission 89802) | Active sludge microbial communities of municipal wastewater-treating anaerobic digesters from USA - AD_UKC125_MetaG | ecosystem: Engineered > Bioreactor > Anaerobic > Digestate | place: USA... | reverse complement strand
TTTTATTCTACATACAGGATATTTTAGTTTTAAACTTGGTGAATCTTCCCATCCTTCTTCAACAACCAAATAGCATTTCTTAACTAATGTTTTGTAATTTTTAGCTCTTAAAATTCTGTCTCTTAATTTTATTTTGTCAACACTACCCCAAGGTGTAGTCATGTCTGCTGCTTCTTTAGATAAATCTATCTTTATAGGGTCTGATTTACCCATTTCATCTTTAGGCACAGCAAACAACATTTTCTTCACTTCCTCAACCATTTCAGAAAACTTTAATACTTTTGCTTTTGCATTAGGGATAGCAGGAGAATCACCAATTAATGTTATACCTAAAAAAACAAACGATAAAATCTCTGTTTTATCGTCATTTTCTTTTGTTTCAACTAACTGAATTTCCATTGATATAGGCTTTTCACCATCGTGCTTTTCAAACACTTCCATTACTTCAGGACAATAATATTTCCATATATATGCAGTACATACAAGCCACAGTTCATCATTATCATCACGTTCAAACCTAATATCGTCTCTCGATAAAACTACGCCACAGGGAATCTCATCAACTTCATGACCCATGAAGTCTCCTGTATGCTTATTATATTTATAAAGTATTGGTTTACCAACGAGTGTATCTGCGGCCATCTTTATAGCTTCTTCGGTGATAGGAAGATTATGCTTGTTGTCGCCACTTTTAGCAACCCACATTTCAATCTTTGCTAACTGATTATCACTAATATCCTGTATGTTATATTTGTCTACCGCAAAACTTAATACATTATCCATCTTCTCTCACCACCTTTCTTAATAGGGTAGGGAAGAGGGTTACTCTTTAGGAAACGCCAGATTCCCTGTTTCTTTATTTCGCCTCCATTCTGACAAAGCATCCTTTAATTCCTGTGTTTTAATAAAAATCCATACTATCTTTTTATCTTTTTTATCAACTCTTCTTGATATATAATCTATGCCCTTCTTCTCACACAGAAACTTTTTTAAATTTTTACTTTTACAATAAAATTTCTCTTTTTTAATTGCATCATAATTACTCACAAACATTCCAAATTACTCCCTTTCTATCACTCATATTCTTCTGTAATTTTATCCTCATTACTTCCAGCATTTCTAGTAATTTCGCCGGCATCAGTTAATTCATTGCTTGTTTTAGATGGCCTACCACCTTTACTATCTTGTTTTGATAATGTATAAGACGTTTTAATAGGTGTCAACTTGTCAGCAAATCCAAGCCATTTCATAAAAGCTATAGAATTCATAAAATCTTTTATATTCATTCCTTCGGCAGCAGCTATTTTAGGCGTAATAATACCATTCTGCGCCATCTCTAAAGCATGTTTCTTTCTTTCGTCGCGGTCAAAAATTGTGCCTTCAAATACTATTTTAAACTTGTATTTCTTTGTTAATTTATTTACATGATAAGTACAGAAATCTTCAAATTGACTATATAATCTGCTGACAAATTCAGCATCTAAAAGCTTCGATAAATTCATAGACGCAACACTAGGACGATCTGTGCTAAATATATTTTTATCAATGCCAGCTTGAGTAAATATTGCATTTAAAACTCTTAATACATTATCAGTTTTAACTTCAGAAGCATCATCAAAAGAAAACATTTCAAGATCTTCAAAAGGCAATGCCGCAATTTTAACACTAGACGGTAAACCGCTTTGAGCAATTTGAATAAACTGAGCCAATGTTTCAGGATCAATTGCAAAATCATCTGTTTTGGGGCCAGTTTTGTTGTCTTTATTTCTTGGTACTGCACCAAGTATAATTTTTAAAATATCAGCATCAGCTTTTATCATTTGCAAATCCTTTAAATGAGGAATGTCGGCAAGGTCAAGGAATATTCCCATCATTGGAGGTATTAACCCCGCAAAATCAGAATGGAATTTAAATACCCAACCTTTTTCTGGATTTATCTGTTGCCAATAAATCCATCTGCCATTTCTATTCTCAGGACGGATATTAGGATAATATGTTTTGTTTTTCTGCATATCTAAAGCATTATTATAATATGTTTTAAATTCAGGTGCAAAACCATTTATATCAACACCTGATTGTTGGAAATACGCTAAATTAAATGAATATAAATATCCATATTCCCAATAAGAATCAATTATGCACCAATCAATTGGCATTTCTTGTAAAAACAAGGCATTTTCTTTTTTATCCTCTCTCAAATATACAAAATACCCATCCTCTTTACACATTTTTAATAATGCCTTTTTAAATTCTTTTTTTGCATTAAATTTATCAAACCAACTACACATTGCTTCATAATCTTTTTTGAACGTTGTTTTCTCCATATCTTCTTCTGTCGCATTTATGGGAATAGGATAATAGTCAAACGTAAGAATATCAGACAAATAATGCACCATGCGCTTATATGCAAGTTGGGTATTATATAAATATTGAGATAATCTTCTTAACGCTTGCTCATTATTCTCTGGACTAGATATGAGTTTTTTTATTTGGACTCTATCTAATTCAGAAGAACGCATGTTTATGTCTTTTAAAAATAAATTCGCAAACAAAGGATTAAATAAATAAGAATTTATTTGTGTCAACCCTTTTGCAAATTCTACTGCATAATTTATATTATTTTTGTTTTCAACCTCTTTTTTTTGGCGTGGCACTTTTTCACCACCTTTCTTATGTTATGAAACTATATTTCAGCAATTTATCAAGCAAATTACTATTATCTTCTTTAACTCTTAATTCTAACTCTTTTTGTTTTATATAGAACAATCCATAAGCAAGACTTGTATATCTATCCTTCCTGTGTCCGGCAGGTTCAGTTAATTTAATATATCCACTTTTTGCTTCCATTTCAAGATTTATCATTTCATGAATCAGTCTAGTAGTTTGGAAATATGCAGCAATGATTCTGTTTATTTCATTTTGTGTTAATTTTAACGATTCTTGGCTATCTAATAAATAATCTCTACCCTCAACTTCCGAACACAATAATTTTATTTTATTTTTAGAAAATTGAGATTTTACATAAGTATTCATTTCATGTTGGATTTGTAATGCCGTATTACCAGCAACCTTAATAGAATAAATTACTGGTACAGCATTTTTATCAAAAGCCCTTTCCTGCATCTTATCATCATTCATAGCACACCAAGCAGGATATTCAATACCTCTTGCAGTATCAAATGTAACCTTTGTCACCTCATCATAAATACCTATACCGTTTCCAGCCGTATCCATTACACAGTAGTCACAATCTAGGTCATAAAATAATTGTTTAAGTCTTAATGCTTGTACAGTAGTATGCTGTCCTTCCATAGATTCAATATATTCTATGCTTTTAACATATTCATCCCCATCAGTAAGACATCTAATAAAGGTAAAAATACTAGCGTCATTTTGTCTTCCACCCATTAAAGCACAGTCAACACTTATAATTCTAATTTCGCCATCCTGTTTGGACTTATAAAACTTATGCTTCTTTCTTTCGCCTTTTAAAGCGATATATTCTTCGTCTGTAATAGGTAAATATGGTTTGTAAAGTTTTCTGCTTTTATTTAAATCTTCATATTTAAAATATGCATTTTCAGACTCCCCAAAAAACATACATTCCATTTCCATTTGCCATGAAAGCTCATCAAAATCTTCTTCTTGCATTTCATCAAGAACTTGTTCTTTCATTAAAAGCCCTTCTTTAACCGATAATTGATAAGGAAGTCCACACACAAAATATTTTTTACCTTTAGTAAACATAGAAAAGAAAGACTGAAACCTATTCCATGACCAATGCGACTTAAACCAAGCCGAACTTAAATAAATCTCTTGATTTCGCTCTTGTAAATGTTTATATTGTGGCTTATTAAGGTATCCCGGCTGTCTGGGAGTACCTAAAAACCTTCTTAATACTCTCGTCAAAATAGTCAAGTCAATAAGCCTAAACTCGTCATATACACATATATGCGCCCTAGCTGAACGTGCTTTATCATTAGATGCAACAACTTTTATCCAGCTACCATTACGAAACATTATATTAGGTTCATCTGTGTTCATAGATGTAGATATTTTTTCTATTTCTCTTTTTAAATTAGGGGAATTCGCCATTATTTCAGGTATTTTTTCTGTAACTATTTTCATTGCCTGAGATTTCGTCCCACTAGCAACTACAACCTTTGTTCCCGGATATAATATACATTTACATATACAAAAAATAGCTGTTAAAAAAGTTTTACCCTGCGACCTTGCAGCTATATACATTATATACACATAATGAAACATTGTATATAATAAAATAGCCTGAAAAGGTTTAAGATTAATATTTAAATAATCTTTGCAAAATCTGTGTGGGTTAGCCCTATAAAAAGAAGCCCATTTTGCAACGCCTTTCATGAGCTTCTCGGATTTTGTTAATTTCTCTGTTGATCTATTAAAATTTTTACCTTTATAACCTAACGATTTCTTAGAATACTTATTTCTATCTACTTGCCAAAATCCCATATCAATCACCCTCATATGCGTCTACATCTACTTCTTCCGAAGGTACTTCAACTCTTAATTTTGCCATTTCTTCTTCATATTCTTTGGAATATTCATTGGTAATACCAAGCATTTTACATAAATGACCTAAAAACCAAATCCTAATATATCTACCTATACCGTCAACATCTTTCCATTCTTCGTCAGGTTCAGGTATGGGCTCTTCATTCTCCCACTTTTTTATTAAAGTTCCAAACGTAGCTTGATCTGTAGCATTAGCACCAGATTCCTGAACTGGTTTAATATTAGCTGAACCTAAAATATCCTGAAGATTTTTTAAATTTTTAGATACATCTTCTCTTCTTTGTCTTCTATTACGAATCTCCAAACTTTCAAATGCCGCCTGTTTAAGCAATTCTTCCATTGCAGGAGTTTCGCATTCATATGTGTTTAAATATTCAAAAAATTTACTTGTCAAATATTCATATTCTTCGGGAAGAAAACCACTACCCCAAAAACTTCTTTGATCTTCAGTAATTTCAAAATTAGTATCTTTATAATTCGTAACATCTAAGTTTACATTATTGTATATTAAATCACTGTCCTTAAATCTGAAAGAAGTTGCCATATTGTTCTTCTTTGCAGTAGAACTCAACTTGCTTTTATAAACACCAAATACAGCATTTATTTTCTTGCCACTACTTAAAGCACTTTCTATATGAGTTCTTGTTGCAATAAAAGCATCTTTACTAAAACATACATCCAAATCCTCACAAGTTAGATATAAAGCACGTTCCATATCCTTGTTTATAGCAAAATATTGATTATAAATTTCATTGCAACAATCTTTACATACGCTTAAATATCCATTTGTATCTATCAATGGATTTGTTGCCTCATAAAATTTAGATAAAGACATTACTTTCCGACATCTTCTACAATATCCTTCGCCAGACGCAACCTGTAATTGTCTGGCTTTCTTTTTGTAGTTTGCCATCTGGCGATTCTCGCAAATTCTTACGCAAGGAAGCCACTGGCTTTAGCCATGTGGAGGGATTGCGTATTTTAAACACGCTACGTAAGAATTGCTACCTCCTTTCTATAACTATACCCATCAAAGTGTTGTACAACTGAAAAATATTTATGATTTACACCTTGTACAACTCTTTGACCTTCCTTGTCTTTAATATCAAAACTACCTGATTTTCTACATGCAACTTCTCCGTACCAAATGCCTTTATATTTTCCTTTTGGTATTTCGGCTTTAACCATATCTCCTGTTTGAAAACCAAAGAAATATTTTTGTCTTGCTAAATATCCTCTCGGAAAACCGTATTTATCTAAATTTGTTCTACAATGACTACCTCTACCTTTTGCTTTTATATATAAAACATCTTTAGTTTTGAAATATAATTTATCTGGTGTACTTTGACCTACACAACAAGCATCAAAGTAATGTTCTTTTGGCAATCCTAATTTGATTCTATTCATTTTAGTCAAAGCACCTGTACCACATTCTACTTCTAAACCACTATTACAAAGTACATCATAAACTTTCCATCTTGTAGAATTAACTACAGAAGTATCCTTTAATGTTTGTTTAACTTGTTTTTGTATATCAGGATAACCAAATTCTTCTGCTGTCATATTACCTTTCTTCTGGTTACACTCATGGCAAGCTAAACAGAGATTATCAATTCTGTTTGTTCCACCTCTTGATTTTGGTATTATATGTTCTATTTCTAAAGGAATATTTTCTTTTCCACAATAGCAACATTTTCTACCAAACTTTTCAAGTAAATATTCTCTAATTTCATACCCTTGAAGTGTGCCTTGTTGATACTCAATGTCACTTATTTCAGGATTTTGCATTAATTGAGTATCAAACTTAACATTTTCATAAGATATGTGAGTTAATGGAATTAATTTTTGTAACCTATTAACCCATGTTTTTATATTATTAACCCTACTTTCTAAACTTGGTGGTATCCATCCTTCTTTTCTTTTTCTATTTAAAAATCTTGGTTTTCTATATCTTGTTTTTCTATTTCTTCTGTTGCGTCTAAACATACGTCTATCATCAAGTTTCTTTTTAATATCTGTTCTGTGGTCTATTTGACCTAGCCATATTACATTGTTATTTTGTAGTATAGCTAATCCTGTATGCTTACTACCATAATCAATTTTTAATCTATATTCTTGCTTGTTTTTAGTGTCTTCTACTGCTTTTTTAAGGATTATTGTAAATGGGTATCTTCTAAATATTGCAGCCTTACCTTGTTTAAGCAATTTTCTTGCAACTGCTTCATGACAAGGTGATAATGGCTTTTTATTTGCATCTAAAACAAATACCATAGGAATTTCTCCTTTCTCTGCTTACGCAGGTAATGTCCTTCTCGGCAAAGTTATCTATGTTTGTATGTACAACACACTGGCTTAACCCACTACACCTGTTTAATGTTGTACGACAGGGTTTAGGACTGAAGGAGCATCCTAAAGTGTCATAACATAGATAACGTAGGTTCTGTTTCAAACCTTAGCCTGGTCAACATGGGGCTATCAAGCCCACGACTTTAGTCGTTGGGTAGTTGACTCCTTTTATCCAAACTAAAATAGAGTAGGGGATAAACCCCAACCCTATTTATCATCTTCGTCTATTTTAGTCCAATTGTTACTTTCATATAAATCCTCTAAATCATCTTCTAAACGAACTGTATATTTTATTAAAGAATTGCCCAACTCATTTGCTAATACATGTTGGGCTTGTAAATACGCTTCCTGAGTTCTAAATTCGATTTCATTTCTTAACATTTCTACTGCTTCTGAATCAGAGGATTGTTTTATTTCATTGACTAACTGATTTAAATATTGACACTCTTCACAAGCACATACTTCATCAGGGTGTTCGTCTTGCTTAACTTTTATGTTTTCATATAATTCGTCCGTGAGTTTTAAGTATACATCATGCGTGACTTCTTTATCATCTATGTAAAACTTTTTAATAATCTTTCCATTTTCACTATAAATTTCTTCACGAAATTTCATAAAAACACCACACTTTTATTTTAATATACTAAAACTCAATCTTAATTTGCGAATTTTCATCTATGCCATCTATATAATCCAAAGTATATACTTTACTTTCATTCTTATTAACTTTACCATTTTCATCAAAAGCAATAAGAACATAACCATTATCCTGTGGTCTAGCGGAAGTATAACCCTTAGAATAATCAAAAGGTTTACACATACAACCAGTTTCAATACCGTATTTACCTAAATATCTAGTAGTTTCAGCTTGGTGATGACTATGGGCAACACAAACTGTAGAAAATTGTTCACCTCTGCTAATAAAATGTTCTATTGCCATCTTAGCATTCTTAATATCAATCTTAGAAAAATTATTAGGATGACAACATATCAATTCATTATTTATATTCACATACCAAGAATTTATAATTTTTAAGTCTGGTATACCATCATATCTTTGTTCTTCACCATTTTCATAAAGAGTAAAACCAGATTTAAGCATTTCAAGAATATTGGGATTTATAAATTTATATAGTTTCTTCTGATGCATATTAGCTATATACTTCTTCCATCTGTTATCATGATTACCATATATCAAAATAAGTTCAACGGTAAAACCAACAATATTTCTTATTCTCTTGAATATGTCTATAGCGTCAATTAACTCATTTTCAATAGGATAATTATTGATAGATGGATATTTACTAATTTCAAAACAATCTAATACATCGCCAGCAAATACAATTGCTCTAATCTCGTTTTTATGTTTCTCAACTATATCAAACAATTCTTCTCTATGAAACGGTATATGTAAATCACTTAAAATAAGTATTTTATTTCTCTTAGCCCGTCTAATTTCGAGACTAGGATTATTGTCTTCAAGTTTCTCCAATAATTTATTAGCCTCTATTCTGTCTTGCTTTCTTCTATATTTTCTAATCACATCACGAACTCTCTCAGAATCCCAATATTGTGTAGAAAACTTATCATTTACCTTCCTTGCAATTTCACGATAAGTTAAATTAGAACCCAAAAATGATATTATATAATCCTTTTGTTGTTTTCTTATATCCAAACTCTCTTATCCTCCCCTCGCCCCAATTTTGGTGAACTACTCCTACTTATAGAAGTAGGAGCTTCTTGAGGCATACTAATTATATGGCTAACTTTAGTGATTAAAACCGCTGGAGCTAACTGTGGGACTCGAACCCACAACCTACTGTTTACAAGACAGTTGCTCTACCAGTTGAGCTAAGTCAGCACGTTAGGGGATGACCCCTCCACGCTTCCTTTCACGCAGGAATTACGCCATTCACTCCAAGCGGAATGGTTGCTTCAATCAGTCCTCCTTATAATTCCAGCAAATCTGCATGTTGCGAAATCCAACCACGATAATTAACTGTTAGTTCACAGATTTTGCACCTGGGACATTCTCTAAAATGTTCTATATATCTTACAAAACCACTGTTTTCCTTATTTTTAACTAAATCTATCTGACCACTATGACCAATTACAATTACTTTGGTTGTAGAGCATACTCTGGTAAGAACTTTCTTTAATTCATCTGTATAAAAATTCTGTGCTTCATCAATTATTATTACAGAGTTTTCTAAATTAATCCCCCTTAAATATACATGTGAGCTAGGTGTTATCCAAAATCCACTTTTTGGGTCAATAATTTTTTCTGGAAAATCACCCAGTTTAGCTAAAGCATCGCATAATGGCATATAATATGGCATTTCTTTATCTGTAATAGAACCGGGAAGATACCCATTTATTCCATTCATTACAGGAGATACGATATAATGAGCTTTGTCAAATCTCCCATATTCAACCAATAGTTTTGCAGTTGCCACAGCAATCAAAGTTTTGCCTGTACCTGCTTTAGCATTAGCAAAAATAATATCATAATCATTCGACCAAATAGCATCTCGAAACTCTTTTTGTTCATCATTTAAAGTTAAACCAAAGAAAATGTGGTCATCCAATGTTTTAGGGCAATTTTTCTTTGAAACTGTTGATGCGCTTTTCTTTGATGCCACGCTACCCAATCCTTTCAGGACTATTTTTGATTATAATAGTTGTTATATACATCATCTGTTACATAATAATGTTTGCGCCTACTAGATTTTTTACGTGATGTAATTCTATAATTCCTATTAAAACCTCTAAAAGATATAAGACCTTTTCTGCGCATATCATCAAAAATCATGCGTGATACTTGTTTCAAATTAACTAATCACTCCTTTAAAAAGAATGGGGATTATTTTGTTTGTTCCCCTAGTAGGCTATTATATATTGTAGTTATTTGAAAATCCTCATAATGCTTGATATTACTGCATTTCAACAACGTATATTTATTTGAAAATTACAAAATTCAATTTATAATCCCCCTATTTATGCGGTTTTGCGGATTTTCTATTTTTCTACTTTTATCATACTTTCTCTTCCAAAGCATCTTTTGATAATTCTTCACTTTTTTTGCACAAATTGAACAATACTTATGCTTGTTATTTTTAGGTAAAAACAAACAACCGCATTGTTCACAATATTTATATTTTTCTTTCACGTTTGATTTGATATTTTCAACTATAATATCGCCAAAAGCCATCCACAGAGTATCTTTAAATCTACTATGCTTCTTGCCGTAAAGATATTTTATAAGCACATCTGTTACATATCTGGCACTATAGCCTAAACTAAGCAATTGTAACCTTATATCCCAATAGATATAGGCAATATTACTGTATTTATCATCTTCATTATCAAAACTTATTAAGAAATGATGTTTTTTATCTAGTTCATTATATTTATCAATGATAGTCTGGTTCAATTCAGTTTCAGCGTCAAACATCAGCTTAGTATAATCAAAATCTCCATAGTAATTAAAACGAATTTTGGGATTGGGTATTATTTTACTCAGTTTATTAACTGTGCTATCATTTCTTTTCGCTACCTGATTACGCCTTTTATCTTTTGCATACATAAAGAAATATGGCACTTTACAGTTTGCATATTTAGCTATCAATTTTTTAATTTCAACTGGTCTTTCCGGCTTATATAATGTTTTAGCATAATCTATAGTGAAGTTATTTTCCATACACAGCAGTTTAATTACCTTAACTGCTTCTGGATTATTGTTAATGTCAGACCTATTCCAAATTTTAGTAATCGTGTTGCTATAAACGCCTATATTGCCACCTCTATAAGCCAATACCATACCTTCATACATAGATTCTGGTGTAATCAACGTAGTTCCCGCTTTCTTCATTTGATAGTACAAAGGAACTACATCTTTCATGTTCCTTTCTGCTATAGCAACAAATGTGGTATCTGCGACAACCAAACTTTTGTCACCATCAACATCAAACTGCAATATCCTTGAAATAAGGTCATGGCAACTAGTATAAAGCCCATTAGTAATAAACCATTTAGATTTTTCTTCATCAACAACATTATATCTGACAGCATGTTCTTTCATCAAATGCGGTGCTCTCAAACAATCTAACTTATCTATGTCTTTATACAGTCTGCAAAAAACCTCATTGTTTTTAAGTAATCCAGAAGGATTTTTGTTGCCACAGAACAAATATTCACAAAAAGCATATAAGTCAGGACAAATAAAAGTGTACTTGCCATTTATTTCAAATTTGCCCGCTTTAGCCTCTTTGACCAATTTCTTTTTAATGTCTTTCAATACTTCTTTTGTATATACATCATCAAGTAAAGCAGGGTAGAGTTCTATTGCCTGTTGTAAATAAGTTTTATTAGTATTGCCCTTAGTTACACCAAACGCTTTCAGCATCGTCTTTTTATCTGTACCTATTTTGCGAATATACCTAATTGTTTTTCCAGCAAGATAAGTCAATTCATCTTCTGTCATATCAGTTAATGTCTGAAGCATTTGGTAGTTTATCTTAGCATTTTCAAACACATCTTCTTCTTCGTTACATATGGCGGCCTGACAATTATATTTAATAAAGTTATTACAATACTCTTGCCACGACCTGTAAAATCTCCACATCTTAAACTGTGATTTAGTAAATATAACTTCTATACCATCTGCAACAATATCCCATTCCTTGCCGTATATATCTTTAACTTTACCGTTATGACTGACTTCCTCAATAAATTTATCGAAAGGGAAGGGGACTAACAACCCTTTTATCCACGGAAGCCTTACAGTAAAACTCTTTTTACTTTTGCTAGGCAAAATCATTCCACAACCATCTGTCATATTAACTGGCACAGACATTTTCTGTCTAATAATCTCATATGTCTTATCATCTATAAAATCAACTAAACCAGTGACGTTCAATTCCATATCATCAACCACAATAGACTTTGATATATCAAAATCTACCCACTGGTCTGATGCTGAATTACACAAAGCTAAATAGGCAAGGTATTTATTAATATTTACTCCACCACAGTTATTTATATCTTCAACTGTTAAACCACACATCAGAGTTTTTTCTATGGCTTTCAATGCTTTTTCACAAATGAACACAGTTTTCTTTGTGCGTATTTGACCAGCACTTGCTGAAAAGAAAACATATTTTTCACCGTTATAAATAAACCCATCTTTAATCAAATCTTCAAGCACATCAAAGTAGTATACTCTGATTATGAATATATCAGTAGACAGAGTATTAGCAGGTATTTGTAAAGTCCTAGTTAATATTGATTCAAAAATAGATACAACATTCTTTGTGTTTAAATATCTATCATTTAAATGCCTGATATCTTTATTATTTTTTAATTCATTAGTCAGTTTCTCTTTTAACTCAGCAATTTTTTTATTGTTTTTATGTATATACTCAATCTGCTTTTCAGTTTTATTCTTTATCTTTGACAATTTATTTTTTATTCTTCTTCTCTTATTCAAAAAATACTCTATTCTTTGTTCGTTTTTATTGTAAAACGCACTGGTATCTACACTATAAACATGTATTTGATTCTGTAAGGGCAAGCTGTCATACTCCTTTCTATATATGGTCGTCTCTTTCGTCTATCAATCTATTACCAGTAAGTTTTATTTTACTATTATTAAATTCATAACTTGTAACTTCTTCATACCATTTCTGAATGGTTTCATAATCGTCTGTACCAAGTATTTCAAGTAGTTTCGCATAATTTCTTATCATCTGTCTCCAAACCCCTCTCTGATCTAAGAAGTCTAATACGAAGTGCTATATCTTTATCACTCAATGGTTTTCCATAAAGTTCATCCACATTATCAGTATCTTCATTTATCCAATAATGTACCTGTTCATAGCAACGATAATTTTCTGACCTAAGCTGATCTTCGGTTTTTCTATATCCTAAAGAGCAAACACCCTTACCCCAAATAGCTTTTTTGCATTTACGACATACAGTATTCATTCAAGCTACCTCCTGAATTTCGATAGTTATTAAATTATTAAAATTGTTTAAAAGAATTTTTTCGAGATTGATACCGTTGATATGGAGTCTATATTTTTTATTAGAATCCCTATCATAGTAGAGTTCACCAGATTCATGAAGAAGTTGTCTTCTATTATTGCTAATTTTAATATGTATCTTAGTTTCAGCAAAATAATATTTTGATAATACATCAGATAAATCTACATCTTCACCATTGGAATAAATCTTGTATTTACCATTCTCAGTAACTAAAACACCTGTATAATCCTTCATATATCAATAACCTCCGAAATTATACTGTTAGTAAATTCGTTTTTTAAGAATAAATTTCGTTCGTTTTAAGTAAGGGAATATAATTTGTCATATACTCAATTAAAAATCGAAATTACCCTCATTTTCGCTTACTAAGTCCATGTTTTTTAGTAATAATTTTGATAGTTCTTTTTGATTTAGGAGAAATATTTTTACCCTTAGTTAGAAATTTAACCACATTATGCACTTTATCTATATCTTTCTCAGGAAAGAAATAGACGGACTCACAATCTCCATGAACATATAGGGTAGTAGGTACACCCAGATCATTCAACTTGGATAGAACTATTCGCTCAGACGAATTTGTTTTGAATTGGATTGCTAAGGTATCAGAATTGTACCTATAAACTTCAATTCCGTATTTACCTTTCAAATATGTATCATCTTCATTGGGTGTAACCTTGTTGTTATTGTCTGCTGGCATGAATACCCTATACCGACCTCTGTATTTTATCAAATATCAATCACCCCCTTTGTTGGAATTGTTTCTCCTTCTATAAATATTATATGATAAGATAGGCGTCAAAGTCAAGATAAAATTATATTGCTATTCGTTTATTGTTGTCAAAATTTTTGTTGACAAATATGATAACTATGTGGTATTTTATTGTATTTATATATAAAATATTTGAATGATTATATTACTATTTATATTATATTAATAAAGAATATGTATTATTTAAATAATATTTATTATATTCTAAGAAAAAAAAAGAAATAGATAATGTATTAATAAATATAATATTTATTTTATATTACTAAACAGTAAATATAAATAATATTTTTTGTTTTATTAGTGTATTATATTAATATTAGATTATTAGTTGTATATAGGATATGTATATTAAGTTATGAATTATATATTTTATTTTTAATTAAATGAATATATTTTATCTTAATATTTAGTATGTTATATACCTAGTATTAATTAAATTATATATATATATATATTTTTTTTCTTTTTCTTTTTGGTACTTTTTCTTTTTCTTTTTTTTAGCGTGTAAAAATTCAGTATTGAATGTTTGTAATCATCGGTTAAATTTGATTACATGTGTTGATTTTGTTGTATTAGAAGCTGATTTTTGAAAATGGTCTAAATATTGAATTTTAGCCGTCGGTTAAAGGTTGGTAAAATGCTTGATATTAGTATATTTGAAGTGTGTTGCTAATAATTGTTATTCTTTATTCGTTGTTTTATAAGCATGTGTAAAAGTGCTATTTTAGTAGGTTTAAACGATAGAAGGTACGAGTAAAAAATGAATAGTTATGCAGTTTTGTCGTATAATTATGCTTGAGTGTGTGAGTGAATGTGCTTGCCCGGCATCTTGCAGTGGAGCGCAGGAAAAATTTGTAAACTATCCCCGGTATTGGAAATATTGTAATAATATTGATATAGTCAGGATATGGGCAATGGCCGAAACATGCATAAATACAGGATTTGCTGACATGGTACATATAATATACATTATATGGACTGCCAGAATAATGGAAGAATATGGATATTTTAGGATGTCAGGACGATGGAAGGAAATGGAAGCTAATGGTCGGGTGGTTATGTCGACATAACATGTCGGCCTCGACAGAAGACTTATACTTTACCACGCTAAAGTGTTAAATCACTAAATCATCACTTTATCACACTAAAGCGATAAAGTCAATTTAACATTGACAGTATTATTATATTATGATATTATAATATGGGAATATAAATATAATATTTGAAAGGAAGTGTTGATATGGCAACAAAAGCCAAATGTATGGGTTGTGGGCGTAAGGAGTTTACGGTACACATGCACAAAATAACATCGCCGTCAAGAAACTACTTCTATATCTGTGAAGACTGCCGCATGATAAATATATAATATATAAAAATAATGTTGGAGGTTGTATTATATGAAAATTAGAATCAACAGTAATAATAAGCAAGGCTATATTAAAACATTAATAGAAAGCTTAAAACGTTTTATAAATTATTGTAATGATTATCCTGAAGAAAAGGAATATAATTATTACAAAAACATGGCCGAAATAATTTTAAAAGAATATCAAAATATATCGTTGAATATTTTACAGTTTTGTTTTGAGCCTGAAAATATTGGAAAAACTATATATCCAAATAAAACATTAGAAGCATTATATCGTTTTAGAGACTATTGTTTTAATTATGATAACAGCAAGCAGTATGTATTTATAAATAACCTGCAAGAACAACAGCAAAAGGCAAAAAATTACATACATTTTGATTTTTCTGTCAAAAGACCAAAGACATTAAAAGATATATAACATAACAGAAAATATAAATATAATATTGACAGTATCAATATATTATGATACTATATATATAGTAAATATAATTATATTCAAAGGAGGCCTTAAATATGAAGGTTAAAGTATGGGAAATAACAGACGGCTACAGCAAATGGTACTCGTTGTATGACAAAAAAAACGACTACCAGAACGGCATTTATAACAATGGGTATGATGAAGTAACATTGCCTGAAGGATTTGAGATCGGAGAAAGTGAATCAGGGATACCCTACATTTACAAAAACGGCTTTGCTTACAATATCCACAAAGGCAAAACAGGCTACATGTTATACCCGGCGGTGCTGACACCTCATGAAGCACATGAACAAAAAAGGATCATATATATCTAGCAGAGTGACGGGGCTTGTCCCCGGTAACGATCCTATTTTAATGAATGGCAACAAATTAATAACAGGAGGCGAGTAATATGTTGACAATCAGCAAGATTAAGGCAAAATACTTCCCAGCGGCGGGGATAAACGCCGCAGAAAGGAGGAAAACCATGAAAGCTGTAAGAATAGGCCTGTATGCCGATGAGGCAAAGAGGCAGGCGGAATTGTCACTTTGCGAGGCATTTGGTATGGAGATTTATGAGGATACGGCAGGTTTCCGGTATGCCGTCAGAGATACTTTGAAAGGCATACCCCATCGCAAAGAGTCCGTCATGGATATAGAAAAAATCCCTGACGGATGGAAAAAGATATCATAAACGAAAGAGGCATAAAGCCTCTTTTTTATGTTTTTATACTTTAACGCAGTAAAGTATTAAAGCAATAAAGTAATAACAGCTTTAATAGGTTATAACAGCCGATATTAAAAAATCCAAAAAATAACAAATTAGAACAAATATAACATTCGATAAAACCTGGTTTTATGGCAAATTTTTAAAAAATTAGTATTGACAACATTAGAAACATATGATAAAATTATAATATAAAATATGATATGAAAGGTGGTTATAATATGAAAAATTATAATAATGATGAAATTATAAAATTTTTTGAGGATGCAGGATATAATAATGTTGAAATTATTGGCAATAGGTTAATTTTTACAACAGGAGAAGACATAAATAATTGGAGTATAGAAGAAGCAATAAAGTTTATTGATGCTTATTATAATTGATATTGATAATATAAATATATATGTTATAATGTAAATGTAAAATAAATGAATGGAGGTAGACACAATGAGAGAGTACAACACTGTAGAAATATCCGGCAGGAAGTTTGCTATCCTGCTCGATGACGAGGCTATGACTGCATACGAAGCCGTATGGACTGAAAACGGCTGGGAAACAGACTTTAGCTATCCGGCAATAGGCATAAATTCCCTTGATGTGGCAGGAGCGCTCGATTTTGAAACAGTAAAAAAGATGGGATATACATTTTCAGTTTAAAGCCTTTACAGGCTTTATTTTTTTTGCTTTGATATACTATAAATAAACAAACATACAATATATTATCAATAAAATGTTTAAAATTACTATTGACAATATAAAAAGCTATGTTAAAATAATAATATAAAAAAGGAGGTGAAAAAATGAGACGCCAAACATATATAACAAAACTAAAAGACGAAAACAACAAAACAATAACTTTTGAAAGATGGAGTTATAAAAAAATTAGTACAATAGAAAAAAAGCTAAAAGAATTATATACTAATTATTACTTTGTATATAAAAAAGATATTGAAAGATCAAAATATATAGTAATTTATGAAGCATCTGATAATGAAAATCAAACAGAAGTTAAAAGAATGCTAGTAAATGAATTTTTAAATATTTAACTAAACAAAAATTCAATGAAAATTTTTTAA
>Ga0116175_1001151_pt1 | contig 17378 bp, 4 predicted proteins | sample AD_UKC125_MetaG_FD_89802 | JGI IMG/M metagenome (GOLD analysis project Ga0116175, IMG submission 89802) | Active sludge microbial communities of municipal wastewater-treating anaerobic digesters from USA - AD_UKC125_MetaG | ecosystem: Engineered > Bioreactor > Anaerobic > Digestate | place: USA... | reverse complement strand
GTTCGCACGCGCGGCAAGCGCGCAGCGGCCATCGCGGTGGTCGCGGCCCTGATCCCGCTCGCCGGCGGAGGCATCGCGCAGGCCGCGCCTCAGAAGGCGGCGAAGGTCGAGGCCAAGGTCCAGGTCGACAAGCAGGAAGTGACGGTGTCCGTCTACTCCCCGTCGATGGACAAGGTCATACCGGTCACCGTGCTGACCCCGCACGATCAGAGCAAGGCACGCTCGGTCTTCTACCTGCTCAACGGTGCCGGTGGCGGCGAGGACGGCGCCACCTGGAACGCCAAGACCAAGTACAAGCAGTACTTCAAGAACAAGAACGTCTTCGTGGTCACCCCCATCGGTGGCGCGTTCTCCTACTACACCGACTGGCAGAAGGACGACCCGAAGCTCGGCCGCAGCAAGTGGCAGACCTTCCTCACCAAGGAACTCCCGCCGATCATCGACGCGAATTTCAAGACCACCAAGGTCAACGCGATCGGTGGCATCTCGATGGCCGGCACCAGCGTTCTGAACATCGCGATCGCCGCGCCCGGGCTGTACAAGTCGGTGGCCGGCTTCAGCGGCTGCGCCAGAACCAGTGATCCGCTCGGCCAGGAATACATCAAGCAGGTCGTGGAGGTTCGCGGCGGCGGCGACATGACGAACATGTGGGGCCCGCTCACGGGCGCCGGCTGGCGCAAGAACGACCCGTACCTCAACGCGGCCAAGCTCCGTGGCACCAAGATCTACCTCACCACCGGAAGCGGGCTCCCCGGTAAGCGCGACGGTCTCCACGATCAGCCCAAGGGCAACGCATTGGTCTGGGCCGACCTGCTCATCGTCGGCGGTGGTATCGAGGCCGCGGCCAACCTGTGCACGCATCAGATGGTCGACAAGCTCAATCAGTTGAAGATCCCGGTCAACGTGGACTTCCGTCCCACCGGTACCCATTCGTGGGCCTACTGGGAAGGCGACCTGCACCGCACCTGGCCCAAGCTCGCCAAGGATCTCGGCGCCTGAATCACCACCGCACACAAGCCCCGGCCGCACGGCCGGGGCTTGTGTCGTTCACGGGCCGGCCGGACGCCCGGAGTAGGTTGGTGAGGGCCACCTTGATCAAAGGAGTACACATGATGTTGAGAAGGCCCCTCGCGGCCGCCGCCATCGCCGGTGCCGCCGTCCTGGGTGTTGCCGCGTGCTCGGACGACGACAGTTCGAGTGCCACTTCAACGACGACTGCCGTATCGCAGACCGTTTCCGAATCCGATGCGACCACTCCTACATCCGACAGCGACACGGACACGCTCTCCGAGCTCACCGAGCAGAGCGCGCAGACCATTCTGCGCACCGCCGTATCCGACGAGACGAGTGCCGACGACCTCAAGAAGGTCGTCGACTCCGGCAACCCGGCCGTGATCGGCACGCTGCAGGCTTTCGCCAAGGCATCGAACGCCGCCGGCTACACTCCCGAGGTGTACACCGTGTCCAAGGTGAGCGTCAGCGGCGACACGGCCACCGCAACGGTGGCGGTGAAGAGCCCCCACGCGCCGATGCCGGTGGATGTGGAGCTGACGTACGCCAAGGTCGACGGCTCCTGGAAGCTGAGTTCCGAAGCGATCAACATGCTGACCTCGTTCGCCCAGCAGTACAGTCGCTGACCCTACGGTGAGATTGCCCGGCCCGACCTTCTCCTGGATCGGACCGGGCAATTCTCATACCGCCTTGCGTTCGGGCAGCACCGGGATGCGCATCGCGAGTTCGGGGTCCCAACCGGACTTCCGGTCGGGTGCCGCCACCTCCGCCGGGCGCTCGTCGGCCCGCCGCGCGGCACGATCGGCGGTCTCGGCACAGTGTGCGATTTCGGCAGCGTCTGCGGTTTCGGCGCGCGGTGGTGCCGACGCCGGTTTATGAACACGCATAGTCCCGCGGGGGGTGACGTGCCATTCGTGGTCGCCCATGAGTTCATTGAGCTGGGCGATACGGGCTATCAGGTTCTTCCATTCGGTGTACAGCGGCGCGGCGAAAACCAGGTACCAGGCAAACCACTTCGTGCGCGCACGGATATCGGGTGCGGCCAGCTTCCAGGCGAACATCAGCTGTACCGGCCCGGCCGACAGCGTGTAGAGCGTCGTGAGCAGAAATATGGGAGTCGCCCACGACAGGTGGTCATCACGCCACAATACAAACAGCAGGACGCCGAAGACCATCGGCGACACCCACGGGTTCACCTCCCGCCATCCGAACAGGACCAGCATTCCGACGCGTTGTCTCATCCCGATCGTCCGGCTGGTCACGACCGACGACAACTGACGTACCGAAACCTGAAACCAGCCCTGTGACCATCGCATTCGCTGCCGCCACAGCGCGGCCATGGTGACCGGGGCGAGTTCGCGGCTGAGCAGGTCCGGATCGCTCACGATCGTCGAACCGCGCAGCAACGAACGCAGCGACGCATCGATGTCCTCGGTGAGGCGGTCTGCCCGCATCCGCACCTCGTGAAGCATATCGGTGCGCCAGAATCCGTTGGATCCACCGAAAACGCCGAAGCCGTGGAGCCGCGCGCGCCCCGGGTGGCTGACCGCGTAGATCTGTTCGAACTCCACTGCCACCGCGCGGGCCACGTACGATTCGTTCCCGTTCCGGATCACACAGTGCCCTTGGACAACGTCCGCGCCGTCGGCTATCCATCGCCACGCCCGGGTGAACGAATCCGGGGCCGGGTGATGGTCGGCGTCGAAGACTCCCACGAACTCCCCGACGGCCACGCCGAGAGCCGCGTTGACGTTCTGGGCCTTGGACGTACTGTCCTCGACCTTGAGGAGCATCAGTTCCGGATGCTTGCGCGCCAACGCCCGAAGCTCCGTCTCGACGGGCAGATCCACGGGCGTGTTGTACGCCAGGATCACCTGCAACTCGCCGGGGTACTGCTGCCCGAGTACGTGCCCGAGAGTCTCGACGATGGTGTCGGCCTCATTGGGCAGATAGGCGGCCACCACCGCCGTCGCGGTCGGTGCCGGAATGTCGGGCATCGCGGGAAGCCTGGGCCGAGACAGCGCGCACAACGTTTCCGCCCAGATCAGTAGGGCCGTGAAACCGAGGGCGATGACGATGCCGATGTACGCGTAGCCGGACAGATCGACACCGTGGGAGTACGCGAGACGCAAGACGGCGTACGGCCCGAGGATACTCACCGACAGCGTGAAGAGAATCTGGACCGGCAACCGTAGCCGGGCCGGCAGCCCCCGCCACGCCTTGCGCGTACGCTGTGGGCCCAGGCAGACCAGGTCGCGGCGCGCCATCGAACGCCGTGCCGCGCCGAGCGCCGTCTCGACAGCCTCGTCGACCTCCTGCCGTGTGACCTCGCTGCCGATCCGCGAATAGCCGGCACCCAGCACGATCCGGTGCACCGTCCCGTCATCGAGCACCCAGGACGTACCGGTCAGGGTCCGGCAGATGTCGCCCACGCGGGCTCGCAGCCGAGCAGCGCCGGGCGCACTCATGAGGGCGACCACCGAGTGACTGTCCTGATCGACCCAGGCCACCTCCAAGGCGATCAGCCCTGCCACGACCTCGTGATGCAGCGTGTCGACCAGCAGCCTCAGCAATTCGGGCTCTCGTGGGTTCCCGTACTCGTTGCAGTCGCCCAGCGTGATCGTCACCAGGAACTGCGATCTGCCCCGCCTGTGCGCGTTCACCACCATCGGACGCCCGAAATGCGCGACCAGCGCCTCGGCGACCCTGACCTCGGAACCGTCGCCGGCAGGCTGAAGAGGCCCATCCGGCAATGCATGCCGCGGCGTCGATACTCCGGCCGCGTTCGGAACCGCTTTATCCATTCTAATTCCCCGACCCCCTGTGATTTCACGCAGATTTCATCGTGGAGTCATCAACTCTGTCCACAGCCTTGACATCAGCCAAGAATCCCCACTTAGCTTGATTAACAACGACTTTCAGAGCAGATAGCCGTCAGCCGAAAGTCTAGCGACAGCCACCCCGAGCCGCCATTCGAGGAATACATATACCCACCTTGAACACTTCCAACGCAGCAATGTGAGCACCATCACCACGGACGAAAGAAAAATCGGCGCCCGAGTCAGGACTCGGGCACCGATTGAGAAAACGGGGAACGCGGCGAGCGTCAGCTGACGACGCGCAGACCGCCGTGGGCCGGCGGGTCGAGATGCCGTCCGAGCCATACGGCCGCGTCGTTGATCCGACGGGCGCAGGAGAGATCACGCCCGCTGAGATTGGGCACGCAATGCATAAGTGCGGCGGCGAACGGAGACCCTCCCGACATCCCGTAACGCTCCAGCACGGTGCGGTAGTCGACGATCCGCTCGTCGAGTTCGCGATAGGTGATCGCCTGGCCATCGAGACGCACCGCTACCAGACTCGGCGTAGTCCGGGCGCGCTGATGGATATCGGTGATCACATCCCGAATCTCAGGATCGTTGTACATGTCACCCTCCTCGTCTGCGCAAAGTCCGCCACAGCCGTGGCCCTTCAGATGGGGGTCCATCCCCAGGATCCGGGACCGAAATTTCCTGCTCTCTACTGTGCCTTACGATCGGTGCTTCATCAATAGCTACAGCGGGTTTTGTAACAAATTCGTATCGGACGCTTGTTGCTGGTGAGATGCAAGGTGACTGAGGTCACTCGTGTGACAGGTGGGGCAGCAGGGTCGATGTCGAAGTGTTATATTTCACGCCCCCAGAACTGGGGACAGCGAGAATGTAACGCAGGTGTAACAGGATCCCGGCACACTGCCCGATCACACCCACCTACTCGCGGCACGACGAATCGCCCCGGGCCTACACGAGCGGCCGGCGGGGCGATTCACGCATGACGGAACGCGCCCGTCAGCTCTGTGCTTTGTCGGCCTCCATGGCGTCGATGAGGCTCTTGGGCCGCAGGTCCGTCCAGTTCTCTTCGACGTACTTCAAGCAGGCCTCACGGCTCTCCTCGCCGAACACCTTCGTCCAGCCGGCCGGGATGTCGGCAAAGGTCGGCCACAACGAGTGCTGGTTCTCGTCGTTGACCAGCACGAAGAAACGGCCGTTCTCGTCGTCAAAGGGGTTGGTCATTCACTTTCTCCTTTTCTCAGAAATACACTGTAGGGCATGTCGTGATATCGGCTACGCGTCCTGCTCGCCGCCACTTCTCCGCCCGGCCGCCGCATGCAGCAGCGCCCGCTCGAGCTCGGGACCGATCACCGACAGTGCCTCTGGATTGGCCAGACCAAGATGGTAGGTGTCCACCGGAACCTCGCTCACCTTGCCGGACACGTAGCCACGCCACGCCTCGGCCACCGCCGACGGATCGTCCTTGTCGGCGGTCGCCACAAACACCTGCAGGTCACCCTCGTAGTGCCGCGGCCGGAAGCCCCACAGCACCGCGCCGGCCGACGAGAAGGAATCCATCACCCGGCCCACCTCGTCCTCGGTGAACAGACCCATCGCGGCGATCTGCTGCCGGACCACGTCGACCGCCTCCTCAGGCGTGCTGACCGTCAGGTCACCGAGATCGAACAGATCACGCCAACCGCCGAGGAGGTCGGCCACCACCTCGGCCCCGTCCGGCTCGGTCCCGTCCGGCTGCGCCGGCTCCTCACCGTCGTGTGCGGCGCCGACGTCGGGGCACGTGGGTGAACCCGCAGCCGGGAGATCACCGTCGGCGGCCACCGGTGCCGTGGACCCGGCATCGGTGGCCGAATCAGCGGTGGCCGAATCGTCCACATCCACGGCCCGGGCGTCGGCGACCGGCTCCTCAGCACCGGATACCGCCGCATCGCCCGACTCCGGCACCACCGGAAGCGGCGCGGTATCCATGACCCCGAGGTAGGCGACCGTCTGGGCGTCACGTTGCAGCAGGGTGGCCATCGCCTGGGCGATCACCCCACCGACCGACCAGCCCAGCAGGTGGTACGGACCGGTCGGCTGAACCCGGCGGATCTCCTCGACATACCTCGCGGCGAGTTCGTCCGCGTCGGTGCGGGTCGGTTCATCGGCGACCACATGCGGATCCTGCAGACCATAGATCGGCCTGTCCTGCAGATACGGCGCCAGTCCGCCGTAGAACCACGACAGACCACCCGCCGGATGCACACAGAACAGCGGTGCCCGGTCGCCCTGGGCGCGCAATGTCAGCAGCACTCCGTTGGCCGCGCGGGCCTCCGATTCCACCTGGAAGGCGATCCCCCGAACCGTGGGGTCCGAGAACAGACCGGCCAGCCCGACATCGATGCCGTGGTCGGCGCGGAGCCGTTCGACGACCCGCACCGCCGACAGCGAGTTACCGCCGAGGTCGAAGAACGACGCGGTCGCCGACACCTGTTCGAGCCCGAGTACCTGCCCGAAGACCTGCGCGACGATGGTCTCCATCGGTCCTGCGGGGGGCACGAAGCCGGCAACGAACGCCGACGGGTCGGGTTCGGGCAGTGCGCGGCGATCGATTTTGCCCGCGGCGTTGAACGGCAACTCGTCCAGTGACACCCACACCGACGGCACCATGTAGGCGGCCAGCGAATCGGCGACCTCAGCCCGCACCGCGTCGGTATCCACCGACGCGGGCGAGACATAGGCCACCAGATACTGGCCGCCGCCGGACGCCACCCCCACGGCCGCGGCGCAGTGCACCACCCCCGACGATGCCGCGATCACAGACTCGATCTCACCGAGTTCGATGCGCTGACCGCGCAGCTTCACCTGGAAATCGGTGCGGCCCAGGTACTCCAGCTCACCACCGGAACCCTGATCGGTGCGCACCCAGCGCACCAGGTCGCCGGTGCGGTAGAGCCGCTCACCCGGTGCTCCGTACAGGTCGGCCACAAATCGATCGGCGGTCAGATCCGCGCGCGAGGCATATCCGCGCGCCAGCTGCGGACCACCCACGTACAGCTCCCCGGGGACGCCCGCCGGCACCGGATGCAGCCGCGCGTCCAGGACCCGGGCCACCGTGTACGAGGTGGGTCCGCCGATCGGCACGGCGGGTCCGGGGTCTCTCAGCGCTTCGGTGGCGGTGACGCAGATGGCGCCCTCGGTCGGACCGTACATGTTGCGGATGCGCGTGAACGGCCACAACTCATTGACCCGACGGACCAGCGCCGGTGTCACCGCCTCGCCACCGACATCGAGATGGTTCAGCCTGATCGACGAGAGCTGCCGCTCGTCGAGCACATCGAGCATCGTCGACAGCATCGACGGCACCAGCAGCACCGCGGTCACCGAGTGCCGGGCGAATACCTCGGCCAGCGCACGCGGGTCACGCTGCTGACCTTCGGCGAGCACGACGAGGGTGCCGCCCGCGGCAATCGGACGCAGGAGCTCGAGCACCAACGCGTCGAACGTCGCTGCCGACACCTGACCGAACACCTCCCCGTCACCGTAGCCGTGGGACGCCGCGTCATGACGCATGTGGGCGACGATGGCCCGGTGCGAGACCACCACGCCCTTGGGCCGTCCGGTCGATCCCGAGGTGAACATGGTGTACGCCGCAGCGTCGGGCGAGCGCACGAACGACTGTGCGGCGACGATCTCGGTGGCGGTCACCGATGATTCATCGTGCGCGGCCTGCAGCAGCACGTCCTCGTACACCTCGACGACCCGGACATCGCACTCGTCGGCCGCGGCCATCACCTCCGGCAGCGCATCGTCGGCGAGTACCAGCATCACGCGGGCCCCCGACGTACGCAGCAGGTACCTGATCCGCTCGGCGGGAGCAGCCGGATCCACGGTCACGAACTGTCCACCCGCGATCGAGCAGGCATGCAGCGCGCCGATCAGGGTGATCGACCGCGGCATACACACCGCGACGGCATCGTCCGGGCCGACGCCCGAGTCGGTGAGGACGGTGGCCAACTCACCGACCATCCGGTCGAATCCGGTGTAGTCGAGCACGACCTCGTCGGTCACCAGGGCCGCCGTACGGGGTGTCGCGGCGACCCGTTCGACGAACAGATCCGCCAACATCGCATCGTGGCGCGGCGCCACATGGGCGACACCGTGCGACCATTCGCCGAGCGCGACCGCCTGCTCGATGTCGAGGATGGGCAGGTCACCGACGGGTATCCGCGGTTCTGCGGTTGCCGACTCCAGCAGCCGCCGCAGTCCGTCGCCGAACCGGGCCGCGGTCGTCTCGTCGAAGAGGTCGGTGGCAAACCGGATGGCGGCGCGCCATGGTTCGCCCGCCTCGGCTGCCACGATCTCCACGATCAGGTCCACCTGGATCGGCACATCATCGCTGTCGACGGCCGATACCACCAGTGCGTCGGGCGCAGGCCGGCCATCGGCGGGCGGACGCGAGGCGGCCGCACCCTTCTCCACGGACAGCCAGACCTGGGTGAGCGGCGCGAACGATTCGGAGCGCACCGGGTTCACCGCTTCGACGACGGTCTCGAACGGCACGACGCCGTGTTCGAAGGCCGCCAGGTCGATGTCGCGGACGTGATCGAGCAACTCGCCGAACGACGCGGTGCCCTCGACCCGTGCACGCAACACCAGCGTGTTGACGAACATACCGACCAGAGGGTCCAGGACCTCCTGGCCGCGTCCGGCGACCGGGGTACCGATCGCGATGTCGTCGGTGGCGCTCAGTCGCGCCAGCAGCACCGACAGCGCCGCATGGATCACCATGAACGGGGTGGTCCGTGATGCCGTCGCCAGCTCGGTGATCCGGGCCGTCACGGTCTCCGGGATCTCGAACCGCACTCGACGGCCGCGCCGGCTCGCCACCGACGGCCGTGGCCGGTCGGCGGGCAGGTCCAGCACGTCCGGCAGTCCGGCGAGCCGGTCCCGCCAGTAGCCGAGCTGCCGGGCCAGCGGCGAGGCCGGGTCCTCGGGCGAGCCCAGTTCACGATGCTGCCAGAGGGCGTAGTCGGCGAACTGCACCGGCAGTTCGTCGAACGCCGGCGCGTGTCCGGCGGCGCGGGCGGTGTACGCGGTCACCAGATCGTTCATCAGCGGTGCCATCGACTGCCCGTCCGCCGCGATGTGGTGGGCCACCACGGCCAGCACATACGGGCGGTCGCCGCCGCGTGGTTGCCACAGGCGCACCCGCAGCGGCCATCGGGTGGTCACGTCGAACCCGGTGGACAGGGCCGTCGCGATACTGCTCTGGGCGCGCACCTCCTGCCACACCGTATTGCGGTTGAAGCCATCGATGTCCTCAATCTGCTGGTAGGCCACACCGTCGGCGGACGGATACACCGTGCGCAGCACCTCGTGCCGGGCGACGACGTCGACGACGGCCTGGTGCAGCGCGTCCACGTCGAGGTCGGTGGCCAGTTCGACGACGGCCGGGATGTTGTAGGCGGGGGAATCGCCGTCGAACTGGTTGATAAACCACATCCGCTGCTGCGAGAACGACAGCGGGATCCGGTCGGGCCGCGGATCTGTCCGGGTGATGGGTGCCAGCGCCGCCGAATTGGCTGACGACGCCTCGACGAGCTCACGCACACTGGGCGATTCGAAGACGTCGCGGACGGTGATCTCGACGCCCAGCGCATCCGATGCCCGTGCCGCCAGCCGCATCGCCGACAGTGAGTTGCCGCCGATGTCGAAGAACGATTCGGTGACCCCGACGCTCTCAACGTCCAGTAGTTCCGCGTACACCGCGGCGACGGTGGCTTCCTCCTCCGTCGCCGGCTCGACGTGCAGATCGGTCACCGAGGCGAAATCCGGTGCCGGCAATGCCTTGCGGTCAAGTTTGCCCGCAGAGTTCAGCACCACGTCGTCTATGCCCACCCACACGGTGGGCACCATGTACACCGGCAACGCCGACACCACGGCCGCACGCACCATCTCGGTGTCCACCGAGGCCGGTGACACGTACCCCACCAGATGTTGTTCGCCGGAAGTGGTTTCGAGCACGGTCGCGGCCGCGTGCACCACGCCCGGCGCCGACGCGATCGCCGACTCGATCTCACCGAGTTCAACACGCTGGCCACGCAGCTTCACCTGGAAGTCGGTGCGGCCCAGGTACTCCAGCACGCTGCGCAATCCCCCGTCGCTGCGCTCGCCCCGGACGGTCCGCCTGCGGACCAGGTCGCCGGTGCGGTAGAGCCGTTCGCCCGCGTTGAACGGGTCGGCGACGAAACGTTCGGAGGTCAGGTCGGGCCGCGCCGCGTACCCGCGCGCCAGTTGGACACCGCCGAGGTACAACTCGCCGGCCACCCCGTCCGGCACCCGGTGCAGGCGTGAATCGAGCACCACCGACGACGAGTTCCACACCGGCACACCGATGGCCACCGATGAAGCACCCGCCTGCACCGCCTCGATACGCTCGGCGGTGATCTCCACCGCGGCCTCGGTCGGCCCGTACAGGTTGTAGAACAACACGTCCGGCAACGCGGCACGCAGTTGGGCGGCCACCGCGGGCGGCAGCGCCTCACCCGTGGTCGAGACGATCCGCACCGAGGTCAGCGTGGCGATCCGGTCGCCTCCGACGACGTCGCAGAACACCGACAGCATCGACGGCACGAAGTGCACCATCGTCGCCCGTGTCCGTTCGATGACATCTGCCACATAGTGCGGATTCAGGTGTCCGTCGGCGTCGAGCACCGCCACTCTGGCCCCCACCATGAGTGGTGCGAACAGTTCGGGCACCGACACGTCGAACGTGTACGGCGTCTTGAGCACCACGGTGTCGCTCTCATCGATCGGCAGTTCGGCCAGACCCCACCACAGTCGGTTGAGCACGGCACGATGACTGAGGGTCACGCCCTTGGGCCTGCCGGTCGATCCCGAGGTGAACAGTGTGTAGGCGGCGGCGTCGGGCCGGACTGGCGCGAGCCGTTCTGCGTCGGTGATCGGCGTGGTGGCCGACCGCTCGACCGCATCCGAACAGTCGACGACGATCGTTCGCACCCCGGCGGCCACCGCACCCGGATCGGCGCCGGCGGTGACGAGCAGTACGGTCACACCCGCGGTCTCGAACATGTACCGCACACGTTCGGCGGGTGCCGAGACATCGACCGGTACGTATTGGCCACCGGCGGCGAGCACCGCGTGAACGGCCACCACCATTTCCACCGATCGCGGGATACGCAGGGCGACGGCCGTCTCCGGTCCGACTCCGGCTGCGATCAGTTGTCGTGCCAGGGCGTTGACCCGGGCACCGAATTCACCGTAGGCGACCTCTCGCCCGTCGAACCACAGGGCGACGGCGTCCGGGGTGCGCTCGATCTGTGCGGCCACCACCGTGTCGATCGTCGTGTCCGACCGCACCGGGACGATATCGCCGTATTCGCGGGCGGCGATCCGATCATCGCTTCCGGCCATCAGATCCACATCGCCCACGGCCGACCCGGGTCGTGCGGTGAGACCGGCGAGCAGGTCGACAAGCTGTCGGCCGAAGGTTTCCACGGTGCCCCGGTCAAAGAGTTCCGCGGCATACTCGACGCCCACCGACCATGGCTCGCCCGGGCCGCGGGTGGCCACCGAGAACGTGAGATCGACGCGAGCGGTGGTCGAGTCCGCGGCGATCGGTTGCACGCTCAGTCCCGAACCGTCCGGCGCGGGTGTCTGCTCACCGGTGTCCAGACCGGTCTCGTTGAAGAACAGCAGGACTTGGGCCAGCGGCGCGAACGCCTCGCTGCGCACCGGGTTGAGCTCTTCGACCAGCACCTCGAACGGTACGTCGGCATGAGCGAAGGCATCGAGGTCGTCGCGCCGGACCCGGGTGAGCAGTTCGGTGAACGACTCACCGGGATCGATCCGCGCGCGCAGCACGAGAGTGTTGACGAACATGCCCACCAGCGGATCGAGTACCGCCTGACCGCGCCCGGCGACGGACGCTCCGACGGCCACGTCCTCGGTGGATCCCAAACGCGCCAAGAGCACCGACAGCGCGGCGTGCAACACCATGAACGGGGTGGCATTGTGCTGTGCGGCAAGAATGTCCACCGCACCGACGACACTGCCGGGCACCACGAGATCGACGCGGCCACCGTGATGTCCGGCCACGACCGGGCGGGGCCGATCGGCGGGCAGCTCGAGTACGTCCGGCAGTCCGGCGAGTTGCTGTGTCCAGTAGGCCAATTGACGGCCGAGCAATGATTCCGGGTCGTCCGCGGATCCGAAGTTCTCACGCTGCCAGATCGCGTAGTCGGCGAACTGCACCTCCAGCGGGGTGAATTCGGGTGTCCGGCCGACACTGCGTGCGGCGTAGGCGGTCACGATGTCGCGAACCAGCGGAATCCTGGATTCGCCGTCCGCGGCGATGTGGTGGGCCACCAGCGCCAGTACGTATTCGTCGGGGCCGGAATCGCTCGGCGTGTGCAGCACCCGCACCCGCAACGGCCACTGCGTGGTCACGTCGAAGCCGGTGGTCACGGCGTGCTCGATGTCGGTGGGCGATCCCGTGATCGCCCAGTCAAGGTGTTTGTCCACCGATTCGGGCGAATCGATCAGCTGATACGGTTCGCCGTCGACGGCCGGGAAGGTGGTGCGCAGCACCTCGTGCCTGCGGACCACGTCCACCACCGCCGTACGCAGGGCGGCGACATCGAGGCGGCCGGTGATCCGCAGCACCGCCGGAATGTTGTAGGTGGGCAGTCCCGGATCGAACCGGTTGAGGAACCACATCCGCTGCTGCGCGAATGACAGCGGAATATGCTGCGGTCGTGGCGATATGGCCACAATGGGTGCCAGGCCAGTACCGAGCCGCGCCGAGGCCGCGGCGAGTTCGCGCACGCTGGGCGCCTCGAACACGTCTCGCACCGACACGGTGACGCCCAGGGCCTCACCGGCACGGGCCGCCAGCCGCATCGCCGACAACGAGTTGCCACCCAGATCGAAGAACGACTCGGTCACCGACACCCGGTCCAGCCCGAGAAGTGTGCCGAAGACACCGGCCAGCAACCGCTCGTCATCGGTGCCGGGTGCCACGTATTCGGCTGCGACGGAAGTGAAATCCGGATCGGGCAACGCGCTACGATCGAGTTTTCCGGCACTGTTGAGTGGCACCTGTGCGAGCACTGTCCAGACCGTCGGCACCATGAATGCCGGCAACGTCTGCGCCACCGACGCCTTCACCGCATTCAGATCGACGGTGTCGGGCGACAGATAGGCCACCAGGTGCTGGGCACCCGACTCCGTCGACACTACGGTCGCAGCCGAATACCGTACTCCAGGGGCCGCGGCGAGTGCCGCTTCCACCTCACCGAGTTCCAGCCGCTGACCGCGCAACTTCACCTGGAAATCCGAGCGCCCCAGATAGTTCAGTCTGCCATCGGCATCCCATGCCGCGAGGTCACCGGTGCGGTACAACCGTTCACCCGCCTGCCCCACCGGATCTGCGATGAACCGGTCCGCGGTCAGCCCGGGCTGCCCCGTATACCCACGCGCAACCTGAACACCGCCCAGATACAACTCGCCGGGAATCCCAACGGGCACCGGACGCAATCGCCTGTCGAGTACATATGCCCGTATTCCGGCGACAGGACGACCGATGGTGACCTTCCGCTCTGCCGGGTTGTAGGCGTCGATGGTGGAGAAGATCGTGGTCTCGGTTGGTCCGTACTGGTTGTACAGCGTCGCCGACGGCCAGGCGGCCGACACCGCATCCGCGACCGCGGGCGGCAATGCCTCACCGCCGGTGTTGATCCTGCGCAGAGTCGACGCCCAACCACCATCGGCGTCACCGGCCACGTCAACCATCACCGCCAGCATCGACGGCACCATCATCATGGTGGTGACGCCCCGGTCGGCGACGGCAGATTCGATGGCCCGCGGGTCGCGATGGGCTCCGGGCGCCAACAGCACCAGCGACGCTCCGACCGACACCGGGCGCAGGATCTCCAGCACCGACGGGTCGAAGGTGTACTCCAATGTCTGCAGGAAGACGTCGGATTCATCGAGTCCGTAGTACTGACGGTCGGCGGCCACCTCCGCGAGCAGAGCCGCGTGCGAGACCGTCACACCTTTGGGCCTGCCCGTCGATCCCGAGGTGAAAATGGTGTACGCGGCCGACTCCGGGCGTACCCGGCCACGCCGATCGGCATCAGTGATGGGCGCGGCGACGGAGTCGATCGCCACCGAGCAGTCCACGACAACAAACGATGTGATGCCTGCGCTACGTGCTGTGGTCGGGGAGTCCGGGCCGGTGATGATCGTCGACACACCCGCGGTAGCGGTTATGTAGTCCACCCGGTCGGCGGGCGCGGAGACGTCGATGGGCACGAACTGACCACCGGCGGCCAGTACCGCATGAATCGCCACGATCATCTCCACCGAACGCGGCAGCATCAGTCCCACCGCCGCTTCCGGGCCCACCCCCAGCGAGATCAGTTCACGGGCAAGAACACTCACCCGAGCACCCAACTCGGCATATGACACCGAACGGTCACCGAACCACAACGCAGTCACCTCTGCGGCCGCCGACACCCGCTCGGCCAACAAATCCACCAGCGTATCCCCGCCGACCACCTGCGGAGCCCCCGAAAGTTCAGGCCCATCGGCAAACCCCAACACCGTGTCACGTGTTTCCGGCGAAACCAGCGCGATATCAGCGGTCAACGTCTGCGGATCAGCCGCGATCACCCGCAGCACCTGAGTCAACACCTCGGCAAACACTTCAACCTGACCCGCGGTGAACGCATCCGGCAAATACGCCAGCCGAACAGCGAGCCCACCACCGACGGGCGAGGTACCCAGGTTGAGAGGGTAATGGGTCGAGTCGGTGAACCGAGCCGAACGAATCCCCAGCCGATCCTGAGATCCGTCACCGCCATCGGCGACTCCCGCGCCCGACAATGATTCGGCGTCAACCGGGTAGGACTCGTGCACCACCAGGGTGTCGAAGTCGACGGATATACCTGTGCCCGAGGAGATCTCGGGAAGGCTGAGATGCTGGTGGTCGAGCACGGCGATCTTGTCGTCCTGCACCGTGGCCAGCACCCGCGCGACACTCGCATCCGGGTCCACATCGACCACCGCGGGGAGCGTGTTGATGAACAGACCCACCATGCTCTCCACACCCGGCAGATCTGCGGGACGCCCGGACACCGTCTCACCGAAGGTGACCACCCGGTTACCGGTCAGCCGCGACAACAGCACACCCCACGCCACCTGCAGCGCCGTGGCCAGCGTCGCACCGCAGGCCCGCGCCGACGCCTCCACCCCCGACACCAACTCGGGGCCGATGAAGGTATGCACCTCCCGCGGCAAGGCATCGGTGGTCCCGGTCATCCCGGCCGCCACCCGAGTGGAACCGTCGACCGGAGCCAGCACCTGCTGCCACGCCGCCATACCGGCCGCATCATCGCGGCGGGCGATCAGATCAAGATAGTCACCGAAGTCGGTGCTCTGCGCACCGGTGAACGGCTGACCCGTCGCGTACAACGCCAACAAGTCGGCCATCACCAACGGACCCGACCAGCCGTCGAGAATCAGGTGGTGGTTCGTGGTGACCAAGGTCGACGATTCGCCGTGCCGGATCAGTACGAACCGCACGAGTGGCGGCTCGGCGAGGTCGAACCGGGTCACCCGCTGCTGCTGGGCGATCTCTGATATCTGTTCGGCAACAACGTCGTCGGATCCATCACCGAGGTCCACCTCTGTCCACGGCAGCTCGGCCTCGGTCGGAACCACCGATACCACCGCACCGCCGGGGGTGAGAACGAAGCCCGACCGTAGCACCCGATGGGTGGCCAACAGCTGTGCCGCCGCACCTCGCAGTCGGTCCGCGTCGATCGCGCCGACCGTAACCACTGCCTGCGCCACATACACGTCCACGGCCGCATCCGAACCGGTGGCCAATTCGGACTGGAAGAACAGGCCGCGCTGCAGGGGCGCGAGCGGCCACACATCGGCACCCGGGTACCGCTGCGCGAGTGCGTCGAGTTCGGCCTGGGTGATGCCCGTGCCCGGCACATCCGACGGCGACAGCCCCGGAGGGCCTGCGCTCACGGCGTCGACGGCAGCCGCCAACTGCGCCGACCACCGGGTCATAAGGTCGGAGACGTCGTCACCGGAGATCACGGTGGGCGGGTGGATGACGGAGGCGTTGAACTGCCGACCACCGTCACCGGTGACGGTGTTGACGTTGATGGTGAGCACCGCCTGCGCCGCCATGCCACCCGCGGGTGAGGCGTCGTAGAACGGGCCGGGGACACCCGCGAACGGGGTTGGCTCGGCGACACCTGCCGTGCGGGTCGAACGCCTGCCCGCGCCGAGGTAGTTGAACACCACCGACGGCAGCGGACGGGCTGCGATGGCCTCGTCGGCTTCCGTGCCGTAGCGCAGCCAACCACATCCGATACCCGAATCAGGTTGTCCCAGACGTTCTTCCTTGGCTGCCTTGACCGCGTGCACGATGTCGCCCGTCGGATCGAGCCGGATCGGTGCGATTGTGGTGAACCACCCCACAGTCCGCGACAGGTCGGCGCGGACGGCGTCCGGCCCCTTCGCCAGAACATCCTCGTAGCGGCCGTGGCCTTCGGTGAGCACGGAGACAGGCGAATCGTCGGTGATGCCGTGGTCGTGCTGCCACGAGCGCACCGCCCGTGCGAACGCCGCCATCAGGACGTCGGCGACGTTGCCGCCGAAGGCTTCGGGAACATCGGCCAGTACGGCCTCGGTGACCTCGGTATCGACCTGGTGGGTGACGGTTCGCGTGGTCGAGACCCGGTCGCGGGTCCGGTCGAGGGTTGCGCCGAATCCGGTCGGCCGGGCCGGGAGCCGCTCCAGCCAGTAGGCGGCCTCGTCGGCGTGGTCGCCGGCCCGTGCGGCGAGCGCGGTGATCCAGGCGCGCTGGCTGGTGCTGACCGGACGCAACGCGTACGGCTGCCCCTGCGAACGCTGTGCCCACAGGGTGACCAGGTCCTCGATGATCGCCCGCCAGGACACCGCGTCGACACCGAGGTGATGGATCGCGAGCACGATCCGCCCGGAGCCCGACGGATCGGTCACCAGCACCGCCTGCACCAGTTGTCCCGTCGCGGTATCGAACCGGCGGGTCGCCTCGACGTGCGCGGCCCGCAGATCGGTGTCGAACCCGTCAGTGCCGACGGCATGCCCGCAGACGCGCGTGGACACCGCCGCGGCGGAATCGAAGTCGTTGCCCGCGACCAGCTCCCATGCGGTTGCGCCACCGACTGATTCCTGCGGGGTTTCGAGGCCCGTCGCCTGCGCTGCTCGCACCGGGGCCGGCGAGGGTGTCAGTGATGCCGACAGCATCGGGTGGTGGGCGACGAGTTCGCCGAGCAGCTCGGCCAGCACGTCCTCGGTCAGGCCACTCGGCGCGGCCAGGGTTACGGACTGGTTGAAATCAGCGAAATCGTCTGCGGTGTCGGAATGTTCGAGCATCCACGACACCACCGGCGGCACCGGCATCGCGCCCACCGCCCCACCTTCGGGCTCGGCCAGCTCAGGCAGACGCGCCGAGGTATCGGTGATCGCCGC
>Ga0116175_1001146_pt1 | contig 17398 bp, 7 predicted proteins | sample AD_UKC125_MetaG_FD_89802 | JGI IMG/M metagenome (GOLD analysis project Ga0116175, IMG submission 89802) | Active sludge microbial communities of municipal wastewater-treating anaerobic digesters from USA - AD_UKC125_MetaG | ecosystem: Engineered > Bioreactor > Anaerobic > Digestate | place: USA... | reverse complement strand
CTTTGGAAATCAAACCCATATCTTTTCCAAAACGTGGTCCAAGAGTCTTGAAATTGGGCTTAATTTGCTTCACCAAAACACCTGATGCATCGTCTAAAAGTTCAATTTCTTTCACGTTTACTTCGGCTTTTATTAGGTCAGAAACGGCTTCGATTTCTGCACGTTGATTTTCGTCAAGTATAGGAATCATAACCTTTTGCAACGGTTGACGCACTTTTATCATTTCCTTTTTACGAAGAGATAAAACTAGTGACGAAACCGTTTGTGCCTTCATCATTTTGCTCTCTAACGATTTATCAACAAAGTTTTCAACCGAAACTGGGAAATTTGCCAAGTGAACACTAGTAAAACGCTCGCTTCCAGTTGCATTAACTAAATCGGTATATAATTTGTCCATAAAAAATGGCGCTATCGGAGCCGAAAGTTTAGCCACATTCAACAAACAAGTATAAAGTGTTTGATAAGCAGCGATTTTATCTGTTCCGTATTCGCCTTTCCAGAATCTTCTTCGGCACAAACGAACGTACCAGTTACTCAAATTCTCTTGAACAAAATCTGAAATAGCTCTTGCAGCTTTTGTTGGTTCATAATCTGCGTAAGCTTCATCAACGGTTTTTATTAAAGTATGCAATTCTGATAAAATCCAACGGTCGATTTCTGGTCTTTCTGCTAACGGAATTTCAGCTTCTGCATATTTGAAACCATCGATATTTGCATATAAACTAAAGAACGAATACGTGTTGTATAATGTTCCAAAGAATTTTCTACGTACTTCTGCAACACCTTCAATATCAAATTTCAAATTATCCCAAGGATTTGCGTTTGAAATCATATACCAACGAGTTGCATCTGGACCATATTCTGCCAAAGTGGTAAATGGATCAACGGCGTTTCCTAAACGTTTCGACATTTTTTGTCCGTTTTTGTCTAGAACTAATCCGTTGGAAACTACATTTTTATAAGCAATTTTATCAAAAACTAACGTTCCAATAGCGTGTAGTGTATAAAACCAACCACGAGTTTGATCGACACCTTCGGCAATAAAATCAGCAGGAAATGCTTTATTTTCGTCAATTAAATCTTTGTTTTCAAATGGATAATGCCATTGTGCATAAGGCATGGCACCCGAATCGAACCAAACGTCAATCAAATCACTTTCGCGTTTCATCGGTTTTCCTGAAGGCGAAACTAATACGATGTTATCGACTACATTTTTGTGTAAATCAACTAAATCATAATTTTCTTCGCTCATATTTCCAACCACGAAACCTTTGAATGGATTTGCTGATTGGAAACCTACTGCGATTGATTTTTCAATTTCAGCATACAATTCTTCTACCGAACCAATTAGAATTTCTTCCGTTCCATCTTCGGTTCTCCAAATTGGCAATGGAATTCCCCAATATCTTGAACGCGATAAGTTCCAATCGTTGGCATTTTTCAACCAATTTCCGAAACGACCTTCGCCCGTTGCTTTAGGTTTCCAGTTGATGGTTTCGTTCAAATCGAACATTCGGTCTTTGATTTCGGTTACTTTGATGAACCAAGAATCTAACGGATAATATAAAATTGGTTTATCAGTTCTCCAACAATGTGGATAACTGTGTACATATTTTTCGACTTTAAACGCCTTATTTTCTTCTTTTAATTGAATAGCGATTTCAACATCAACTGAGCGTTCTGGCGCTTCACCATCGTTGTAATATTCGTTTTTAACGTATTTACCCGAATAATTTCCTAAACCTTGAATGAATTTACCTTGCAAATCAACCAACGGAACAGGATTTCCATTTTCGTCTAAAACCAACATTGGCGGAACTTCTGGTGTTGCTTCTTTAGCCACTTTAGCATCATCTGCACCAAAAGTTGGAGCTGTGTGAACAATTCCAGTTCCATCTTCAGTTGTCACGAAATCACCAGAAATTACTCTAAAAGCATTTTCAGGATTTTGATAAGGTAACGCCAATGGCATCAATTGCTCGTAACGAATTCCGACTAAATCAGCACCTTTGCATTCTGTTAGTATTTGGTATGGAATATTTTTGTCACCTTCTTTAAAATTTTCGAAATCCGATGGTTCAACAGAAGCAAAAAATCCTTTTCCGAATTGTTTTCCGATAAGATTTTTAGCCAAAATTACTTTTACTGGACGATAAGTGTATTGATTGAAAGTTTCTACCAAAACATAATCGATTTTTGGACCAACAGTCAAAGCAGTATTACTTGGCAACGTCCATGGAGTTGTCGTCCAAGCTAAAATAAATGCCCCATCTAAATCTTCCCCAAAAGGGAAGACTTCCAAAGATTGCTCAGAAAGTGGTTTGATTTTGAATTGCGCTACAACTGTTGTATCCGTAACATCTCTATAACTTCCTGGTTGGTTCACTTCGTGCGAAGATAAACCCGTTCCAGCTTTTGGAGAATACGGCTGAATAGTGTAGCCTTTGTATAGTAAATCTTTGTTGTAAATTTGTTTCAACAACCACCAAACGGTTTCCATGTATTTGGATTTGTAAGTCACGTATGGATCTTCCATATCAACCCAATACCCCATTTTTTCGGTAAGGTCGTTCCATACGTCGGTATAACGCATCACGGTTCGTTTACACGCTTCGTTGTATTCTTCTACCGAAATTTTTGTACCTATATCTTCTTTAGTGATTCCTAATTCTTTTTCAGTTCCAAGTTCTACTGGCAAACCGTGTGTATCCCAACCCGCTTTACGCTTCACTTGGAAACCTTTTTGAGTTTTATAACGGCAAAAAATATCTTTAATCGCACGGGCCATCACGTGGTGAATTCCTGGTAAACCATTGGCACTTGGTGGACCTTCAAAAAACACATAAGGTGTTGCGCCTTCACGAGAAGTTACACTTTGTTCAAAGACGTTATTTTTTTTCCAAAAATCAAGAACTTCTGATGCTACTGTGGGCAAGTCAAGTCCTTTGTATTCAGTAAACTTAGTACTCATTTTGTCGTTTTCTTAAATCAGTTTGCGAAAGTAATAAATAGTTGTGAGTTATGAGTTATGAGTTGTGAGTTTTTGTGATTGTGTAGAAAACTAATTGTGTTTTTAAGATTTAAGCAAAAACATCTTTTAAAATGGTTAAAGATTTAGGTTTTTATAAGTGTAAAATTTACGGAGACTTTATTTTGAAATGACAACTGAGGATTTATAAAAATCAAATGCCGTGTTTATTAAATCACGGTATTCATTATATCTTTCTTTTTCTAGATGTGTGAAATTATAAAATTCTTCAATTGAGATTTTTAAAGTGTTTCCTTCTATTTTGGCTATCGTAGTAAAACTACCAATAATTTCCTTATTTTCATCGTCCTTCAACTGTTTGTTAAAAATTAAATTATCGATGTTTTTTATTGTATATCCATTTGGAATATTGAGTGTTATAGTGTGAATGTATTTTTTTGGATAATATAAATCGACTGCATATTTTCGCTCTTTTTCTTGGTATAAATCTGTTTGCTTACCAATCACTTTTCCTATAGAAAATATATAATTTTTACCAGCATTTTCAATCCAAGATTCTTTTATTTGGACTTGAGCGTCAAAAGTAAAGGGCTTAGTATTGTCATAATTGAATTCATATTCTTTGTTTGATATTGTATAGTTTTTGATGTCAACATTAATGTCTTGAAATACATTTTCTTTAATGTAATCTTTCAATTTATCTTCTGTAACATATTTCATGTAATATCTTGAGTAATAGGAGCGATAACCTGTTGTTTCCATTTTTTTGTTAACATTGACCATTTCCATATTTTCATCGATGGTAATATTACTATTAGTTTTTACAAGATTTTCATCTACGGTCGGACTATCGATTGTGACGAAATCATAGTAAACATTTTTATTGTTTTTACCTTCTGTTCGGAACATCACACCAGTATTATTTATACAAACATTGCTTGCTGGACCATAAGGTATCCAATAGTTAAATGGAGTTAAACGTTTATTGGTTTCAGGTATATATATCATAATTTCTGAAAGTGTTTGAGGAACTACATGTATTTCGTCAAATCGGTCTTCAAATTTATTGGTAGATGCAATTAGGTTGTATTTTATGTTAAGGTAGTCAAGTACATCTTTGTACAAGTTCAAAACCATTTTAGGAGTTATTTTTTTATCTTCAAATACTTTTTTATAGCTAGGTTGGTAATCTAGTTCAAGATTGGTTTTTATATAAATATCCATTTTTTTCAACCTTTCATCAAGTGGTATTGTAAGATCATCTAATTTCAAATCTGTAATAAACTCTTTAACCATGGTTTTAGCATTTGTTCCATCTGCATAATAATTTAAATCGCGGAAAAAGTCTTGAAAACCATAGCTAAATACTCGAGTAAAGTAGTGAACTTTAGCTAGATTTGCATAATTTGTTGCATTTGTTTCAAACTGATAAGCAGCCAGGTTTTTTACAACAAAGATTTTATATTTTTGGGTAGAAGCTTCGGTCATTCCATTGTATCCGTAAGCATAAGTGAAAGTGTTTGGAATTTCGTTTATTTGAAATTTACCTTCAATGACTGGGATTGTTCTTTGAAAATATTCTACTCCAGATAATACCGGAAAGTCCTTAATTACATAAAAGTATTCAATTATATCGCCTTTTTCAACACCTTCGAAAACAAATTGGCGTTCATCTGAATTTTCTTTTTCAATGATTCTTTCTTTAGGAAGTTCTTCTATTGTTCCATTTTCTTTAATTACTCTTGCTCTTATATCTCGATAATCACGAACATATTTTTTATCGATTGAAACCTTGTTGAAATTATTTACTCCTTCGTTGGTAAGAATTTTAATAGCGCAATGTTTTACAACAAATCCTTTATAAGTATAACTTCCGATTCGGTTTTCATAAAAACGGTAATCCTTTAAAACTACTGCAGGATAACTTTCAAATTCTTTCGGAATTTCGTTAAATTTAGGAACTGCTTCCCATTCATAGTTTTTTACTTCTTCGATTTGAGAAAAAGCAAAAAGGTGAGCAAATAAAAAGAATAAAAGAAAAGATTTAGTATTTAAGCAAAAAGAATTTTTTTGGTGTCTATTTAGAATATTTGATTTCATATTTTAGTAAAAATAATGTTTTGATTATACTGTTTTGTTATGCTTTTAATGGCGGCATTCCAATCTGAAAAATTGTTTTTTTCTAATAGTAATTTGTTTAATTTTAAGTTTTGTGTTACTATTAATTTATCGTTTTTTAGATTATAGTTGATATTCACCTGTAGTAATTCATTTGAAAATGTATAATTTTCAGGTACGAATTCCAATTTATAATCTTTTGATAATGTTATTTCATATTCGAAATCAAATGATTTTTTAAAATCAAACTCTAAAGGCACTTTTCTTTTATCTTCATCAATTTGCTCGTTTGAAAACGGAAACAACAAAATAGGTTTAAAAATAATTTGATTGTCGATTTGTTTTGCCCATTTTTCAAGTTCAAAACTATGTTTTATTTCTAATGGATTTTGAGATAAGTTATCGTTTTGAACTTCAACATTGGAAGCGCTTAAATTTTTAATAAAACGAGAAAGATACTCGTTTAGTACTTTATTTTTATCAATAGCAGATTTGTAAACTCCTAAAAAACGCGATTTGTTGTAACCTTTTAGTTTAAATTCAGCTTTACCAATTAATTTATTATTCTCAAAACGGTATTGAATTAATCCACTATGGTTATTTTCTTCGGGAGCAATTATTGGAACTGAAATTATTTTATAATTGTTTGCATCAATTTTTAACAATGCTTGTTTCCCTTGAATAAACGGAGTAAACGAAGGAAAAGCTGTAAATTGACCAGTTGCATCAAGAAAAATATATTTATCATCAACTTTGGCCACTGTTATCATGTGATTATCTACTATTGGAGTTGGGACTGCTTCATAAGTGTAATTGTTGTGACGTGTTCCAATCCATGCAATGTAGGACTCGATATTAGCATAATGCAACATTTCGTTTAGCAAATTAGCCATGTCTTTACAATCGCCATATTTTTTTTGAAAAACATCGGCAGCTTCTCTTGGAACAAATCCGCCCATTCCATCTTCAAAAGCTACATAATGAATTTTGGTTTGAACAAAGTCAAAAATGGCTTTTACTTTTTCTGAATTGGTTTTAAGACCTTTAGTTAATGTTTCGGTTTGATTTTTTAATGCAGTTTGATCAGTTTTGTTGATGTCTTTAATGGTTTGATAATAGTATTTATATAAATTTTCTATAGAACCTAAAACTTCTTGTTTACCTGTGTTGGCAGTGTAGTTTTTGATGTAAAAAATTAAATGTGGTAAAAAGTAGGATGGATTTGGAGCATCTTCATAGTAATCAACTTTAGTGCTATTGAGCAATTGCCATGTGTAAATGGTGTAATCGCCTTCTTTTACTGTTGAAAATTGAATCAAATCGGTATCGTATCCTTGTAAAACATAACCAATTTCAACTTTGTTGGATACTTTTAGGGTTACTTTGGATTCTTTACAATCAATATTGTCTTTAAAATAGTAAGTGTCCAACAATTGTGGCACTTTAAACGTTTTCCTATATGAAGAATAAGTTTGTGAACCTTCTTTTAAGTTAGGGAATGAATAGTATTTGAATTTCATGTCATGATAGAAAACAGCATCTATTTGACGATCTTCGGTTTGTATATATTTAACTTTTTCTTTTTTATTTTCAGGAGAAATGCTGTAGGCTTCAATATCGCTTATCTCTTCAAATGCGCTTGAATAATCAATGCGGTTATGGTTTACATAAATATTGTCTTTGTCTCCAACCCATTTTTGTTCTTCTGAAAATAAGACTATTGAAAGTTTATCACTTTTTAAATCAATAACATAATTGTCTTCTTTTTTAATGATATATGATTTTGGCTTTGTATTTTGCCCAATTCCGGTAATGAAGCTAAAAAGAAAAACAAAAATCTTTAATTTATTAAGTGAGGTCATTTTGACTGTATTTAAAATAAATTCTATGAATTGTGCTAAATAACACAAAAATTATGAAAAAAAACTTTTTAAGCAAAAACATCTTTTAAAACGGTTAAAGATTTGGGTTTTTTAAAATTTTCTATATGGATAGAATAGTAATCGACGATGATTTTGAGTAAATTTTGTCTTTCATTTACCGTGAAAAGTTTTTGGGAATTATCGAGTTTAAGTTCCATGAGTTTTTTTAGCAAAATGGTTTCATTTTCTGTTAGACAACTTACTCCGTTGTATTCAGTGAAAACTCCTTCAATCATTTCAAAATAATTGCTTTCATTTTTTGGAATTTGAGGGTAGAACCCAAGAAATTTCGTCAACTCCAATAGAAGTATCAGGTGAAAATTTGAAATATCATCATGATTATCGAGCCAAAGCAATGCGGTTTCGAGAAAAATAAAAAGAGTTTCATTATTTCCATCTTCTTTGAAACTGTAATGTAAAATTTCGGAGAGGAAAAGAACAATAGTGCTTTTAGTAATTTCAAAAGGAATGCTCTGGTAATTATGTGCTAATTTAATTTCTTTGAAATGCTCAAGAGTTCCTTTATTCTTGTGATTTGCTTCAATTTCCAGAATAGTCAAAGGCTGAAAATAGGCTATTTTTTGGTTTGATTTTTTAGCCGAAAAGGCATTGGGAACAAAATAACTTTTTAATCCATCAGATTGCGTAAAACACTTTACTATCAATGATTTTTCTTGATATTTTAAAGAAGAAATTACAATAGCTTTGGTTTTTATTAGCATTCTAATTATCTAACAATCATTACTTTTTTTACGGTAGTTTCTGAACCATCTTCAGAGGCAACAAATATCATATATACACCAGAAGCAACTTTGTATTTTCCGAAAGCAGTTGTATCCCATTCTATTGTTCCACCTTCGGAAGTGGTTTCATAAACCAAATTTCCTCCAATATCGGTTATTTTGATATTGGCTTTTGAAACCAATCCAGCTATTTTTACTGTTCCTACAAAATCTGGACGAACCGGATTTGGATAAACATACACATTATCTAAATTATCTGATGGTTTTGTTGAAGTTCCTAAAAATGAAACCATGCCTTTTTCGGTGGCAAAAAAGATTTCGCCTGTTTCGTCATTTATATCGATGTCGTTGATTGTATTACTTGGTAATGGAGAATTATCTTTTGTGAAATGATAAATTGTTTTTTGTCCATCAGAAGAAAATAGAAATACTCCTGAGTCTGCAGTTCCAATCCATTTTCTGTTAGAACCATCAATTTTAATATCAGTTATAAACTGTTCATAGAGTAGTTCTTGAGCCAATCCGTCTTCTAAAATAATAATTGAATTAGCTTTCATTTGACTGTCACTGTTATATGCTCCAATACTAGAAAGTACTCTCAACCCTTTATTTGTCCCAATCCATAGTTGACTTCTGTTGTCAATAGCCATTGCCCGAACATCATTGGATGGTAGATTTCCAACATCTTCACCTTCCATAATTTTTTTAAACTCATTTGCCGATTCGTTAAAAGCAATTACCCCATCATTATTAGAAGCTATCCATTTCGTTCCATTTTTATCTACAAGTAATGCAGCATAGTCACCATTTGAACTGTAGTCTTGCAGGATATTTTCCATGTTAAATGATTGCCATTGGTTATTAGATTTCAGAACTTTTAAACCATTTTTTATTCTGGCGTTCATAACCCACATGTTACCATTTTTGTCAAATGTAGTTGGACCTATTCTAATGGCTTCTGTTAAATTTCCTGTGTCTAAACTTTCTAAACCAGAATTAGTTCCATTGAGTATTTCCGTAGGAACATCACTTTCTATTTTCAATAGCCCATTATGATAAGAACTTGCAAAAACTTGATTAGCATCATTGGGATTAATGGTTATTCTTGAAATTGATTTTGCACCTAGCACTTCGCTGTATGGAATATTTTTCCATTGATTTTCAAATAGCTTACTAACTCCAAATTGTGTGAGGTTATAACCTATGTATGTGTATGGATTGTATGAAATATCATAACCGCCATATACAGCCCAAAGAGTATTTGAATTAAATGAAATAGAGAAAATTTTATTTCTACTTGGTCCATCAGGCATTATTATCTCATAATCATTTGTATTGATAGGTAGGCTTATTAAACCATTGTCGTCTGTACCTATATATATGGTATTGTTTTGAACTGTTGCACAAGTAAAAGTTACCGTTTCTTCTGTTATCAACGAAGATTGAATATGGTTTGATTGAATCCCAGAAGAGTTAAATACATAAACATGATTTGCAGAAGTTACAATCATGTAATCACCAAAAGTTCTTATATCTAATATAGGTTGACCAATGTTCAAAACTTCAACAAATCCGCTACCATTATTTCTATACACACGATTGTTATTGTTTGAAGCATAAATTTGATTGTTAAAAGAAACTATTCCGTTCCATGAACCTGAATCCCAAGTCTGCCATTGTGCAAAATCTATTAGATTGGGATTGTTTATGTTAGCTTTGAGTATTCCATTATATTGTGATACTGCGTAGATTTCATTATTAAAAACGGTTGTTTGGTGAATTTTAATCTCTTGACCATTTGGACCTATGTAATAGGTATCGCCAAATTCTAAATTCGCCAAATTATATTGTACAATTCCGAAATCACATGATACATAAAGAATTCCGCTGTATTCAAAAAAATGATTTACTTTTTTAATATTGTTTGGAATAGATTTGTTTATGATATCAACTACATTCAACACACTTCCATCGGAGTCATTTACAACCACCATCAACCCATTTTGATAGCCAAGAACGGTTCTATTGAAAGTATCGCTATGGTACATAGCAGTAATCGTTTCTCCAGATAAACCTTGTAGAGTTGTTGAAGTTCTTACTTCTCCGGTGGCGAAGTTTTTGGTAAAAATGGCATTTTCTGCAGCAACAAATACTCTATTTGAAGATTCAGACAAATCTTTTACTTGATTGAATGAAAAATATCCTTTCCATTGAAGATTTTGTTGTCCAAAACTAGTGAACAACCAAAAGTTAACCAATAAAAAGAATAGTTTTTTCATAAAATTATTTGACTACAAATATATATAACGGAAAAAGATAAAATTTAATATGTTTAAAATAAAAAATGCCTCAATTGAGGCATTTTCGTTTTGGTTGGTTATAATTATTACACGACTCCTTGGGCAAGCATAGCATCGGCTACTTTTACAAAGCCTGCAACGTTAGCACCTTTAACGTAGTCAACGTATCCGTTTCCATCGGAGCCATATTTTACACATGACTCGTGAATATCAGACATGATTCTTTTTAATCTTTCATCTACTTCTTCTCTTGTCCAGCTAAGGCGTAGAGAGTTTTGCGACATTTCTAGTCCAGAAGTAGCAACTCCACCAGCATTTGAAGCTTTTCCTGGAGCAAATAATATTTTAGCTTTATGGAATACTTCTATTGCCTCTGGTGTTGAAGGCATATTTGCTCCTTCAGAAACACATATACATCCATTGTTTACAAGCATTTGAGCTTCTTCACCATTTAACTCATTTTGAGTTGCACAAGGAAGAGCAACATCACATTTCACTTCCCATGGACGTTTGCCAGAAACAAATTTTGCACTTGGGTATTTATTTAAATAATCAGAAATTCTTCCGTAATTTACGTTTTTAATTTCCATGATATATGCCAATTTTTCTGCATCAATACCATCAGCATCATAAATATATCCTGATGAGTCTGAAGCAGTAACTACTTTTCCTCCAAGTTGAGTAGCTTTTTCGATAGCATATTGTGCAACATTTCCTGAACCAGAAACTACAACTGTTTTTCCAGTGAAACTGTCACCTTTTGTTGCAAGCATACTTTGTGCAAAATACACATCGCCATAACCAGTAGCTTCTGGACGAATTAATGAACCTCCAAAAGAAATCCCTTTACCAGTTAAAACTCCTGTGAACTCGTTTCTTAATCTTTTATACTGACCAAACATGTAACCAACTTCTCTTCCTCCAACGCCAATATCTCCTGCAGGAACGTCAGTATCTGCACCAATATGTTTTGATAATTCGGTCATGAATGCTTGACAGAATTTCATGATTTCATTGTCTGATTTTCCTTTTGGATCAAAATCTGAACCGCCTTTTCCACCACCCATTGGAAGTGTTGTCAAAGAGTTCTTGAAAACTTGTTCAAATGCTAAAAATTTCAATATACTCAGGTTTACTGAAGGATGAAAGCGAATACCTCCTTTGTATGGGCCAATTGCAGAGTTCATTTGAATTCTATAACCTCTGTTTACTTGAGTGTTGCCAGCATCATCAATCCAAGTAACGCGAAACATTATAACGCGTTCTGGTTCAACCATTCGTTCCAAAAGCATTTTGTTTTGGTATTTTTTGTTGTTTTCAATAAAAGGAATTACTGTTTCTGCAACTTCTTTTACTGCCTGCATAAATTCAGGTTCATTCCCATTTCTTTTAGCAACAGATTCTAAAAAAGCATTAACACTTTGTGACATAATATTAATTTGTAATTTGTTTGTTTAAATCGTTTTCGTAAAGTCAGGCAAATATACATTTTATTGAAATATAGTATATGTTTTTTTTAATTTGTTGTTACCATCTTGAATTTTACAGTAAAAAATGGTTGATTAGTCGAATTCTTTGGCTGTTTTTTTTGGCTCTATCTATTAAGAAAAGGTATAAAAATGAACAAATTTTGAAATTATTTTAATTCTGAATGATGTTTTTATATATTTGTCGAGAAATGAATTAAATAGTATGCAAACGCCCAAATATTTTATTATCGTTTTTGCTTTTTTGCTTGGATTGTCAAATTCAGCCAAAGCACAGTTTGGTTTTTCACATGAAATAGGAGTAATTGCTGGTCCAGTTGCTTTTCAGTCTGACTATGGTGAAAGACATGACTTTGAAACAAACTCTGGTAATACAGGTTATGGGATTGGGTTGATTCACTATCTTAATTTTTCATATAGAGCAGAATGTAACTGTTATACTCCCGAGACGTATTTCAATGACCACTTCAAGCTAAGAAGTGAACTTTCATACAATAAAACAAAGTTGCAACACTTTGGTAAATGGGTTGATCCAAAGAAAACTTCCTTGTTTGCTGAGCAATTGAGAGCTATGAGAGGAAGTACTGCGGTCACTAATGTTGGTATGCAATTGGAATATTATCCATTGAGTATCAGAGATTTTTCTTCAACCATTGGAGCTTGGGCACCGTTTATTAGTCTTGGTGGGCAATTCAGTTTTTATGATCCAGAGGCTTCATCAACACTTGGTCCGTTGAATACTCCAATATCTACACCTATTAAGTATTATAATGCTACTACTAATAAGGCAGGAACTGTTTGGTCAATCGTTAGCAGTGTTGGGACAAGATATAAACTTACGGAACTTTCAGATTTAATGGTTGATTTGCGAGTTCAATACTATTTTTCAAACTGGGTTGATGGCTTAAATCCTGATCCAACAATTTATACCGAAAACAGAGCTAATGATTGGAACATTTGGTTCAATGTTGGGTATATTTTCTATTTGCAATAGGTCTTATTCCTCTTTAGCATCTTTATAATCTGGGTACAAAAACTTGTTGTACGGAAAACGTGTAACGTGTATTTTCCTAACAGCTTCATATACTTTGGCTCTGAATTCTTCAAAGTTTTCTTTGTTTGTTGCAGAAATAAACAACGTGTTTTCTTGCCCTAATGAGTTCATCCAAGTAGATTTCCATTCGTCAAGAGTATAATGTTTGGTGGTTTTTTCTGTAACCAAATCATCTGATTCTATAACAAGATTTTTGTAGGCATCAATTTTATTAAAAACCATTATAGTAGGTTTGTCAGCACTTTTTATTTCCTGAAGAATTTGATTAACAGAGTTGATGTGATCCTCAAAATCGGGATGAGAAATATCTACTACATGTAGCAATAGATCAGCTTCGCGAACTTCATCGAGAGTACTTTTAAAAGATTCGATTAGCTGAGTAGGTAGTTTTCTAATAAAACCCACAGTGTCCGAAAGTAGAAAAGGCAAGTTTTTGATAACCACTTTGCGAACAGTTGTGTCTAAAGTTGCAAAAAGTTTATTCTCAACGAAAACCTCACTTTTGCTAATTACATTCATCAAAGTAGATTTACCCACATTGGTATACCCAACAAGCGCAACACGAACCATCGCACCTCTGTTGCTTCTTTGGATAGCCATTTGTTTATCGATTGTTTTGATTTTTTCTTTTAACAAAGAAATTCTATCACGAACAATTCTTCGATCGGTTTCAATTTCTGTTTCACCTGGTCCACGAAGACCAATTCCTCCTTTTTGCCTTTCGAGATGCGTCCACATCCCCGATAATCGTGGCAATAAATATTGACATTGAGCGAGTTCGACCTGTGTTCTTGCATAGGATGTTTCCGCTCTTTGAGCAAAAATATCAAGAATAAGATTGGTTCTGTCAAGGACTTTGCAATCTAATATTTTAGTGATGTTTTTTTGTTGGGAAGGAGATAATTCATCATCAAAAATAACCGTTGAGATAGAGTTATCTTTTACATAGTATGCAATCTCATCCATTTTACCAGTTCCCAAAAAAGTCTTGGGATTTGGTTTATCCATTTTTTGAGAAAACCTTTTAACGACTTCTCCTCCAGCCGTAAATGTTAAAAATTCTAACTCATCAAGATACTCATTGAGTTTATCTTCAGATTGTGATTGAGTAACAATACCAACAATTACAGTTTTTTCAAAAATTGTTTTTTCTTTTTCTAACATCCTTGCAATTTATTCTTTGCAAAATTAAATATTATACTAAAAATTCCCATTTTAACCGAATTTATTTTAATTAAAAAAAATTAATTCCTGTTTTTTTCATATTTTTTTCTAAATTTGAACCTCAAAACCCAAAAAAATTAATCAATCAACTAAATTTCATTATGAAAAAAATTACCTTGTTATTGTTGAGTTTCTTTTTTTCAATTGCGGGTTATTCGCAAACAGAAGGATTCGAATCAACATCTGGTCCCGATGCACTACCATCGACAAACTGGACACTTGGCACAGGAAACTGGGCGGTTTTTGACAATGGTGTAGGCACCAACGTTCGCTGGGGCATCACTACTGTTGCCTCTCAGGTTTACAATGGCGTGAATTCGGCCTATTGTAATCGTGAGAACATTGGCGATGGAAATACTTCTATCGATTATTTGGCAACTCCATTGAGAACCATTCCTGCTAACGGACAGTTAAAGTTTTTTACCAGAACTTTTCAAATTGGAAATCAGGGAACTATTTATCAAATAAAAGTAGCTCCAAGCAGTGCTTCACAAACTGACCCAAATGCCTATGCACTTGTACAACAATGGACAGATGCAGATATTGTAACAACTTTCAATGTTTATGAAGAGAAAACAGTAGATTTATCTGCTTATGCAGGTTTAGATGTTTACATTGCCTTTGTCATGATAAACAACCAAACCAATGGTGTGACCAATCTTGATAGATGGTTGGTGGACGATGTTCGACTAGTAGAACAATGTTTTGACCCAACGAACTTGTCTGCAAACAACATTTCGCAAACATCAGCAGATTTGAGTTGGTCAAGTCCAGGAACAGCAACACAATGGGAAATTGAAATTCTTCCAGCAGCTGGAACACCAACGGGAACAGGAACTTTAGTAAGTTCCACTACCTATGCAGCAACAGCTACTCAACCAGCAGGAGTTGCATTTACACCAACAACAGCTTATAAATTTTATGTTCGTTCTATCTGTAGCAGTAGCGTAAGCAGTGCATGGGTAGGACCTTTTAATTTTACGACATCATCACCTGGATTGAGTTGTTCTGCACCTATACAAGTTACAACCTTGCCGTATAGCACAACAGACAATACAGCAAACTACGCAGACAATTATGACACAGCTCAACCAGCGACATGTGCTGGTGGTACAACTAATTACATGGGTGGAAATGATGTGTTTTATTCATATACACCTACGACAAACCAAGTCATTAGTATCACTATGACACCTACTGCAGCAAACACATCGGTTTATATTTATGATGGTTGTACAAACTTGACAGTAGCTTGTCTTGGTGGAGCAGCTGATAATACTACGGGAGTTAGAACAATTCCTAATATATCAGTTTTAGCTGGTCATCAATATATTATAGTAGTATCATCGACTACTGCTTCACAAACGTTTGGATATACTCTTGTTATGCAAAGAGAGAATTGTGCAGTGCCAACTAACTTAAATGCTACAGGTATTTCTCAAACTTCGGCTACTTTAAGTTGGACAAATGCTTCTTCAACCTCATGGGAAGTAGTAGTTCAAAATCAAGGTGATCCAATTCCTTCGGGTTCAGGAGTTCAAACAAATAATAATACTGGTTATGTTCCTGCGGCTACGTTGACAGCAAATACCAGCTATGACTTCTACGTTAGAGGTGATTGTGGTGATGGAACCTTTAGTGCTTGGGCTGGACCATATACTTTTCATACTTTGTGTGATGCATTTACAGTTCCATTCCAAGAAGGATTTAATAGTACTTCGACCACAGAAGCATGTTGGACAGTATTGAATGTAAATGGAGATACAGATGCATGGGATATGAATTATGCAACCAATCCATTTGAAGGGAATCAAGCAGCCATGTTATATACCGATTTTAACAATGGTAATAATAATGACTGGTTGATTTCTCCACAAATTATTTTGAATGGAAATCAACGTTTAAAATATAGATATAGAGTTCAGTCTGCTAATGAACCTAATGATTTTAGAGTTATGTTGTCAACAAATGGACCAAGTCCAGCTGATTTTACAACTACTCTTGTTCCATTAGCAAGTTACTCAAATACAACTTATGCAGAGTATATTGTAAACCTTTCAGCTTATAGCGGTCCGGTAAACATAGCTTGGCATGTGCCAAATGGTGGTTTAGATGGTTGGAGATTATACATAGATAATGTAATTATTGAAGATTTACCAACTTGCCCTGAGCCTTCGGCTATTGCTAATAATACGGTTCTACATGATTCAGCCAACATAACTTGGACAAATGGCGGAACTGAAACAGAATGGCAAGTATTAGCTTTACCTTGTGGTTCAACTGCTCCAACGGCTGCTGCTACTGGATGGGTAACTGCCAATAGCAATCCATTCAATTTAACAGGTTTAACAGGAACAACGTGTTATGATGTTTATGTAAGAGCAGTTTGTGCTGGAAATGATTTAAGTCCTTGGTCTGGTCCTACATCTTTTACAACTCAAATAACTCCACCACAATGTGGAGGACAATTCGTTGATAATGGAGGTGCTTCTGCTGATTATACAAATAATGCAAATGATATTATTAATATCTGTCCACCAGCTGGACAATTGGCAACAGTAACTTTTGTTTCATTTAATACAGAAGCCAACTGGGATCCATTATATGTTTTTGATGGACCAACTGTTGGTTCGCCAATGATTGCAAGTACCAACGGAACAAGTAATAGCGGTTTTCCTGCTGGTGGATATTGGGGAACAACTATTCCTGGCCCGTTCACTTCCTCTAGTGCCGATGGATGTTTAACATTCCAATTCAGAAGTGATGGCTCGGTTGCAAGACCAGGATGGGTTGCTAACGTGACTTGTTCACCAGCTCCACCATGTACAAAACCTAGTTCATTAGTTTCTTCAAATATTACATCTGACTCTGCAACGGTTTCTTGGACACAATTGCCAAATCCAGATACAACAGTTGCCAGCAACTGGCATGTTATTTATGTGCCTTGTGGTTCAGCAGCACCAGATGCTACTACAACGGGTTACACTGAAGTGAATACAACAGCTTCGATTAACTTAACTGGACTTACTCCAAATACTTGTTATGATGTATATGTGAGAGCAGCGTGTTCAGGTACAGAATTTAGTACTTGGGCTGGACCAATCAAAATAACAACTGAATGTGTTCCATTTACTATTCCATTCCAAGAAGGGTTTAATACAGGTTCTACCTCAGAAGATTGTTGGACTGTTTTGAATCTTAATGGTGATACAGATGCTTGGGACATGGATTATACTTTTAATCCATATGAAGGAGACCAAGTAGCAGCATTAAATACTGACTTTAATAACGGAAATAATAATGATTGGTTAATTTCACCTCAAGTAGAAGGATTAAATGGTAACCAAAGATTAAGATATAGATACAGAGTTCAATCAACTGGAGAACCAAATGACTTTGAAGTAAAATTATCTACTACAGGTATTGCTCCAGCTGACTTTACAACTACCTTAGTTCCTTTGGCTTCTTACAGTAATACTACATATGTTGAAAATGTTGTGTTACTTACAGGTGTTACAGGAACTGTTAATGTTGCATTCCATGTGCCAAACGGTGGTTTAG
>Ga0116175_1001140_pt1 | contig 17443 bp, 13 predicted proteins | sample AD_UKC125_MetaG_FD_89802 | JGI IMG/M metagenome (GOLD analysis project Ga0116175, IMG submission 89802) | Active sludge microbial communities of municipal wastewater-treating anaerobic digesters from USA - AD_UKC125_MetaG | ecosystem: Engineered > Bioreactor > Anaerobic > Digestate | place: USA... | reverse complement strand
GGTTGTAGCTTCCTCTCTCATCTCGTAGTGCTACAATCACCAAGCGGGGAATCCTTATTTTATAAGGATTCCCCGCTTTATTTATGCTCAAAAAACACCTTTAAAACAGCAAAAGTTGGTCTGCATTAACCTTTTTTTCTCTTGGTTTTGGCTCACCCAAGAGCATGACCATGCCCGCATATTGCTTTTCCGTAACCTCCAAATAGCGTACTTGGCCTTCTTCGGGTAGTTGCTGCAACAATCTTTTGTGGTGTTTCTGCAACGCATCCCGTCCTCGCACAATGCGCGAATACACGGATAATTGCAGCATATGATAGCCGTCTTTCTGTAAAAATTTGCGAAACTGGTTCGCTGCTTTGCGTTTGGCTGCGGTAGTTACCGGCAAATCAAAAAATACGATTAAGCGCATAAATTTGGCCTCACTCATAAGTATGTACCTTTAAGGGCAACATCTGCGGCAGTTTTAATAATTTGGGATTATTTTCACTCAATGCCGTCTGAAATGATTGTATGGTTCGGTCTATGGCGGATAAAACGCTGTATTTTTGCTTATCCAATAAAATCTGATGGCAAAGCAGTTCTATCAGCTTCCTTTTAAATTCAGGTGTTAAGGTATCTTTCAGGCCGTCTGAAGATAAATGTTCGTAAGCCAGTAAATCCACAATCGGGCGGTATGGTTCGATAAAATCATCCGCCAAATTAAACGGATTCAACTCGCTGCGATGGTGCAAACCTAAAGCCGGTAAAAAGCCGTATTGCACCAAGGCTCTGGCTACAGCGGAACGGATAATGCTGTAACCGTAATTCAGACAGGCATTGATGCCGCTTTCACTACTGCGGGTAAACGCATCGCCAAACAGCAAAGGGAAATACAAAGCGGCTGCTTGCCCTTCGGCATAGCCTTTATCGCCGGATTTGACTTCATCCGCCAAAGCATTCAGACGGCCTGAAGCAATATCATGGCCGCTATAATCCAGCATCCAAGCCTGATTACGGATTTTTTGTTTGACGATTTGCTGCCACAACTGCTTTTTCTGCGGCTGAGTCATATTCATCTGCTGCCTGAGTATTTTCAAGCTGCGGTGGTATTGGGCAAACGGCAGCCATTGACCGCAGGGTAGAAACTGCTCATCACACGTTAATAAGGTAATGCCGTTTTGTGCGCAAGCCGACAGCAGCGGTGCGGTAATCACGACCTCGCGTGATTCCACCACAATCACAGCAATATCTTCCAAAGGCACAGGAATACTTTCTTCCTGCTGGATCAATAAGTGCTGTTGCTGCAAGGATAATTTGGCTGGACGGCTGATTAAGAGACTGCGCCAAGTCATGGTATTTCCCCCATAAAAAAGCGGCCACGCCAGTTAAGGCGCAGCCGCGATGGTTTATTTTTTATTGGTTTTTAACTCAGGGCGTTGTTCCGCTTTACATGGTCGGATTTCTTTGCCTAAGGGGTCGATTTGGTATTTTTGGAAAGATAGAACCGTTTTAACACCAACTCTATATAATCCAGCTTTACCTTTTGACTGTTCCATATCATGTTCTTTGATACCAATGGCACCAGTTGCCCTGTCTAGCCCACTATAATAGCCAAAAATCCTTTCCTTTTTCGAAACAACCTCCACCAAATCATTAGGATAAAGCGTAAATTTAAACTCGAAACTTTCATCCATCTCATCCCAATCGGCTTCATCAGCGTACGCAACCACCGCCCGATTCGGCAATATTCCTTTGGCCACCTGCCAAGCATACACAGGTACCAAGTAATTTTTCCCGCCTTTGCCAAACACATCCACGCGAACCATCGTGGCATTGTCGGCAATACCTTTATGATTACGTACCATCACACCGGTTTTCTGCACATCTTCCACCCGTACCGATTTAACCAATGCACCTTGCTCACCATTTTTCCCCGGCTTATAAAACGGCGTGGCAAATGCCTTAGCCGGGTCGTCGTTAAATGCTTCCAGCCGTTCTTGCAACGCAGCATAAAAAGCGGTTTCACGGTCGGGGTAACCGACAATACTGGCAATATCCTTTATTTTTAAAGCGGACAACGGTTTCTTCACTACACTGATTTTTTCATCCAAACGCTTGGCCGATTTCACTGTTTCCAAATGGCCTTGCCCGGTCATTTTGCGGTTGGGCGCACGCGACACAAACAAAGGCGTTACAAATTCATGTAGTGCTTCGGGGCGGCTGCTTAATTTTTCAGCCAATTCATCATGCGGTGTCTCACTAAATACCCGTATCATCACTTCTTGGCGAAAGAAATCCCAAGGTTGCGGAATACGCTGTTTCACTTCACCAGTCTCGTAATCAATGGTTTCCAAAATTTCTCGGCGCTGCATGGCCTTGGTAATTTTCTGCTGCATGGATCGAGTTGAGCAAGCGACGGTAATCGCATCCAAGGCATGGTGGCGGTCGTTTTCTTCACGCACCTTACGCAAGCCCCACAAACCGCGCAATAAAGCGGTAATTTGCCCGTTTGACGCAAACACCCGCCGTTTTCCTTTGCCTTCTAAGCGCATATGGTTTTCAATAAATTCGCACAGGAAGCGGGCGATATAGCGGGTATCGTTTAAGTTGCGCTCTAAAAAGCCTTGCTCTGCTTTGGCATCCAGCTTCTGCGTTAAAATCCGCTGTTTTTTGGCATAAGGGAAACGGCAGCCGTTTACCCGCGCCACGTATTCCCGCCAGCGCGTGCTGTCGTTGGCACCATCCAAATATTCATAAGGCGTTTGGCTGCGCTTTTTCTGGTTTTCGCTACCCAATACCAACACTTTATTGTTAAAGCTGTCGTCCCAAGTACGGGAAAACGGTAAGGCATGGTCAACTTCCACATAGCCTTTTTCATTCAGACGACCTAAATCAATTGGTACACCTGAATACAAACATTTTCCGTGCTGCTGGTTATACAGGCGAAATTTCAAGATATCCTGCCCTTTGGGTTCGCCAGCAAAATAAGAGAACAATTCCTTAAACTCATTGGCCGCCCGCTCCCGCTCTTTACGATTTTCTTCTTGGCGTTTCTCAATATCTCTGCGGTCCTTAAACGATTTGCCTACTTCTCGCCCGGTTTCAATATGCACCCGTTGCGGCGAACCGTAGCGGCGTACAATTTCGTTAATCACTTTACGGGCTTGGCTCAATGTGCGGAATACCACCGGGTTGCGCACGGCATCAGCAGGAATAACCGGCAGTAAAGCACTGATTTTCTGCGATTTCGCACCATAGTGATCGCCATAAACAGCTGTACACGCTTCATCATAGCGCGCGCCGTTTTCCATCAATGGCAAGATGTTTTGCAATGCTTTCAGCGAAAGCTGGATAAACCGATCGAAACTCAATCCGGCCAGTAACGTTTCCACAATGCCTGTCTGAAAACCGTATGGTGCCAAATATTGTGCAATATCGGCATCAGTTTTATACACGGAAAAAGCCGTGCCGATGGCATCCAATTTTTCAGGCTGCGTCGCCAAGCCCTGCCACTCGGTTTTCAAACCCGCCTTTTCCAAAACTTGGCGGATTTTGTGGTAGGCCTTCATTTCCATGAGCGCAGCACTTTCGGCTTTCAAACCCTCTTCGTTTTTACCGTAGCGCAAGCCTTTAAACACCGCGTCCGTTGGCAAATCCAACAGCTTACGCACTTGTGCATAAGTCAGTTTGGCTTTTTTATAAGGCTCGTCCAGCAACAGGCGGCGCTCATCTTCGCTTAAGGCACGCTCTTCACCATCATGCTGGATACGCAGATTATTTAATTTAGTCAGCCAGATAAAACGCTCGGCACTATACGTATTTTTGGCCGCTTTGTATTCAACCGGCTCAAAGGTACATTTACCCAACATTCTCAACACTGCCTCGCCCTGCAAAGCATCACGCTGCCGCATCAGTAATTCATCCACTTTGACTTCCAAAGCGGCGGATACAAACAGATTGCCTAAAGCGCGCTGACGCTCAAACAGCAAATGCAGTTCTTTTTGCAAATCCAAGCGGTTAAAGGTGTGCGTATAGTCGCCGCCTTTATTGCGCATATGGCCACTCTGCTCTGCAAACAGTTTCACCGCCAATTCGGCAGGGCTGCGGTATTCTTGTTGTTGCAGTAATTTATAGTTTTCTGCTACACCGGCCAGCAAGCGGCCTAATTCCGATTTGCCGTCGGTTTCCTGCATTTCACTTTTGCGTTGCGACAAATAACCGCGATGCTTGACCAAATGCAGCAATACCGCTGCCCATTCTTTAGCCTCTAGCTTTCTATCCAAACCCTCAACACGCAACTGCCAAGCATGAACCGGCACCCCTTGCAACAAACCTTCGGCATCAAAATCAGCCGCTGTTAATAAACCTTCCCGCTTCAATAAACGGCGCAAACGCAACAAGCGGTGTGCACGGCGGCGGATTAAACGGCGCACACTGCGCGCCAACCGCCGCGCCGATGCCAAAGAATCGCCCGTTTTCGGTACTTCCGCCCGCTCGAATGTACGCACGCCGCAGTCCAGCAATCCGATGGGATTTTCATCTTCATCCACCCATACCGCTGCCCAACCGACCGATGCAATGCCTAAATCCAAGCCCAAAATATAGCGTTGTAATTTTTGTTTCATACGATTTCCCTTTGTGAATTTTAGTGCCTTACAAACAAAACAAAATAATCATACTACTCATAGTAAACAAAATAAATATTTGACAAGGATTTTCTTTATCCTTAAAATTAATTCCATTGTTGCACTACGAGATGAGAGCCGTTGCTACAATAAGGCCGTCTGAAAAGACGTGCCGCGACGTAAAATACAGAAATGTGTGAGCCCCTGTTTAAGTTTACTTAAACAGGGGCATCGTCTTTTCTTCTTTAACTAAATTTCAATAGCTAAATGCCTGTCTGAAAGAACTTTCAGACAGGCATTTAGCTATTCTTTACTTCTATTTAATCCATCAACCCTCATCATCCTGATCCTGATCATCAATGCGCACACTATGATCAATCAAACTGGGTTGCACAAAGGCCGCAGCAGAAGACGATTTGCTGCTAGACAAGCGGGCGAGGTAGGCTTCGTCGATGTCACCGGTTAAGTATTCGCCGCTGAAACAGGAATTATCAAAGCGCTGAATGGCGGGATTCAAATCTTTAACTACTTGCTCCAATTCGGCCAAATCTTGGAAAACGCAACCATCAGCACAGATTTCTTCGGCGATTTGCTGTGTCGTGCGGCCGTTGGCAATCAGCTCTTCGCGGGTCGGCATATCGATGCCGTAAACATTGGGATAGCGCACTTCCGGTGCGGCGGAGGCAAAAAATACTTTTTTCGCACCGGCGGCTTTCACCATTTCTACGATTTCGCGGCTGGTGGTGCCGCGTACGATAGAATCATCTACCAACAATACACTTTTACCGGCGAATTCCGATTCAATGGGATTGAGCTTCTGGCGTACCGATTTTTTGCGGGTCGACTGGCCGGGCATGATAAAGGTGCGGCCGATATAGCGGTTTTTAATCAGGCCTTCGCGATAAGGTTTGCCCAAATGTTGTGCCAACTCCATCGCGCTGGGGCGGCTGGTATCGGGAATCGGCATCACCACGTCAATTTCATCGATATTCAGTTCACGCTTCACTTTTTCCGCCAACGACACACCCATATTCGCACGTGCCTGATAGATCGATACGCCATTCATCACTGAATCGGGGCGGGCAAAATAAACGTATTCAAACAGGCAAGGAGCCAATTCGGGATGCTCGGCACAGGAACGGCTGTGTAATTTTCCGTCTAAGGTGATAAAAATCGCTTCGCCGGGGTCGAGTTCACGTACCAATTCATAACCCATGCTGCTGAACACAATGGATTCTGAAGCCACCGCATAGTCGGTTTTACCCTCAGCATTCACAAATTTTCCCAAAGCCAGCGGGCGGATGCCGTAAGGGTCGCGGAACGCAAGCAAGCCGTAGCCGGCGATTAAAGCAACCACGCCGTAAGCGCCGCGCACAAGTTGGTGCAGCTTGCTCACGGCATCAAAAATATTATCTACACTCAGATGCGCCTGATCCGAACCGCTGACTTCACTGCGCAATTCGTGGGCGAATACGTTGAGCAACACTTCTGAATCTGAACGGGTATTGATGTGGCGCAGGTGTTTGTAGCACACATTTTCGTACAGCTCGTCGGTGTTGGTGAGGTTGCCGTTGTGCGCCAGCACGATGCCGAAAGGTGAGCTGACATAAAACGGCTGGGCTTCGGCGCTGCTGCCAGCATTTCCGGCGGTGGGATAGCGTACATGGCCGATGCCGGCATGGCCGACTAAATCGCGCATATTGCGGGTGCGGAACACATCGCGCACCATGCCCTTGCCTTTGTGCATATGAAACATATTGCCTTGCACGGTAACGATACCGGCCGCATCCTGCCCCCTGTGCTGCAACATCTGCAAACCATCATACAGCAACTGATTGACCGGCTCGTGCGCCACCAATCCTAGTACACCACACATATTGTTCTCCTGAAATTAAAGCAACGGGCTATCCAAACGCTCTGTTACCTGCCCTGCCAGATAGGGGACTGCCACAGAAGCCAGGGTTTCGAAATATACTGCACTAGCTGATTCACGCCAATCTTGGGTTTTCGGTAAATCGGTAAACGAACACACCAACACCACCAGCGTCATAATCAATACACCTTTAACCGCGCCGAACACCCCGCCCAGCATACGATTGAGGCTACCCAAACCCATCGCGGCGAGAGCAGACGACAACAGCGAACGCAATAAATATTGCACCAGCCAAGCCGCAGCAAATACCAGAATAAAACCGGCGGCTACGCTAACCGCACGCGGCTGTAAAGAAGTGAGAAAAGCATCGGCAAAAGCTTCGGCAAACAGGCGGGCGGCCATAAACGACACCACCCAAGACACCAGCGAAGTAATTTCGGCCACTGCGCCGCGCATCATGGAAATCACCACGCAGATCAGAATAACCGCCAGCGCCGCCATATCGAATATAGTCATGTTTGATTCCGGTTTTATTGACCGCCAACCACTGCGCCGTTCACGCCTTTGGCTTTCAGCCTTTCCAGCGCATTGGCGGCTGCTTCCCTATTGGGGTAAGAGCCTGTCTGAATACGGTAAACCGTACCTTTACTGGTTTCAATCTTGGTCATGGAAGCATTCACGCCGGACTGGCGCAAAGTCTGTAAGGTTCTCTTGGCATTGGCTTCATCACGGAACGAACCGGCATGAATAGTGGCTCGGCTGGTGCTGGATTTTGCAGCTGCTTGTTGCTTGGCATCAGCTTGTTTCTTGGCTTCCGCCGCTTTTTTCGCATCAGCCTGTTTCTTAGCCTCTGCCGCCTTTTTCGCATCAGCCTGTTTCTTAACCTCTGCCGCTTTTTTCTCTTCAGCCAGTTTCCTAGCATCCGCCGCTTTTTTCGCTTCTTCCTGTTTTTTCAGTGCCGCAACTCGATCCGCTTCGGCTTTTTGGGTTTTCGCCTGAGCAGCTTTGTCTGCGGCCTGTTTTTTCTGAGCGGCTAACCGATCGGCTTCGGCTTTTTTCGCATCTGCCTGTTTCTTCTGCGCCGCCAAACGTTCAGCTTCCGCTGTTTTCTTGGCCTGAGCAGCATCAGTCTTGGCTTTGGCCGCCCGCTCGGCAGCGGCGGCTTTATCCGCTTCGGCTTGTTGTTTTTGCGCCTGCTGTTTATCGGCAGCGGCTTTCTCAGCGGCAGCGCGTTGCTCAGCCAAACGTTTTTTCTCGGCGGCGGCTTTTGCCTGCGCCGCCTGCTTTTCTTTTTGCTCGCGCTCGCGTGCGGCGGCGGCTTTATTGGTGTTTTCGATCACAATCATGGGAGCCGGAATCATGTCTTCCGGTTTAGGATCCTGCTGTGCAGCCGGGTCTGCTTGTTGGGTAACGGTACGTACCGTACCTTCATCGTCTTTCAGCTCTACACTTTCTTGGCCATCGGCCAGATCGTAAACCTTATTGCTGCCGGTTTTGGCTGCTGTTTTTTCAATCTGCGCCTGCGGCGGCAGATTGGTGTCTTCAGGGCCTACCAGTACCACATTCTGTTTAACGATTTTCTTTTCTTTTGTTTCCGCCGGCTGATTTTGCTGTGCCACGGCAGCAGCATCAGAAGCTTCGGCTTTAGCCGCCGGCTCGCTATCGCCTGAATTAACGGCTTTGCCGAAAATCAGGCCGGCAACCACTACCATAGCGGATGCACCGACCAGTCGGCGGCGGTTTTTGCGCTTGAGCTGCTCGTATTCGCCCAGTGAATTCCAATGTTCGGAAGCCATATTTTATCCCTGTTGCAACAATCCCATCACTTCGGCTACGGTATGAAAAGAGCCGAACACAATGATTCTATCATTTTCCGATGCCCCCGCCAAAGCGGCACGGTAGGCATCTGCGATGTGTGGGTATTCTTTTATCTGTTCAATCCCTTGGTGGTGTAATTTCTTCCGTAATGCATCCGCGCTCATGCCGCGCGGCATCTCCAGCGGTGCGATGTGCCAGCTGTCGAATTGGTCTTTCACGATTGCCAGCACGCCGTCTATGTCTTTATCCGCCAACATGCTGAACACGGCGATGCGGTTTTCGGCAAACGGCAGTGCCATCAGGCTTTGGCGCAAGGCGCGTGCCGCGTGCGGGTTATGGCCGACATCGAGTACGGTGAGCGGACGGCCGGGCAATACCTGAAAACGGCCGGGATTACTGGCCAGCAGCAAACCACGCTTGATGGCACCTAAATCCACCGGCAGCTGTGCATACAGGCATTCGATGGCGCTCAAGGCACAGGCGGCGTTTTGAATTTGATAATTGCCGCGCAAGGCCGGAATCGGCAAGGCATTGCGGTTGCGGCGGAAATCTTGGGCAAAGCCCAAGCCCTCGCGCGGATGAAAATGGAAAGACCATTGCTGGTTTTCCAGCTTGCTGTAGGCAAAATCTTCACCACTGATGAATAAAGGCGCACCAATCTCGGCGGCGTGTTTGGCTAAAGATTGCGGCGGCGGATTTTGCCCGCACACGGCGGGTTTGCCTGCGCGGAATACGCCAGCTTTTTCAAATGCCACCTGCTCGACGGTATCACCCAAAAAGGCTTGGTGATCCAAATCCACGCTGGTGACTACCGCTACATCGGCATCAAATACGTTCACCGCATCCAAGCGCCCGCCTAAGCCGACTTCTAAAATCATCACATCCACTTGTTCACGGATAAATACTTCCACCGCGGCCAGCGTATTAAACTCAAAATAAGTGAGCGAAATATCGCCGCGCGCCGCTTCGATGCGCTCAAAGGCCGCCACAATGGCTTCATCGGAAACCGGCTCTCCGTTGACGGCGATGCGTTCGTTAAACTTTAAAATATGGGGGCTGGTGAGGGTACCGGTTTTGAAACCGGCCTGGCTGTAAATTTGGGTGAGAAAGGCGCAAACCGAACCTTTGCCGTTGGTACCGGCTACGGTAATCACCGGGCATTTCGGCTGCAAGCCCATGCGTTTGGCTACTTCGCCTACCCGCTCCAAGCCCATGTCTATCAGGCCGTTGCTGTGTGCGGTTTCCAAGTGGGACAACCATTGTGCTAAGGTTTTGTTCATCATGCTGCTTTAATGATTTGAATATTTTTCAGACAGGCATTTATCAAACAGCCTGCAACAAAGGATTAAACCGCTGCTGTATTTTTATCTGCTTTCGGCCTGCCAAAACGCGCCCACACCAGCAAACGGCGGTAACTTTCTTCATCGGTCATATCGGGCAATACCGCCAGCCAGCTTTTGCCACTTTCGTATTGCAAACACAGAAAACAGGCGCGGCGGTGGATTAAGCTGCTATTAAGCAAAACGGCTGAATATTCTTGACCGTTGCGGCGCGTAATGCGGGCAAATCCGCCGGTATCAATACTGATTTTCTGCCAACCATCGGGCGACAACCGAGCGTTTTGCCGCCATGCCATGATTAAACTCATCAATAGTGCTGCCAAACCTGCCCAACGCACCATGCCGTCGAAATACTGCCAACACACTATCACGGCCATCAGATGGCTTACGGCCGTTATTCGTTTTAGCGTAGCGGATGGCTGCAATTTAAGCTGGAAGGCTTGCATAGCGACATCACATCATGTTGTCGAATACCGGACTAACCGCAATATCGGCTTCTTCCATATCCAACACCATATCGTGGATTTCCACTTCGAAAAATTCCCAGAAAGCTTTCAGGCTCATATCCTGCGGCCATTTGGCGCTAGGAATGTCCCAGCCGGAAATTTCGGCTTCGAAGATTTGCTGGTAGCGTTCATCAAAATAAGCCACCACCTCTTCCGGCTGGTCGAACTCGGGCACCAGAAACACCGAGCAGTTGGTACGCAGTTGTGCCAGCGTTAAATCCGGCATATTGTCGTCTGACTGTTTGAGCCATTGCAGAAACTGTTCGGTGGGTTTGAGCACCACGGCGGTGCGGTCAACAAAATACATGCTTTATCCTGATTGAATGCGGTGTTTTATCCAGTCGCGATTGTACTGTATAGATGCCTGTCTGAAAACCGGAAACCTTTATAAAATAGCCGTCTGCGGCATATTTCTGGCTGATACACGCACTCATTTACCTATTTATACAAATGCCTGTCTGAAAAACTATTCAGACAGGCATTTGTATAAAGAAAAACGGTATGGTTCTCTATAACAAACCATACCGTTTTATCACTCAAACTCAAGTATTAGTGATCAGAAGCATCTGCGGCACCGATACCGGTCATTGAGCGTACATATTGAGACTCGAAACCTTCACGGTCTTTTTTCGCTTGCTCTGAGTTATCCAAGATAGACACCAACCAACCCACGATAAACGCAGCCGGAATACTGAAAATCGCCGGGTTGCCATACGGGAAGATGGCTTTCTCGTGGTGCAATACGCTTACCCATACGGTCGGGCCCAACACAATCAGAACCAATGCCAGAATCAGGCCGGTGAAACCGCCGGCAACCGCGCCGCGAGTGGTCAAATTTTTCCAGAACATCGAAAGCATCAGCACCGGGAAGTTGGCCGAAGCAGCAATCGCGAATGCCAAGCCCACCATGAAGGCCACGTTTTGGCTTTCAAACATCACACCAAAGATGATAGACAGTACGCCCAACGCCAGAGTAGTCATCTTAGATACGCGCATTTCTTCCTGCTGAGTGGCTTGGCCTTTGCGGATAACCGAAGCATAAATATCATGGCTAACCGCAGAAGCACCCGACAGAGCCAAACCGGCTACCACCGCCAGAATGGTGGCAAAGGCAACGGCAGAGATAAAGCCCAAGAACAAGTTACCGCCCAATGCTTCAGACAAGTGGATCGCCGCCATGTTGTTACCGCCGATCAGCTCGTAAACGCTTTTACCCTCTTTCATCACCTGATGGAAGAAGTGCGGATTGTCTTTGGTCACAAAGATGATCGCGCCGAAACCGATGATAAAGGTCAACAGGTAGAAGTAACCGATCAAGCCGGTGGCCACAAATACCGATTTACGTGCTTCCTTGGCATCCGGTACGGTAAAGAAACGCATCAGAATATGCGGCAAACCAGCAGTACCGAACATCAGTGCCATACCCAGCGAAATCGCATCAATCGGGTTTTTCACCAACGGGCCCGGGCCTAAGATGTGGGTACCTTTTTCATGAATATCGGTGGCTTGTTTGAACATGGTTTCAAAGCTGAAACCGGCGTGTTTCAGAATCATGAACGACATAAAAGTCGCGCCGGAAAGCAGCATCACCGCTTTGATGATTTGTACCCAAGTAGTCGCCAACATACCGCCGAACAACACGTAGCAAACCATCAACACGCCTACCAGAATCACTGCATAAATGTAGTCCAAACCAAACAGCAATTCAATCAGCTTACCTGCGCCTACCATTTGCGCAATCAGGTAGAAAATCACCACCAAAATCGCACCGGAAGCAGCAAACAAGCGAACCGGAGTTTGCCCCAAACGGTAAGCCGCCACATCGGAGAAGGTAAATTTACCCAAGTTACGCAAACGCTCGGCCACCAGGAACAATACAATCGGCCAACCCACCAAGAAGCCGGTGGAATAAATCAGGCCGTCGTAGCCGCTGGTGAACACCATCGCAGAAATACCCAAGAACGACGCTGCCGACATATAGTCGCCCGCAATCGCCAAGCCGTTTTGAAAACCGGAAATACCGCCGCCGGCAGTGTAGTAATCTTTGGTGGACTTATTCTGCTTGGATGCCCAAACGGTAATTCCCAAGGTAAAGCCGACAAAGATAAAGAACATCACAATCGCTGCGATATTCAATGGTTGTTTTTCCACATCGCCGGTGAGCGCATCAGCCCAAACCCCGCCTGATGCCATCAACGACATCGCAGCAAACATCAAAGAATTGCGTAGTTTCATTATTTCTCTCCCCGCACACTTTTCACGACATCTTGGGTCATCTTTTCAAACTTACCGTTGGCAATCGAAACATAAATCCCGGTGGTAACAAAAGAGAATACGATGACAAAAATACCAACATAAATACCCCATGTCGTAATACCGTTAGCAGAAACGGGGGTTCGTAGCAAATCGGGGTTACTACCGATAATCCAGATAAAACTGAAATACATAATCAAAATAATGGCTGAAAAACCCCAACCCAGCATTGACTTTTGCCGTTCCATTTTTTGGAATTCAGGATTTTCCAGCACCTTACGTGCCGTTTGTTTATCCATAATATTCACCTTCTCTTCTTCTTAAGTTACACCGCACTACTTTTATGCGATGCCGCCATTAAATAGGCCGTCCAAAACTTTGACTAATTTTATTTTTTGATGCAGGCTATCGATTTTCCTGATAGCCTTATGAAATTACCCATAAAAAAAAACGCTTAGCCTTTGCGGGTGAAATTTTGATGTGTAAAAAAGCATTCAAAAAAGTTAACAATACTCTTTTAACTTATAAATAAAATCACTTGCCCGGCATTGCGAAAAGTAGAGCAGGCAAGTGAAACAGCGAGAGTTTCGATGGATTTAAATCAGCTAAAATCTTTTGTAACCGTAGCCTATCACCGCAATCTTACCCAGGCGGCTGAACGGCTGCATTTGTCGCAGCCTGCCGTTTCCGCACAAATCAAAGCCATTGAAAACCATGTCGGCACCGCCCTGTTCCACCGCAACAGCAGCGGCATGACGCTCACCCGCGCCGGCGAAATTTTATTGCCGGAAGCCGAAGCGCTGCTGCAACACAAGCACAAGCTCGACAGCTTTGCCGAAAGTTTGGCCGAAAACTACACCCAGGAAGCCCAATTAGGTCTGATTCATCCGGTAAACTCCGAAAGAGTCACCCAACTCACCCGCCTGTTGAGCAACAGCGCGCCCGATATCCACCTACACATCCAATACGGCATGAGCGGTGAAATTCTTAACCGCATTCTGGCCGGCCAAATACACAGCGGCTTTTATCTGGGCAACGCCAACACCCGCAGCATACGCAGTGTTTTTCTGGAAAACATCCACTATTCTTTAATCTGCCCGCAAAGCGAAGCGGCCGCCATCCAGAGCAACCTGCCGCGCAGCTTGGAAAACTACACTTGGATTGAAATGTCCGGCGTTTCCAGCAGCAACAAACACGTGCAACAATTCTGGCGCAGCAACCGCCTGTCGCCCAAACGCCAGATTATCTGCGACTATCCGCAAACCATCATTGATTTGGTCAGCGCCGGCATCGGCGTGGCGATGGTGCCCAGCGATAAAGCAGAAAGCGCCATCGCTTCCGGCAAGCCTTTGAATGTGATCGAACAACTGCGCCAAACCTTGCCTTTGCACTTTATCTATTTGGATGAGCACGAGCAAAACCCGACCGTACAATGGCTGAAACAATCGGTTGCCGCTACTTGGCAGTTGTCTTCGTCGATATAAAACTGTCTGAAATCAATCAACGGCACTTTGGTTACCAAAGTGCCGTTTTGTTGTTGAATCGATATTTACCGCAAGGCAATGAACTGTGTTCCGCGTTACAATAGGCCTGTCTGAATAAGTATGCCTGTCTGAAAACTTACCGCGCCCTAACCATGCTCTACCTCTACCAATCCAACCGCCTTGAAGACTTAGCCGAACTGCTGCAAGCCGTACGCCAGCGTCAGCCTTTGAACCATCCGCTCGCTGCCGAAGAACTGGTGGTGCAAAGCCAAGGAATGCGCCGCTTCCTCAACCAATACCTAGCCAACAGCAGCGGCATCGCCGCCAATCTGCATTTCAGCCTGCCCGCCGCACTGGCTTGGCGGCTGATGCGCGAAATCCTGCCCGATACGCCCGCACTCAGCCCGTTTTCCACCGAAGTGATGCGCTGGCGGCTGCTGGATCTGTTCGGCAGCGAGCGACTGCAAACCGATGAACAACTGGCCGACAGCCGCCAAGCGCTGGCGGCTTATTTGGGCAACGGCGAACAGGCCGCTTATCAACTCTCCGGCCAACTGGCCGACATCTTCGACCAGTATTTGGTTTACCGACCCGATTGGATCAATAGCTGGCAAAGCGGCAAACTGCTGGGCTTGGGCGAAGGCGAGCGCTGGCAGGCCGAGCTTTGGCGTTTTTTAGACGACGGCGCTCCCAACACCCCACACCGCGTCGCCTTATGGCAAAACCTGCTGGCCGGGCTTGGCCGCCATCCTCTACCCGAGCGTATTCTGGTGTTCGGCATCGCCACGCTGGCGCCGATGTATCTACAATTATTGCAGGCGCTGGGCGAACACATCGACATCCATATCTTCGCGCTCAACCCAAGCAGCGAATTTTGGGGCAACGCCCTCAGCCCCGCCCACCTGCTCGAACACCCGGAAGCCGAAGCATCCGGCCATCCGCTGCTCGCTTCGTTGGGCAAACAAGGCCGTGACTTTTTCGATGCGCTCACCGAAAGCGGCGCACGCTTAGAATTGCAGGTTTACGCCGATGAGCCGCCGTCCAACAGCCTGCTGCACAACCTGCAACACGACATCCAAACCCTCACCCAACCCGGCAGCAACGGCACCGCCGAATGGGACGACAGCATACACATCGTGTCCGCCCACAGCCCCTTGCGCGAATTGCAAATCCTGAAGGAACAACTGCTCGACACCTTGCAACAGCATCCCGATTGGCAGCCGCACGATATTGCCGTACTCACCCCCAATATCGAACCTTACGCCCCCTTTATCGAAGCCGTTTTCGGCCAACGCCAAGGCAATGCACAAGCGCTGCCTTACAGCCTTTCCGACGTAAAACTCAGCCGAAATCAGCCCTTGCTGCACGCACTGGAACAAAGTCTGGCAGTGCTAGACAGCCGCTTTGAAGTCGACCGCCTGCTCGCCCTGCTCGAAAGCCCCAACTTATTGCAACGCTTCGGCCTGCAACGCGAAGACTTACCGCTGTTGCACGAAACCGTCGCCCAACTGCACATCCGCTGGGGCAGCGACGCCGAGATGCGCGGCGAAGCCGACAATCTGTTTACCTGGCAGCAAGGCCTCGACCGCCTGATTTTAGGCTGGCTGCTACCGGAAAACAGCGGTTTGTGGCAGCACACCAGCGCTTTTTATACCGATCCCAACCAGCTCGAAATACTGGCGCGCTTCGCCGCTTTTGTGCGCACCCTCGCCGACATCCGCCGCAATTGGGACACCCCTGCTGGCATCACCCTCTGGGCGCAACGGCTGCGCGAACTCACCGACACCTTGTTTGACGTGGCAAGCAGCGACCAAAACGCCCGCCAGCAAATCGACCAACTGCTCGCCCGTTGGCAAGAAGAAGCCGATTTGGCCGGATTCAGCCGCCCGCTGCCGCGCGAAACCGCCGTCGGCCACATCCGCCGCTTCCTCGACAGCCACAGCGAAGCCGGTTTCCTGCGCGGCGGCATCACCATTTGCAGCATGGTGCCGATGCGCAGCCTGCCGTTTAAAATGATTTGCCTGCTCGGCCTCAACGACAACGACTTCCCGCGCAACACCCGCGCCCCCGCCTTCGATTTAATCGCCCGCCACCCGCGCAAAGGCGACCGCGCCCGCCGCGAAGACGACCGCTACCTGTTTCTCGAAACCCTGATGAGCGCACGCGAAAAGCTCTACCTTTCCTACATCGGCCGCGACATCCGCAAAGACGAAGAACTCGCCCCTTCCGCCTTATTGGGCGAATTGTTCGACACGCTGGCCGCGATGACCAATATCCCCGCCCGCCAACTGCGTGAACAATATATCAAACAACATCCGCTGCAAGCCTTTTCCCATCAGTATTTCAACGGCCAAAGCTTTAGCAGCAGCCGCAGCGATTATGCCGACGCCCTCAATCAGCCACCAAGCGAACCGCAGCCGTTTTACCGCCAGCCTTTAAACGACAGCGCCGATAACCCGACAGAAATTTCCCAGCACAGTTTTCTGCAATTCTGGCGCAATCCCGCCAGCGTTTGGCTGCGCCAGAACCTCGGCTGGAAACGCCCCTACACCGACCCCGCTTGGGATGCCGCCGAACCGTTCGAGCCGGTGGACGAAGCCCGCATCGGCAGCGAATATTTGGCCGCCCGCCAGCACAACGAAGATTTCAAGCACACCGCCGAGCGCCTGCAAGCCGAAAGCAGCCTGCCCGCCGGCGAATTGGGCAGGCTTTGGCGGCAATATTACGAACAACAAGCCAAATCCTTAAATGATGAACTGATTAAAAGCCCGAAACTGCCCGCCACGCCGTACAGCTTGCCGCTGGGCGATTACCGCTTGGTCGGCAGCTTCAACCGCCACCATCAGCATGGCCAGTTATATTTTTTGGATCGCAAACCGAATGCGCCCACCCAAATCGCGCTCTATCTCGAACACCTGATTTTCAACGCCGTGCGCCCCACCAGCGGCAACCGTTTCGAGAGCCATTGGCTATACGAAGGCCAATGCCAAACCCTGCCCGAAGTTGAACAAAACGCAGCCCAAACCTTGCTGCAACAATGGCTGGCCGATTATCTACTCGGCCAAACCCATCCCTTACCCTTCTTCCCGCGCGTGTGCCTGAAAGCGGCTGAAGCTTATTTAAAAGACAACAAAGCCGCCAACGACGAGGAACGCTGGCAAAAAGCCTACCAAGCCGCCCTATCGGCTTATAACGGTGGCCATCAACTCGCTGGCCAACGCGATTACCCCGAAGTCGCGCTGCTGTTCGGTCGCAACGAAGACAGCCCGCTGGATAGTCCGCTATTCCGCCGTTTAATTGAAGAACTGCTGCTGCCGACGGTGCAGCTTTGCCAAGTGAAAGTTGATCAAGAGAATGCGGAAAGTTGAAACCGTGAAAATGCCTGTCTGAAAGCATTTATCTTTCAGACAGGCATTATTTGGGAATAACCCATCATACGCTCAATTAAATAGGCTCTAGACTAGCAGAATAGCTCTGTTAGACTAGAAAAATGAAATATAACACCAAGTTAAGCGACTATCAGCTCAAAAAAATTATCAAGCATTTTTGTGTCGATATAGAAGCC
>Ga0116175_1001136_pt1 | contig 17479 bp, 13 predicted proteins | sample AD_UKC125_MetaG_FD_89802 | JGI IMG/M metagenome (GOLD analysis project Ga0116175, IMG submission 89802) | Active sludge microbial communities of municipal wastewater-treating anaerobic digesters from USA - AD_UKC125_MetaG | ecosystem: Engineered > Bioreactor > Anaerobic > Digestate | place: USA... | reverse complement strand
CAGCTTTACAACATAGTCTGGCGCACCATCACCCGCCACCAACAATCGAAGATCAGGCCAATTCCGCAGAACCTGCGCAAAAGCTCGCAACAGGCCTTCGACATTCTTCTTTGGGTCCAGCCGCGACAAAAAAAGCAGATAAGGGCCATCGCTCAGCGCCGGGAACTGCGCACGCACCAAACCCGCGTCTACCAACGATGCATGCTCGATCCCCAGCGGAATCACCACGCTGCGCATCTGCACGCCGCATTGCGCCGCCTCGCGCTGTTCCTCGTTGCTGGTGAAATGAACTGCAGCAGCATTGCGTAGTGCAGGCCCCTCCAGAAGCGCCAGCGACAGCCGCTTTAGCCAAGGGCGCCGCTGCGTGACGCCATAACGTGTGAGCGTACCTAAAGGGCGCAGCACATAAGGCACACCGGCCCGCCGCGCCGCCCAGACCGCCGCCATGCTGGAGAAGGAAAACAGTGCATGGATCTGCACCACGTCGTAGTCGCGCACATGCTGCAGCAACCACCCCGCAAGACCCGGAGACACCTTGTAGAAATTCAGGCGCTTCGCAAAGTAGCGGCGCGTGACGCCGTTCTCCTGCATAGGCACACCGCCGGGCTTACCGTTGCGGCGACTGCGGCCGTCGTCGTCCGTAGTGACAGTCTCAACATCAACCCCCAGCCTAACCAATTCGCGTTCCATCAAGGCCAATGCCCGGGTGGGCCCGCCGTGCACTGTGGCCATCGACGGGATTACATGAAGCGCCTTCACCTGAACCCGTGCTCCAAAATGGCTGCGTGAAAAAGGGCCATGTCAAATCGTCCGTACTCGGAATTTACGTTTTCGAAATCTCAAAATCATATAAATAACAATTACCACAATAAATGATTGCCACAAAATAGATACCAAATAGGTTAAATCGACTTCTAGGTTAATCATAGTGAGCAGTGTAATGATTGCCAATAGTACCTGCAGTGAAAGTGCGCTCTTACCGAATGCAAGGCGCTCCATCACACCCATAAATGTACCCAACAGAATCCCCACGCCCACGATTCCCCAGTAAGAAAAATTGATGAACCCCTCTGCAATCACACCCCAGCCAATCGCAGTTCTAATTTCATCATCAGCCCCTAAAGTCACCAGACCATAGCGCACATTCAGCATATTCATTGAGATCTGACTGACGGGTTTTGTTGGATCGACAAATCGCGGCACCAGAATGGTTAACAAAGGCTTATAGGTTTCACCATAAAGAAAGTCGATTTCACTTGGTGTGCGCGCCTGCGCCATGAGCAACATATTCAAAAGTGAAACACGATCACTCAGAGATTGATATTGACGATCTTCAGCAATTGACTCAATACCGCTTGCAACCCACTCGCTATAAAATACTGGCACCTGAAAAATCGAATTCACAGTACTGCCAGAAATACCGTCATTCCAATATTTATCCCGCATCTCGCCTTTACCAGCATGGAGCAAGAAGGCCAGTGGCATAGTGACTATCAACAAACTAATCATCAATCGACGTGTCACAATAAGATTCGCAAACACTAAAGTTGCAATCAACATAACACCACGCACCAAGAACAACGAACTGACGGTCAATACCACAGTTAATGTAAGCAATGTTATCGCTAAGTATCGCTGCTCACCTCTTAGTTTCTTTTGTCCCAATAAAATACCCATCAAAAAACACGCCAACAAACTGATCGAGAAAAAAAATGCCCGCACTAAACCGAAAGAACTTCCAGCCCAGAATAACCAATTTTGAATAATTGCAATTTCAAATAAAGCCCCCATACCCAAGCCAAATAAACAAAACCGAATTGTTTCACGGTCAGTTACCAGCTGAATTTTCTCGGCGCGATCTTTTATGCGATTAATTTTTCGTCGAACCGCTAACCAACTGGCAGTTGCCGGAACAAGAAATAATGCGACAGACAACGCAGCGTTCAGAATATCATATTCACTGTATCTGGCGACATCATAAGCGCTTGTCACAATAGGCATGGCATAAAATTGAAAATAGATCAACCCCACAATAGGTAATATCGGCACCCCCCCTGCGCCCGCTTTGAGCCAAAACCACATGGGCAGCATCGCAGCTAATGCGACCACAAGATAAGCACCCGCAGACAGCCAACTTGGGCTGAAAACGATCCCGTAGGTAGCCATTGCAGTCATCACCAGCCACCAAATCTGAAGGCTGCGACTAGACCGATTTGTCGTGCGGCTCGGCATTGAACCGTGCACCGACCGCACGGGCAAGGGTTCCGTCATAGTTGTTTGATGTTGTTGACAGCAGTCAGCAGGGTGTGCGCTGTTTGCCCAATATCGAAGGCCCAAGCACGTTTGGTCAGCACATTCCGCGGCATTGTCGGACCGTTGCAGACACGTTCTATGGCGTTACGCAAACCATCAGGTTCGCTGCTTTGAAAAACGGTGCCGAAATTGCCACCTGTTGGTAGCACAACATCTGCCGCGCAACCCACCCGGTCACTCACCAGCACCGGCCGCCCACAAGCCAATGCTTCGTTGACGGACAAGCCCCAAGTTTCACCCCACGCCGAGGGCAACACAAAAAAGTCACCCAAGCGATAGACCACCGGCATTTTGCTCTGGTTTTGAAAGGGCAGCATCCGAAAGCGTGCGGGGTGCGCTGCAGCCAGTGATGTGATCTGTGACTCTAGCTCTCCATTGCCCAGCATAATCAAAATAGCGTGCTCTGGTGCCCCGTTAATAAAAGCTTGCATTAGCCGCAGTGGTTGCTTCTTGGGTTCAAACTTGCCGGCAAAAAGCAACACAATGGCATCGTCTTTTATACCAAGACCATGCCGCCAGGCAACTGCGTCTTGCTCATATAGAGCAGTCGGTTCGGCAAACCGTGCCACATCAATAGAGTGCGGACAATAATGTAGTCTGCCAGATGGAACCCCAAAGGCTTCGTAATACGCACGATTGGCTTGACCAACATAAAGGCAGACTGAAACCCAGGAAAAGATGCGGGATAGCACTATTTTTTTTAGCCACCACCGGGGACCACTTTGCACAGCATCCAGCAAATGCGAATCCCCCCTAAACAAAGTGGGGATGCCAAGTCGATGAAAGGCGCGCAGTGCCCAAAGGTGAGATGCCCAAGCCCAGCCGGTGATATGAACCACATCCGGCTGCCAGGCCAGTACGCGGCTAACAAGCGTAGGGTTCCTCAAACCAAAAAAATGGTGTGTGCCTGGCTCCGGCGCCACGTTGGGCACAAGTTCAAAGTCGTAGCCGCTCGTCAGCGGGATGTCCCAGGCAACGGCACGTTTAAATCCAGCGTCCTGTACCGCACTGCTGGCATCATGCCAAGTAAAAAAAACCTTGATTTGCACATCTTCAACCTGTGCCAACTGCTGGTGCAATGGGGCATAGTATTGAATGGGGTGCGAGACGATGAAGGCAATGCGACGCATCAAAGTGCCACCATGTCAGACAAACGGCGCAACAGCTTCAGTGACGCACTGGCGATAGTATGCCCAGGTGCAGTGTTCGGCCGCAGCGCGCGCGGCCAAGCCCATTGCGGGCAAATCGTCCCGATGGTCTGCAAACCAACGAAGGACGGCAACGAGGGCATCCAAATCGCCTGTGGGGATGAGTCGGCCGTTTGAAGGTGTGACAATATCTGGCCCGGCCGTAGCCATTGACGCAATGACAGGGAGTCCACATGCCATGGCTTCGCTAAGTACAAGACCAAAACCTTCAAAATTGGATGGAAATACAAATACATCTGCCAGTTGAAAACGTTCACGCAGTGCGGTCGCTGAACAGGCAGGTATATGGCGAACCCCTTTGGGTAATGGGGCTCTTTTTGACTCAGCGAGTTGCCATACACCCACAAGTTCTAGCTCAGCTTCTTGTAGTGCAGCAGCAGCCCAAGCCTGCAGCAACAGAGGAATACCTTTGCGCAGCGAGATCTGCCCGGCATAAATGAACCGTAACCGTGCCTGTGGCTGCACGGTTACCCGGCTGCACCAAAATTCCAAATCAGCCGCATAGGGCGCTCGCCGGACCAACTTGGCCGGAAAATACTGTGCAATGGTTGATTCAACAAAGCTGCTTGGTGCCAGCACAACATCGGCCAACTCCATCTCTCGACGTTTCTGCTCAGGCCGGACAAATTGATTGGATGGCAAGCCACCCGCAGGTAACCATTCAGCGTAACGCTTGGCAAGCATTTTCTGCGTAGCCTCCCACGCCGGGTAGTAACCTATAGGCATATCGTAAATACAAGCTTGCCCAAGGCGTTTGGCTTCTTCAAACTGCCAGAGCGAACAGTCCTCATAACTGTGAACCGCTGTCACAGTGGGCCGACTGCACTCACGCGCCATGGTGCGCATCAGCCAGTCATTGGCTTGGTAAGACAAGCGTTCGTCACCCTTACGCATAGCACGCAAAGCAAGTCGGTACCATTCACCAAGCCGACCTTGTACCATTGGTGCATCGACCAACGGCGCGAACTGACGCCGCGACAACCGACTTGCCATCGGAGCAAAGCCCGGCATGCTGCGCAGCAGTTGCAATGCCGGGGTGGACGGCATCCACGGCACACAAAATGCTTCCAAGCATCCCGCCTCAAAATGTGCCAACGCAGCATTTAATGAATTGGGGTTACCACCGGGATGGCCGAATAGAACCGTCATATCGTCCTCTGATTATCAATTAAATTGCACAACACGTCTCAAATAAAATCACATGTTGTCTGGCCATCTCAGAGGATATGTAGGGCTGTAGCAAGGCATGCCGATCAAAAATCTGTTGTTGTTTAACTTCCTTTAAAAAGTTCGTCACTATTTTTACCGCCGCAGTTAACGGCATTTCGTCAACCACGTCAAACCACAGTGCATGACCCAACCCAGGATATTTTTGAAACATGCCGTATGCAGGACTATTTCGCCTGAAAACTGCAAGCAATGGTTTACCAGAAAAGGCATAACTAAAGAGCTTGGAGGGCATATACCCGTCATCTTCAACCCCTAACACAAGTGCGCCATCAGCGCACATCAATCGCGCCAAAGAATTTCTATAAGTGACACGGCTCGGATCTTCATGAACCCATTGGCTCACACCAAGGTCTCGCGCAACTTCGGCAAGATGACAAGGATCCCCAGGCTTCCATCCGTAATAGGTACCCAATAAAGAAATATCGATATTTTGGAGTTCTTCTGGAGTATGATCGCGAATATAAGCCAAAACCTCACATAAAAGGCCAAATGATCGCTGCATGATCGGCCCGCCAGCACCCACATAAATAATTTCCGATTGCTTTTTAGGGACTGTTATGTTGTTAGCCTGTTTAGCCACTTCAAAATCGGCCTGATGTACGGCGAAAGGTATTGATGGGCACCGAACGTTGTTCAACCACAGTGGTTGCATGTTGCTGTAACGCTGCTTGAATATATCCACATAGACTGGTGAAACAGAAACCAAACCAGAAGCGGCACGCACAGACCATGACTCGATATATTTCATGATCTTCCGGCTGATCCCATGTTTTAAACTAGGGGTTGCCCAAACTGGCGTCTTCTCATCCTTATAAATCGGATCATGAATATCTAATATATATGGCACTTTGTTATATTTAGACCATAAAACACCTAAAATGAAAAGTGGAAACTGGGTTGTAGAAATATATACAAGATCGTAACGCTGCTTGCGCAAAAGGCATTGACCTGTGATAAACATGGGTAGCAATGAACGCCAGCCAATATTTCCTATACCAATCTTTTTAAAAAAACTTAACGCATACGCTTTAACAGTGTGGACGAGCGTTTTGTCACAAAAAAAACCGAGACTATCAGCATCCAGTGACGAAACATTTTGGTATGCTAATTCAGGCACTAAAATTTCAACAGACCATCCTTGCTTAGGTAGCTCCCAAGCCAATTGCCGGGCGCGATGCATATCTGCAATCATGGCAGGAGCATAACTGCTGACAACAATCAATACGCGGCGTTTATTCATATTACTTGAAGCTGATATATTAAGACGACGAAGATGCAAAGGATTTTTTGGTCTTGATATATTTCAAAATGTACTAACAGTCATTTTCCTGAAGAGAATTCTCAATATTTTCACTGAATGCTTGAATAGGTCCTGTTATATATAAAAATATAACTCAACTTATAACAAGTTACGCAGCATTTATTTGATTCAAAACCTATATAAATTAACTCACCTGTAAAAACACTGATATGACATCCTGAAACCCCAAGAAACCCAGCACACCTTTAATGGAGTCTTTCCACCATACATTTTGTGGGTACGAGAAATGTTGGTACCCACGGGTATCCAATAGGTTGAGATTCAACTCTTTGGCAAGGCGATGCAGGTCTTGGGCACGGAAGTAGTTCACATGGTCCACCTTGTAATAGTCCCAGTTGCGGCCAACAAGTCGCGCCTTCAGTCCGTTGACGTTGGGTACCTCAATCACAATGAGTGCGCCAGGATTGGCTAACGCCTTGACCGATTTCAGAACCTCGCGCGGATTAGAGACATGCTCCAGCACATGGTAGAGCGTCAATACATCAAAGCGCTCATGCACTGTGGCCAGGTCCTGGGTGGTGGTACAGCGCCACTGCACCTGCGGTTTTGCGGTCCGCAAATACGCAATCAGGCGCTCTTTCATATCGATGCCATGGGCTTCGAAGCCCCCGCTTTGCAGGGCCAAGGCCACCTCACCCTTGCCACAGCCAATGTCCAGTGACCGCCCTGGCAATGCCCGGAACCGCAAGATGTCACGCAGTCGGCGTTGAATGTGTGGAAGGTCCGGATTAATCGAACCGATATCAAACTCATCAAAGGTATATTGGGCATCAGCAGGATAACCGGCTACACCTGTGTCGATGTACCGAAAGCCGCATTCAGCACATTGTTCAACTGAAAAATCTGGCCAGCGCGCGAAGACGCTCGAGCCTGCCACGTTACACATGGGACACTTCATGACGCAACCCCGATGGCTTCTCGCGGCATTGGCATCGCCCATATGTCGCTGCACTTAGGCCAGGTTGCAAGCGTGATTTGCCTGTTCCAATTTCTGCCTATGGCATACAGGCGATAACCGTGCCGTTCAAAGAAGTGGATGAAATCCGCGGGCATGCCACCACCTCGCGGCGCGTATTCAGTAACATACTCGAAAATAATATGTGGTCGAAATTTCTTGATCGTTGCAGTTGCGCCCTGCAGCACCGGCCATTCATAGCCTTCAATATCAATCTTGATGACATTGACATGTTTAACATCAGCGTCAACGACCACTGAATCCAAAGTGCGCGCCTTGACTGTTATTACATCTTTGACACTACTGGGCACATTTTCAGAGGGCATGACAAAGCCGTTGCCTGATTCCGCATCACCATTTGCCGGGCCAAAAAATTGAAGAATCCCCGGCTTGTCTGCCAGCGCGCACGGGATGATTTCAACCTGCGTCAAGCAATTGATGACCACGTTTTCAGCCAGACGTTGCCCCACAGATGGGTTCGCTTCTATTGCCAACACCTTGCCAGTGGGACCAACTTTTTTAGCCATCAACAAGGTATGCCAACCCACGTTGGCCCCTACATCAACGGCGACACCACCGGGCTGTAAAAGAGCACTTAATATCGAGCGCAGTTCAGGCTCGTAGCTTCCAAACAAGGCAATGTTCCAACTGAGGGGCACTGCTGGCTGTGCGATAAATGCCATGCCGTCGCGAACAAGGCAGACATCAGGCCAGCCTCTAAAACGTTCTGGCCCTGCAAAACGCCTCACCACGCGCTCCCAGCCGGGCGGCTTGCCAATGCGCTGGCCTAGCCAGGCTAAGAATTCAATGCGATTCAACATCAACCACCCATTTTTTGTTAGAAACAGCCGAAGCATCTGTCAATATGTTTATGAACTGCAAGGCGCCGCTGGTGACCTCAGCGACGCTGATATCTGTCATGCAGCGATGGCGTTCAACGATGCAGTCTTGCAAAAAACAGTTCTGGCAAGTTACCGCCTTGCGGAACACCAGCCTGGGTTGCACCTCTGGATACCACTGACCCGGCGCATTGCGTGCACTCATCACAGCAATCACCGGGCAGCCGACCGATGCGGCCACATGCATGGGACCGGTGTCGTTGCCCAAATAGGCCAATGCACCGCGCAACAATTCAAAAAGCTCGGGCAAACTCAGCCCATCAAGATAGTGAATGCCGGGCAATTTGCCCCCGAAAGCGGCTCGATAGTGCGCCATTTCTGTGGCGGAGCCCACCAAGATCACCGGCAACCGCCGGTCTGCCGAGATCGCCCGTAGCACCTCGGCATACCGGGCCAATGGCCAGCGCTGCGTAGGCGCTTTGCCACCACCACAAAACACAAGGTAGGGCGTCCCTTCGCCGATACCGAGGTCACGCAAACGCTGCGTCGCGGCCTGGCGTGCGTGCCACATTGGCGGTATGGCAAATGGCGGTGTAGCGCCGGCAATGCCTTCAGCGCGCAACCCACTGCATAGCCGCTCTGCCTCGCCTGGCCATGTGCCACCAGCCGCTGTGATGGGGTTAGACACCCTGACGTCCGCAATGCCCATCAGTCGCAAAGCCCAGACGAATCTTGCTGTGGCTTGCTTTGTCGCCCTAACCTGTCCCAGCACAATCGCAAGATCAGGCTTTAGCCGACGTACGGTGCGCCAGATTGAAAACGCAGCACGCCAACGTGGGCGTGTACAGTACGTTGCAATGTCGTCAGCCACACCCATCGACTCCAGCACGGATCGCGCTGGGGTTTGCCCACCCATGGGCTGGTCACAAAGCAGGGTAAGGCGTGCGGAAGGCGCCCAAGCGCGAATCAGCCGCAGAGCGGGTACCGCCGCCACCGTGTCACCCAGATGGCCCGTGCGAATGACCAAGATGGATGCGGGTCGGGATCCTCCCATGTCAGGCTTTGAGCGCATTTGATGGCTTGTTGATGCCGGCTGCCAACGCGGCTTCTACGCTGCCCAGTAATACCGGTATCTGGTTCTCCCAGCAAAACACCCGTTTTGCTGCGGCTAAAGCTGCTACTTTGGCCTTCAGCAAACGCTCCTTCGATTCAATCAACCAGTTAAGTTGCGCTGCCAAAGCGAGAACATCGCCACTCGGGTACAACACCACCGGCGCCACCTCACCCTTCGCCGCTGTGGAATTAGCCAGGTCTGCCACCTCGCGCTGCCCAGCGGTATCACTGGCAACAACGGCGAGCCCGCCCAACAGGTAGTGAAGTATCTTGTTAGACACCGTCAAGTCTTTGTTTTGAGAATATGGAATTTCACCGGCAAAGCCAATGTCGTGCTCAGCAATGCGGGCCAGCAGTAAATCATTAACCACCGTGTCATGCACAAAAACCTGACCTAGCCATGCGGGAGGCATCTGCGCTGCCAACCACACATCAAACCCCTGCACGGGTTTGCCACGTAGATGCAACTCAATCGGCGTACGCAGATGCCGCAACGCGGCAAGTAAATCTTCCAGCCCCCGGCCAGCGCCAATGGTTTGCGAATACCAGTGCACCGATACAAGCTGCAGATTGCGTCTGTCATGCGGTGTCGATGTGATAACCAACCGGTCAGCATAAGGAAACGCGTTATACACAACCAAAGGTGCGCTTACATCAAACTCCATAGCAAGCACAGCACTCATCGCCTGTGATGGGCAGGTGCTATGGTGTCCATTTTTCAACAGGTTCGCCTCCAACTGGCGCAGCACTTTTATAGGGCGTTGCCGTCGTGCATCAGGTGTCAGGTCTTCAGAAAACCAATCTTCCATGTCCAGGCCTACCCTGTAGCCCTCGTTTAGCAACTTGTTGGCCACCAGCATGCCGGCTTCGGAGTGTGCAATGTAGAGATCAGCGTGTGTGGCACGTGCCGCGCGCAGCAGCGCATAGTAGGCATAGCCAAACTGCCAGGCATTGCCAATGCCGGTGGCCCGGTAAAACAAAGCGCCCAACTTGTTGCGAGCGCGTGCAAATTGGCGCTGTAGCCTTGTTATGAAATTGTCTAGCGTCCAGTCAATAACGGGCTTGAAGATAAACGGCAACGCCTGCAGCAAAGCTTGGTCACGTTGCTTCAAACCGATATCCAGCCACGCGCCCAGCACGGTGACCTGGTAGCCAGCCTGTGCCAAGGCGGCGGCCTCTTTATTGACACGCGGGTTGTTGCACAGCGGGTTGGCGGTGAGAAGGATGACTGACGCCATTAAGTCGTGCTTACCTACATTCATTGACAAAATCCAGATACCGGGCTGCACACTTCTCAAGTGTCAAATTTTCAAGAATGTAATCACGAGGTTTATAGACGCCAGCATTAACAGCACTGATAAACGAATCCAATTTATACTCAAAATCAGCGGCGTCTGTGAATTTGTCTCCACAACGTTCATCCCAATAGGGCACGGCCGTCACAGGGCCAAAAACAACTTTATCTGGATAGTAGGCGGGATCTTGCCAAGGACCACCCCGATCCCACGCTAAAATTGGCACGCCTGCTGATAGTGCTTGTTGGTAAGCAATTCCCTGCGTTTCATGTTCACACAAAAATACCATTGCCTTACATCTCTTAAGCAATTCACGAAAGTCATTTTCCTGGTAATGACCATACCGAATTTCCTGAAAATTTATTTTATTATCTATTAGCCTCTGACGAATAGGCTCCAACAATTGATTTTGATAGTAGTCGTGATTCCAGCGAACTTTATCGTACAATAGAATATCAATATTTTTATTATCATCAGCGCATGGCTTCCATTGATAGGTATCAATACCAACAGGCCAACAAGAAACAGTGTCGCCCCAATAAGGTTTGCACATCTCCTCCATCCAAGGACCTGGCACTAATATTTTCCTAACATCAAATCGCATCAACAAATTCAGATCATCAACAGGATGCGAGTAAACCGAGGCACCAAGTAAGATTGGATTTTTCCATTTTATTTTATCGAGAACAAATGGCTTGCCTATGATGCAGGCCAACTCATCAGAGTGTTTATTTATATAGCCATAGTCATTGACTCTGTATTTAGCGCCAAGCCTATCTAAACCTTTGCAAAGATTCAAAAACACTAACATTTGTCCACCGGGTCGTTTTGGACCACGGATAACTCGGCGAATTAAGCCACGTGGATAACGATCAAATGGCAACCATCGATCAGGATCCGGCTCCTCGTAAAATAAGTTCAATGTTGATATGCGTGACATGATTACTATTGCCTACAAGACTGTAAGTTAATAGAAATTCTTACAATGGCTCTGCTTTCATACCCGGCGCCGAGCAACTCACCGCTATTGCACTATGAAATAATTCAAGTAGGCTCTAGACTAAGATCCAGTGACACAAGTCGCGCCAGTACAAGTTCTAATGCATTGATGCACTGGAGAGGTCACTTATTTCTCGCCAGATAATTCGTTCATGGCACCGACAATTTCATCGTAGCTGCCAGATGAGATGATGCGGCCATGATCAAGGCGGTAGATCACATCGCAGTTACTCAGGGTCGTGAGCCGGTGCGCAATGACAAGCACAGTGAGGTCGCGGCCAAGACTGTTAATGGCTTGCATGACACTGGCTTCAGTGTCTTTGTCAAGCGCGCTGGTTGCTTCGTCAAACACCAGTACGCTGGCTTTTTTGTAAAGCGCGCGAGCAATGCCTATCCGCTGCCGCTGCCCGCCAGACAAGCGCACACCCCGCTCGCCCACCATGGTTGCATAGCCTTCGGAACTGGTTTCAATAAATTCGGCAATTCGGGCTTGCTGGGCCGCATGCACTACACCGGCATGGTCGATCTGATCAGGCGATACGCCAAAGGCGATGTTCTCGGCAAAGGAGGCATCTGCCAGAAAAATGGCCTGTGGCACATGAGCTATGTTGCGTTGCCAGGCGAGTTGGGTAATTTCTGTTAGTGGTGAACCATCTACGAGTATTTGGCCTCGACTGGGCTGCAATAGTCCCATGAGCAAGTCGATGATGGTACTTTTACCACTGCCAGTGCTGCCCATAAAGCCGATACGGGCCCCTTTCGCGACGTTGAGGTTGACCTGATTCAGGACATAGGGTAAGTGCGGCTGATAACGAAAGCAAATATCGTCTATTTGAATGTCGCGCTCAAATGGCAAGGGAGTGCGTTCAACCTGTATTTCGTAGTTCACAGGTTGCTGTAATAAAGCGACCACGTCGTTCAAGACTTGTTGATTTCCGACAACCGATACCCAACCATAGTAGATTTGCTGCAGTAGCGGCATTAGGCGCTGTGCGCCCAGCGCGAGTGCGCCAAGGGTCGGGATGGCAGCAGTAATACCCCCCCCCGAAGCAGTCATGCCGTATCCGAGCAAGGCAATAAGCACCATACCCAACGCTTCGACAACATAACGCGGACCGGGGCCAATGACGCTGATACTGGCCTGCGCCTGTCGCAAGCCAGCATCGGCGTGGTTGAAACGCTCGGCGAAGATGGGTTGAGCATGATCCAGCAGCACATCGCGGATACCGCCCAACCCTTCTTGCACTGTTTGAACGCGTGTGTTTACCGCCCGATTAATAACGTAACTATTGAGCGCCAAGCGCTTCCGGGTAAGTACCGATATCGCTAAATAGATACTGCCAAAGCCAAACAATGCGACACTAGCGATCAGCGGGTCGATCAGAAGCAATGCAGCGATTATGAAAACGGCCATCAAAATGGCGCTGAGGGTGTTGAGCAGGCCCAGTATCACACCGACCACTTGATCAACCTTGCTAATGGCACCCATGATTTCGCTGCTGTTGCGTGCAACGTGAACAGCATAGGGTTGGTAAAGTGTGCGCCGATAAACCTCTGCGCTGATTTGGTGGCCAATTCCAAAGTTAAGCTTGGCCGTGGCATAGATAAGCAGAAGACGCACCGCACCTGAAACCACGGCTGCGCTGGCAAACAACAGGGTCAGTTTCAGGCGGATTTCCGCCGCATCACCCATGCCCAAGGCTGCAACTACCCGCGCTATCAGCGGTCTTTGCATCGCTTGCACCGGGTCGGCGAGCACGGCCAGAAATGGCACGACGGCCCCCAAGCTTATGACCTCTACTATTGCGCTGATCAGCATAAGGCAGAGCAGCAGCATGAGCTGAGTACGTCGGCGTTGGGGCAGCGCCAAAATTAGTTGGCGCAGTGCCTGGTTGAGTGGTTCTGCTTTCAAAATTTCTCTTGTTTCATTTGTCTTGTAACTTGTGCACTGCGTTCAAGCACCGTGAAGTGTTGAGTCATGTGACGATGTTGGAACCAATGAAACCGGCGCCGCCGGTGACGATGATCATGCTTGCGACTCGCCCCTGATCCTGTCAATCAAGCTGGTAGTTGAATGGCCAGCAACAAAACCCAGCACGCGGACCTGGCCACCAGCTGCTACGACATGGCCTGCACCGGCAATCTGGTCGGGGCGATAGTCACCTCCTTTAACCAGGATGTCAGGCAGCAGGCGCCCAATCAGTCGGTCGGGTGTGTCTTCAGAAAACGGCACGACCCAGTCTATGCACGCAAGTGCGGCAAGCATGCGCATGCGGTGCGCCAGCGCATTGACGGGGCGCGCCGGTCCTTTGAGGCGGCGCACGGAATCGTCATCGTTCACGGCGACGATCAGTCGGTCGCCCAGAGCGCGGGCCTGTTCCAGGTATTCGATGTGGCCAGGATGCAGGATGTCGAAGCAGCCGTTGGTCATGACAACGCGCAGGCCCTGGGCCCTGGCCTGCTCGCGCAGGGCGGCAACTTCTTCTTCAGTCCCGGCGCAATGAACCGGGCCTGCGCCGTCGTGCGGATGCAGAGCTGCCTGCAACTCCCCGGGCGTGACGCTGGCTGTGCCGAGCTTACCCACCACAATGCCGGCGCCTAGGTTGGACATGCGCACTGCGTCGTCGAGACCAAGCCCAGCCGCCAGCCCGGCACCAATGAGGGCTACCACGGTATCGCCCGCGCCGGTCACGTCAAACACCTCGCGCGCCTGCGCGGACAGATGCAGAGGCGCCGCGTTTTGCGCAACCAGAGTCATGCCGCGCTCGCTGCGGGTGATCAACAGGGCATGCAGGTCATAGCGCGTGCGCAGTGCTTCAGCGCGGCACACCAAGTCTTCGTCCGACGTCACTTGACCAGCGACTGCCTCAAACTCAACCAGATTGGGCGTGACGAGGGTCGCACCCCGGTAGCGGGCGAAATCCGTGCCTTTGGGGTCCACGACAACGGGCAGGCTTAGTTGTCGGGCGATGGTGATGAGGCCCTGCACGTCGCGCAGGGCGCCCTTGGCATAGTCTGACAGGATGACAACATCCGCCTGCTTGGCGGCCAGGGTAAACAGGGCGGCGATGGCGGCCGGGTCAAAAGCAGGAAAGTGATCATCAAAATCAAGCCGGATGATCTGCTGGTGGCGGCTGATGACGCGTAGCTTGGTGACGGTGCGGCCACTAGGCACGGGGTGCAAATGCGCCTGAATGCTGTGCTGGCGTAGCAGCGCGCCCAACTCGGCAGCGGCTGCGTCGTCGCCAACCAGGCCCACAAGGCTAGTCCGGGTACCAAGGCTCGCGGCGTTAACGGCGACGTTCCCCGCACCGCCTATGCGGGATTCCTGTTGCTGCACCTGGACGACGGGCACGGGCGCCTCGGGGGATATGCGGGCGGTGACGCCGTGCCAGTAGCTGTCGAGCATGACATCGCCGGCGACCAGCACGCGGCTGGTGGAAAAATCAGGCAGCCGGATCATGCGGCTTTCCCATTCAGCAGGCCTTCGTCAACCAGGGCGCACCAGATGTGGCCGATGACGATGTGGCATTCCTGGATATGCGCGGTGACGTCGGCCGGCACGAGGATGGGCTGGTCAACCAGGCCCAGGAGTTGCCCGCCATTGCGGCCCAGCAGACCGATGGTGCTGCAGCCGGCGGCGCGGGCCGCCTTTGACGCGGCGATCACGCTGGCGCTGTTTCCGCTGGTGGAGATGCCGATGAACACATCACCCGGTCGGGCTAGGGCTTGAACCTGGCGGGCAAACACCTGGTCGTACCCATAGTCGTTGGCGACTGCGGTGAGGATGGAGGTGTCGGTGGTCAGCGCAATGGCCGAGAGGCCTAGCCGCTCTGCGAGGTAACGGCCAACCAACTCAGCGGCGATATGCTGCGCATCAGCCGCACTGCCCCCGTTGCCACAGAGCAGCACCTTGCCGCCGCGTTGCAAGCAGGCCGCAATGTGGCTACCGGCGGCGGTTATAGCGGGTTGGATGGCGCCCAGGCCTGCAATGGCGGCTGTGTGACTGCGCAGGTGGTGTTCAAAGATAGATGCCATAGGAGTTAAGTCATGCGACGGAAAACAGATGATAGGCAACGGCTTCAAGGGACGGAAAAACACGATCAGCCCCTGACTCGCGCTTGATTGCGGTGGAAACCGCCGCAACAAGGTAGCAGGCTCGAACTCCAGCGGCCCGCCCTGCAGCAATATCCGAGTCTTTATCGCCCACGAGAATGGACTGAGAGAGATCAATGCCATGGTCCGCCGCAGCACGAAGGATCATGCCAGGGCCAGGCTTGCGGCAATCGCAGTCTTTGCGGTAGGCATTAACGATTGCATTGGGCAAATGCGGGCAGTGATAAACACCACCCAGTTGCACACCAGCGCGGGCCAATTCAACTTGCATGTGCGTAGTGAGCAATTCGTAATCCTGCTCGGTGTAGAAGCCCCGGGCAATGCCTGACTGGTTGGTGATGACGATCAGCTGGTAACCCGCGTTCTGGAAAAGCCGCATGCCATTTACCGCACCTGGAACGAAGCAGAAATCTTCTGGACGAATAACGTAGCCGTGATCAACGTTGATAACGCCATCACGGTCCAGAAAGACTGCTTTTGCCGACGGTGAGAGTTTGTTTACGTCCATGCAAAACCGCCAACAGCACTGCCATGGCTCATCAGCCGCCGATGCAAGTGACGCGCCCAGCCCCGATAGCCCCGCTCTTTGATTGCAGCCTGGTCGCCCATCAGCCAATCCTGCACCGGGATGGAAAACCCAGTCTTTGGCTTGCGTATCAGCTCGCGCGGGAGCTGCGGCGCAAGTGCCTGTGCGATAGCCGGTTTGCTCAGCCCCGGGTGCGCCGCCAGCCAGGGCGCGGCAGCGCGCAGCAGCGGCACGTCCAGAAACGGCACGCGCAGCTCCAGCGACTGTGCCATGCTGGCCCAGTCTGAGTCGCGCAGGAGCTGCTGGCGCATGTAATACGACATTTCCAGCGCCGAGACGGCCAGGCGGTCTTGCGGGATGCCGGCGGTGGTGGCGTCCAGCTGGGTGCGGCACTGCAGGTCAAGCCAGCCCTGGCGGGCCAGGTCGGCATCCAGCACCCGGCCCAGCTCCCACGGCATATAGAGCGAGCGCCGCAGCAGGTAGGCGCCGCCCAGCGTGCCGCCGTATTCCAGCAGGCCGGCGTACTTGGGCGATGTGAAGCGGCTTAGCAGGGGCAGCGATACCTTGCGCAGGCTTTTGCCCAGGGCCGGCCAGCGCGCAAACGGGCGCGCCAGGTTGCGGATGCGCGGCAGATCGGCAAAGCTGGGGTACGAGGCAAACAGCTCGTCGCCCCCCAGCCCCGACAGCGCCACCTTGATGCCTTGCGAGGCGGCGGCCTGCGCCACGAACCAGGTGTTGACGCCGTCGATGGTGGGCTGGTCCATGGCGGCGAGCAGTTGCTCGCGCTGCTCCATGAAGTCTTCCTTGCGCACCATGACGGTGGCGTGGCGCGTGCCCAGCTGGGCGGCCAGCTGCTCGGCCAGGGGGGATTCGTCATTGGGCGTGCCCACGTACTCGGCAAACGCCAGGGTCAGCGTGTGCGGACGCTCGCCATGCGCGCTGGAGAGCGCGGTGATGAGGGCCGAGTCAATGCCGGCCGACAAAAACATGCCCACCGGCACGTCGGCCACGTAGTGCGCGGCGATGCTATCGCGCACGGCAGCGCCAATGGCGTCGAGCGCGTCGCCCTGGGTGCCGCGGGCGGGGTTGGCGGCGGCGTGGGCCAGGATGTCGGTGATCTGGCAGAAGGGCACGGGTTCTGTGGCGCCCTGCCCGCTCACCCACAGGTAGTGCCCGGCCGGCAGCGCGCGGATGCCGCGGTACAGCGTGTAGGGCGCGGGCACGCTGCCCCACAGGAAAAAGCCGGTGTGGCCGGCGGGCTCGGGCGCGGTGTCGACGTGGCCGCCGGCCAGCAGCGCCTTGACCTGGGAGGCGAAGCGCAGGGTGCCGTTGCTGGCGTTTGTGTTGGTGGGCGTGTAGTACAGCGGCTTGATGCCGAACGGGTCGCGCGCCAGCAGCAGGGCTTGTTTGGCTGCATCCCACAGGGCAAAGGCGTACATGCCGCGCAGGTCTTGCAGCATGGCCGTGCCTTTGGCCTGGTACAGGTGCAGCAGGACTTCGGTGTCTGACCCCGTGCGAAAGACGTGGCCTTCCGCTTCGAGCTCGCGGCGCAGTTCGCGGTAGT
>Ga0116175_1001134_pt1 | contig 17502 bp, 15 predicted proteins | sample AD_UKC125_MetaG_FD_89802 | JGI IMG/M metagenome (GOLD analysis project Ga0116175, IMG submission 89802) | Active sludge microbial communities of municipal wastewater-treating anaerobic digesters from USA - AD_UKC125_MetaG | ecosystem: Engineered > Bioreactor > Anaerobic > Digestate | place: USA... | reverse complement strand
GGTGATGAGCTTGTAGAAGAACGAGCCCTTGGGCTGATAGCGCTCCGGGAACGGACGCACTGGTGCCACTTGCGTGGCGGGCTGGTCTACCGCAGTCACAGATCCTCCTCTAGCGCGACCTTTGTGTCGTGGGCGACGGACAATCCGCCCCTGGGTCGGCACATGGCAGTGCCGAGCGCTTGTAGTGATCCTAAACCCTCCGGACCGCCCTGACAGAGCGGGTCCTACGAACTGTCGTACTTGATCCGGTGCCGCACGCATATATGCAGGTCAGAATGCCTTCAGGAGGGTCGGACCGCGTGCGCGGCGCGGCGCGCCGCGACCGGGCGATGCCGGCCGGATCGGTCCCCGGGGCCGCCGAGCGAGGCCCGTGCCGGTCGCCGCGAGCCGGTTGCCGGTTTCCGAGACCGCCCACTACGTTGGGCGGGTGCGATGCCGCCCCGGAACCAGCAACTCCCGCCTCCGACCGACCCGCTCACGACCCGCCCTGTCCACTCGGGCGGTGACCGGAGTGGCGGCGCTGACCGCGGCGATGCTGCTGGTGAGCGCCTGTGGTGGCGACGACCAGACCTTGACCACCCCGGACGGCTCACTCATCTCCACCCCGACCACACGACTGGCCGAGGTCAACATCGTCGGCGCCGACCGCGACTACGCCAAGACCTGCTTCGCCCCGACCGCCCCCGATCCTGGCAAGCAGGACGTGAACCGGATCGTCGTCACCGATCCGCTGCTGCTCGACGACCTGTGTGCGCTCGGCGTCGGCGCCAAGGTCACCGGGATCACCGTGGCCGACGGCGACGTGCCGCGCTACCTCGGCCCGCAGCTGGCCTCGGTGCCCACGATCGGAGAGTCGCCCGACGCGGCCGCGGTCGGCACCGCGGACCCCGACATCGTGCTGACCACACCGGACACGTCCGCACGCGCGGCGGGATTCGCCGGGACCCGCGTTGTGACCGTCGACCCCACCGCCGATCCGGCCGCGAACTGGGCCGATCGCTACCTGTCGGTGGCCTCGGCGCTGAACCGGACGACGGCGGCCACCGACCTGCTCGCCCGATTCACCCGGGAGGCCACCAGGACCGGCACACGCAAAGATGCCGTGCACACCGAGGTGTCCCTGGTGCGGTTCGCCGCCGATGGGCAGACCATGGAGGGTACCGACTCGTTCGCCGCGCAGGTGCTGGCCGCGATCGGGGTACAGCGGCCGGTTTCCCAGCGCCGGCCGGGCAGCACCGGGCTGACCGACGACAACCTCACAGACGCGGATGCCGATCTCATCTACGTGAGCTACCGGGACGCGGGCGACGTGACCGGCCCGGATGTGAAGGGCAGCACCGCCTTCGGACACGCCCGTTCGATTCTGGAGAGCGACCGCTGGCTCGACATGGGCGCACCCACGTGGAAGCGGGTCCTGGCCGTCGACGACACGGTCTGGTACTCGACGTCGGGGCTGGCCGCGGCGTGGCTCGTGCTCAACGACGTGAAGGGGTCCTTGGACTCGGCGTCGTGATCGCCGACCGATCACCGGGCCCTCGTCGGACCGTTACGGGAATGCCTACCGAAAGCTTTTCAATATCGGGCCGGGGTCGCTACCATCGAACCCATGATCCACACACTGCCCGACGAGTACCGGGATCTGCTTGAGCGGCCGCTCATCGGGATCCTCGCGACCGTCTCCCCCGACGGCCGCCCCAGCCAACAGCCGATGCGGTTCACCTGGGACGGCGCCCACCTGCGGATGAGCCAGACCATCCCGCGGCGCAAGTTCGTGCCGCTACAGGCCAACCCCAACTATTCGTTCATCATCACCGACCCCGACATCCCGGAACGCGTGCTGGAGATCACCGGCTGGCTGGTCACCGTCGGCGGAGATCCCGACGGCGACTTCTACCGCCAACTCGGTCGCCATTACGGCAACCCCGACGAGCCGGTTCCCGCCGATGTCGACGATCGGGTGGTGCTGATCCTCGACGCACAACACTTCATCCCCAGGACCGCACCGCAGGCTCCCTCTGCGGCCCACGCGGGCTGAGCGCCGACCTGATGTCACCGGTGGCCGATAAAGTGTTCGATCATCGCCACCACATCCGAACCGCGTCACCCGCTCGGCCTCCACGCCCTCTGGCGTCCGGGGGCCGGGATGGCATTGTGGCCCGATGTCCCCGGCACCGCCCCCGATCCGATCACCGCCCTCCCTGATCCGATCGCCGCGCTGCTCGCCGGCCGGCGGTTCAGCACGAGGGTCGCCGTCATCGGCTCGGACAGCCGCCGGGACTTCGCCGCCACCGCCACCCTCGGCATCACCGCAACCGTGGTCTTTCTGGACGCCTCACGATCGCTGTCGGCATCACCGGAGATCGCGTGGTACCGCCACCTGCTCGACGGGGTGCGGCGCGTGGTCGGCGCCGGATGCGTCGCCCCCACCGTGACCTCGACGGCGGGCGCACCACTGGTGCGCTGGCAGCCGATCTCCACCCCGGTGTGGTGGAGTTGGTCGGCGGTGTTGTGGGGCGCGGCCCCCGAACTGATCGCCGCGAACAATCCCGACCCGCGCGCCGCCGTCGACGATCTGGTCATCGAGCTCACCGATCACCTGTGCCGGGCTCGTCTGGGATCGATCGGATCCGACACCTCGGGCGCGGCCTGCGCCGGCGGGCCGGGGGGACACCGCTTCGGATTCGTCAACGCTCTACTGCCGGGCTCGACGGACGAGGCGGTGACACAGAGCCGGGCCGGTGCGGCGCGGGCGGCGTGGCTCTCGTGGCAGGAGAGCGCCGGCGGTGACGAGACCTCGCTGGTGTTCCGGCTGCACGAGCCCGACGAGGACGAGGACCCACCCGATCTCGACACCGAGGTGCTGTGGCGGTTCCAGGTCTGCCTGCGCGATGCCGAGGGACACCTCGAGCCGGTCGCTCCGCACCGGCTCGCGCCGACCGATCTGGACCGGGTGACCACCGATCTGGCGGCGGCGGTCACCGCGTTCGGGCCGCTGCGGCAGGCCCGGCCGGACCGCTCGAGTCTGGATTACCTGCTCACCACCGACGCGGTGACCGAACTCCTTTCCGACGGGGTATCGGCACTGGGCCGGGCCGGTTTCACGGTCCTGCTGCCGCGCACCGTCGCCGATGTCCGGCCCACGCTCTCGCTCACCGGGCGACCGGTGGTGGGCAGTCCGCGCCGCAACGCGATGGTCGGGCTGCGCGCGGTGCGTGACTTCCAGTGGCGGCTGGCGCTCGGCACCGGCGGCGACGCGGTCACGCTCAGTGATGCCGATATCGACGAATTGGCCAGGCAAAAGGGCGCTCTGGTCCGGGTGCGGGGAATCTGGATGCACGCGGAAGGGGCCGCGCTGACGCGGGCCGCCGGGTTCATCGCCGCCCAGCGCGCCGCCGCCGCGGCGGGCACACCGCCCGGCATGGGCGAGTTGCTCGATCTGGTGACCGGCGCCGACGACCGCACCGGCGTGCCTGTCACGACGGTCTCGGGCATGTCCTGGCTCGACGACATCGCCGACGCGGGTTCGCTTCGTCCGCCCGAACTCCCGGCGGCAACGCTGTCGGACGCGACGCTGCGCCCCTATCAGCAGCGCGGATTCGAATGGCTGACCCACCTGTCCGGTCTCGGGGTCGGCGCGGTGTTGGCCGACGACATGGGCCTGGGCAAGACCGTCCAGGTGATCGCGGTACTGGCGCACGAGCGACGCGGCAGTGGGCCCGACGACGCCTCGCTGCCCACGTTGGTGATCTGCCCGATGTCGGTGATCGGCAATTGGCAACGCGAGATCGGCCGTTTCGCACCCGAACTCGGCGTTGTCATGCACCACGGACCGCACCGCGCGGGCGGCGCGGCATTCGCGGCGCAGCATCGCGATGCCGACGTGGTCATCACCACCTTCGCCACCGCCACCCGCGACCGAGCGCTGTTGGCCGGACGTCCGTGGCGGCGGATAGTCGTCGACGAGGCCCAACACATCAAAAATGTGAACACCGCTGCCGCCAAGGCGATCCGTACCATCCCCGCCGACCACCGCATCGCGCTCACCGGCACCCCGGTGGAGAATCGGCTCGAAGATCTGCGCGCGGTCATCGATTTCGTGAATCCCGGACTCCTCGGTTCCGGTTCGGTATTCCGGGCGCGGTTCGCCGAACCGATCGAACGCGAACGCGATCGGGCGGCGTTGCGGCATCTGGGCCGGCTCACCCGCCCGTTCATCCTGCGCCGCGAGAAGACCGATCCGGCAATCATTCCCGATCTGCCGGCGAAGAAGGAACTGACAGTCCGGGCCAACCTGACCGTCGAGCAGGCCGGTCTGTACCGGGCCGTCGTGGACGAGCTGATGGAAGCCCTCAGCGACAGGGAGCAGCGGGTGTTGCGCCGACGCACCGTACTGGCCGCACTCACCCGGCTCAAACAGATCTGCAACCATCCGGCCCACTATCTCGCCGACGGCTCACCGGTCACCCGCCGCGACGGTCACCGGTCCGGCAAGGTGGAACTGCTGGCCGACATCGTGACAACCCTTGTCGACGAGGGTGATCGGGCATTGGTGTTCACCCAGTTCGCGGCGTTCGGCGAGTTGCTGACCGGGTGGCTCGGCGGACTGCTCGGCACCGAGGTCCCGTTGCTGCACGGTGGGGTCCCGCGCACCGACCGCGACGCGATGGTGGCCCGTTTTCAATCGGGCGACGACGCGCCGCCGGTCATGGTGGCGACCCTGAAGGCCGGGGGCACCGGTCTGAACCTGACCGCCGCCAACCACGTGATTCACGTGGACCGGTGGTGGAATCCGGCCGTCGAGGACCAGGCCACCGACCGCGCGTACCGCATCGGGCAGCGCCGTGACGTGCATGTTCGCCGCTTCGTGTGCGTGGGCACCGTGGAGGAGCGGATCGACGACATGATCCACAGCAAACGCGAGTTGTCGGCGTTGACCGTCGCCACGGGTGAGAGTTGGCTCGGCGACTTCGGCAACGACGAGCTGTACGAGTTGTTCGCGCTGCGCGACGAGGCGGTGGGCGAATGAGCCCGCGCGGCGGCGGACGCACGCCGACCCGCGGTTACGCGGCGACTCCGTGGTCGCGCGCCCTGTGTGATGTGGTGGAGGGACGCGACGTGGGCCCCGTCGATTCTCGCCGCATCAACAAGGCCCGCAGCTACTTTCGAGACCGAAACGTCCGGCAGCTGACCATCGGGAACGGCCTGGTGACCGCTCTTGTCGACGGCAGCCAGCTCGAGCCGTTCCAGGTGCGGGTCACGATGCGCACCGTCCACGCCCCCACCGTCGCAACGCTGTTGCGCTCACAGAACTCCGTCGAGGACCTGCTGTCGTTGACCCGCGGCACCCAGCCCGAGGTGCTCGGCCAACTTGTCCTGCCCACCGAATCCGCGGACATCGCCTCCGAGTGCAGTTGTCCCGACGACACGGTCCGCTGTATTCACGTTCTCGCCGTCACCTACGAGGTGGCGGCCGAGATCGACAGGCACGCCACCACGCTGCTCACCCTGATGGGCACCGACCTGCCCGAACTGCTCTCGGCGGTCGAATCCCAGTCAGGCACCACGACACCGGACGCCGCGTCCGCCGACTCCACCCTGTCGTTGCCGGCTGCGCCGACGCTGCCCCCACTGCCGGATCCGCCGCGGATGAATCCGATCATGGACCTTGATATCAAGGCCCTGCACGCTGCGCTGCGCGCCTGCGGCATTGCGGCCGGCGACGTCGGCGAGGCCGTCGACCAGCTCGCCGAACTCTACGACGTCCTCGTCGTCGATCCGCCGGCCGGCTGAGTCGTTCACTCACCCGGCGCAGGTGCGCGAGGCACGTCGCCGGGCCCGCGAACCCCACAACACGAGAATGTCCGCAACCACCGGTGAAGGTGGTTGCGGACACGGCTACCTCATCGGGTCTCGGAGCTCACCGCCCAGCTGCGCCTGGTACCTCAAGCATCGAGCTGGGTCGCCTCGGCGTCGTCGGCGGTGACGATTCCCTTCGGCGCCACCGGCTCGGCTTTCGCCGCGCCCCGGCCGTTGACCAGGCCGGTGACGTCGATACCGGAGTCCTCGAGTGTGGAGATGACCCCGGCGATGGTCTGCGGGGAGATCCCGAGCAGTCCGCCGAGCGAGGACTTGGCCTCCGCGGATCCACCGATAATCGAGATCTTGTCGATGTTGCCGAGCTGCTCGGCCGACTTTCCGGTGGCCTCGACCAGCGCCTGCAGCACCGCGGGCAGGATCTCCATCCGCACGGCCTGCTCGCTGAACGCGTTGAGCGAGTCGGCGATCTGGCGTTTACCGGTGGCCTCGGCCTCCAGCTTCGCCTTCAGACCGTCGGCCTCGGCCTGCTGTTCGGCGCGCAACGCCTCGGCGGCGAGCTTGCGGGCGTCGGCCTCGGCGGCACGGTTGGCGAGCAGACCGTCGGCCTGGGCCTGCGCTTCCGATCGCTGGGCGTCGGCGGCGAGCTTGCGGGCGTCGGCGCTGGCCGCACCCGACTGCCGGGCAGCCTCGGCCTCGGCCTGCGCATGCAGGATGGCGGCCTGACGTTCACCTTCGGCGCGCGCCACCGATGCCTGCCGTTCGGCCTCGGCCGGGGCGATCACGTCCGCTTCCAGCGAGGCCTGCGACTGCAGGGTACGTTTACGTTCCACCTCGGTGCGGGCTTCGACACGGGCCGCCTCCGCCTCTTCCCTGGCGATGCCGACTGCCTTCTCGGCGCGGGCCTGCGCGAGCGGACCGGCCTGATCGGCCTCGGCGTTCTCCGCCTCCGTCTGCGCGCGCAACCTGGCCAGTTCGACGTCACGGCGCTGGTTGGCGGTGGCGATCGCGGTGTCGGCCTCGGCCTGCGCGGTCGAACCCTCCTGGCGTGCTTTCGCGGAGAAGATCTGCGAGTCGCGTTCGGCTTCGGCGGTACCGACGGCCGCATCACGCTTGACCTCGGCGATACGGCGCTGGCCGAGCGATTCGAGGTAACCGTTGCGGTCGGAGATGCCGGCGATCTTGAGGACGTCGACCTCCATGCCGATGCGTGCGAGGTCGCCGCCGGCTTCCTCCACCACGCTGCGGGCGAGGGTGTCCCGGTTGGAGTTGAGGTCCTCGACGGTCATCGTCGCGGTGATGCCGCGGAGGCTGCCGGCCAGGATCTCGTTGATCTGGCGCTGTAGTTCATTGCTGTCGGAGGTGAGGAACCGTTGCACGGCGGTCTGCACGGCCTCATCGGCCGAACCGATACGCACCAGGCCGACGGCCTCGACATTGACGGGAACACCGTTGTTGGACAGAGCATTCTGCAGATTGATATTCACGTTGAAGGGTTCGAGCGACATCACGTCCACCCGCTCGATGCCCGGTATCCGGAAACGCGCGCCACCCCGGACCACCTTGGGCGCCCCACGACCGGTGAACACCGCGACCTCATTGGGTGGGACCTTGATGTAGTTCCGGACGTAGATCACCGGAATGAGAATGAACACCACGATCGCCACGACGGCGATCACTGCAATGATCGTAACCATGTGCACCCCGTTTCCCTCTGTGTTGTGTTGTCAGGTCTTGTTGTGACGCCGAAACTTCGGTCAGTCCAGCGCCGGAATCGACACCACTCGAACATATTCGGCATCGATGTCGCAGATGTACACCTGCTCACCGGCCTTGAGCGTGGCCGTTTCCTCGCTTCTGGCCTTGAGCCGCACGCGCGCACCGTCCGGATCGACGATGGTGATCTCGCCCCATCCGTCGGGGGCGATCGGGAGCTCGACCCGGCCCGTCATACCCAGGTACGACGCCCGTCCGAAGTGCGAATTCGATTGTTGCCGAAGCATGTACGGGAGCAGCAGGCCCCGGAATATCCCGACGAGCACGGCGGCGGTACCCGCACCGATACCGATGGCCGCCGGCGTGGGCAGGCCGGTGAGGTCGGCACCGAGGCCACCCGCACCGAACCCGAACAAGGCCGTGGCCAGCGTCGTCAGACTCAGGAACGGCAGACCGCCGTCGTCGCCGATCTCGCCCACCTCGCCGATCTCGCCGGCAAAGAGCGCGGCGAGCAATGCAAGCAGACCGATCGCGAAAACAACTCCGAACACAACCGTCACGCGCCACCCCTTCCGTGTGACCGCCTCACGTGATCCCCCGCACGATAAGCGGTATGGGCCTCGCCCCGCATGCCTCCCGTAACCCATTCAGCCGACGCGGTACCATCACGACCAGGCGAGTATTACTTAATAATACATCATCCGAAGGGAGGGCACTGTGGCCCGGAACACCTCGATCATCCTGGGTGATCACTTCAACGCGTTTGTGCACGATCTCGTCGAGTCCGGACGCTACGGATCGGCCAGCGATGTCATCCGTGCCGGCCTGCGTCTCCTGGAGGAGCACGAGCAGCGGATCATCTACCTCAACCACCGCTCCGACGACACCGATTCATGAGCCCCGCTCCCGCGTAGCGAACTGCGTCCCGCGTATCGGATGTCGCAGAATCCGATACGCGGGACGCAGTTGGTGACGCGGGAAGGTCACCGCTCAGGCTGATGCGTGTGCCCATAGCTCGAGTGCCTCGCGTATCGCCTCGGAACGTGTCAAATGCTCTCGATCGGCGCGCGCCATCACCGCGGCGAGTTCGGACTCGCTCAGCCTGACCGTGACAGCGCGGGTCGGCTCGTCGGTTCGCGACGGCCGTCCGGGTTCCCGAAAGGTCGCACCCGGAAACCCGCTCTCGGCGTTCTTGACCAGCCGCGCTAGCACCTCCTCGGTGATCTCCACCCCGTTGATACTCCCGAAAGAACCGTTCACCGGCTTTGCCACCCGGTCACTCATCGACGCCTCCTCTGAACCTTCGCCACAACCGACCTTCGCGCAGGCATCGCGTGGATAACAAGATCCCGTGCACCGTTCCCGAAGCGCAATGCGGCAATCTCCCAGGGTCGGCCGGCATCGTCAAATGCAAGCCGCAGGTATCGCGGTGGCTCGTCATCGTCGATCACCACCTCATCCACACCCTCGATCCACATTTCGAACCACCTCGTCGACACTCAGCCCATGCTCCAGTGCCGACTCGTGCACCTGCACCAGCACACGCGTCACAGTCACCCCCGACTATTTACGTACACGATACTCCGAGTGTTTCGTACACACAACCCTCGCGTAGCAGCTCCGGGACGTGCTCCGACGCATAGGGCACAGCCGTGGCAGGCAACAGTGGCTACGAGGCTTACTCGGCACGCAATCGACGATAGATCGCCGGAATCAACTCCGACTCCACATTGTCGCGGACGACTGGGTTGTTCAGGATCTGTGCGGACAAATCCGAGTGTGCGTCCATAGCCTCCGGCGTGTCCCGCTTGACAAGTTCCGAAACCGCCCAGGCTTCACAACGATCGCTTGCTGTCGTGGAAAACGACCTTCGTCCGCGACGCACCGAACGTTACCGATCAGCTCGAACGATAGACGGCGCTCGCCCCGGCTTGAACGGCCGAGGAGACCGAGTTCGCGCTTAGAAGTCCCAGTCCTCGTCCTCGGTGTTGACGGCCTTGCCGATGACATAGGAACTGCCCGAGCCGGAGAAGAAATCGTGATTCTCGTCGGCGTTGGGCGACAGTGCCGCCAGGATCGCCGGGTTCACGTCGGTCTCATCCTTGGGGAACATCGCCTCGTAGCCGAGGTTCATCAGCGCCTTGTTGGCGTTGTAGCGCAAGAACTTCTTGACGTCCTCAGTGAGACCCACCTCGTCGTACAGCGCCTCGGTGTAGTCCGATTCGTTGTCGTACAACTCGAACAGCAACTCGAAGGTGTAGTCCTTGAGTTCCTGACGACGCTCGGCGGTCTGGGTTTCCAGGCCGCGCTGGTACTTGTAGCCGATGTAGTAGCCGTGCACGGCCTCGTCACGGATGATGAGCCGGATGACGTCGGCGGTGTTGGTGAGCTTGGCCCGGCTCGACCAGTACATCGGCAGGTAGAAGCCCGAGTAGAACAGAAACGACTCGAGTAGCGTCGAGGCTACCTTGCGCTTGAGCGGGTCGTCGCCACGGTAGTAGTCCATGACGATGCGGGCCTTGCGCTGCAGGTGCTCGTTCTCCTCCGACCAGCGGAACGCCTCATCGATGTCCTTGGTGGAGCACAGCGTGGAGAAGATCGAGCTATAGCTCTTGGCGTGCACCGACTCCATGAACGCGATGTTGGTGAGCACCGCCTCCTCGTGCGGGGTGACCGCGTCGGGGATCAGCGACACCGCGCCGACGGTGCCCTGAATGGTGTCGAGCAGAGTCAGGCCGGTGAACACCCGCATCGTCAGCTGCTTCTCGTACTCGGTGAGCGTGTTCCACGACGGAATATCGTTGGACACCGGAACCTTCTCGGGCAGCCAGAAGTTGCCGGTCAGCCGGTCCCAGACCTCGGCGTCCTTCTCGTCGGGAACACGGTTCCAGTTGATCGCCGATACCCGGCTCACCAGTTTGATGGGTGCGCCGTCGGCGGGGCTGTGGCTCTCGGTGGTGGTCATCGGACTCTCCTGGAATTAACGGGCGTGATGGATGAATTCCGTTGTGCCATCACAACATGCAGCTGACGCAACCCTCCACCTCCGTACCCTCGATGGCGAGCTGGCGCAGCCGGATATAGTAGAGCGTCTTGATGCCTTTGCGCCACGCATAGATCTGCGCCTTGTTGACGTCGCGGGTGGTGGCGGTGTCCTTGAAGAACAGGGTCAGGCTCAACCCCTGATCGACGTGCTGGGTGGCCGCGGCGTAGGTGTCGATGATCTTCTCGTACCCGATCTCGTACGCATCCTGATAGTAGTCCAGGTTGTCATTGGTCATGTACGGCGCCGGATAGTACACGCGGCCGATCTTGCCCTCTTTGCGGATCTCGATCTTCGCCGCGACCGGGTGGATAGAACTCGTCGAATGATTGATGTAGCTGATCGAACCGGTCGGCGGCACCGCCTGCAGGTTCTGGTTGTAGATGCCGTCACGCTGTACCGCGGCCTGCAGCTCGCGCCAGTCGTCTTGGTTGGGGATATGAATCCCGGCCTGCCCGAAGATATCCCGCACCTTCTGGGTCTTCGGCTCCCATGCCCGGTCGATGTACTTGGCGAAGAACTCGCCCGAAGCGTAGGTCGACTTCTCGAAACCACCGAACGCCCGGCCACGTTCGCGGGCGATCTTGTTCGACGACCGCAGCGCGTGATAGAGCACCGTATAGAAGTAGATGTTGGTGAAATCGACGCCCTCGTCGCTGCCGTAGAAGATCCGCTCGCGCGCCAGGTAGCCGTGCAGGTTCATCTGCCCGAGACCGATGGCGTGGGACTCGTTGTTACCCTTCTCGATCGACGGTACCGAGGTGATCGCGGTCTGATCGCTGACCGCGGTCAGACCCCGGATCGCGGTCTCGATGGTCTGCCCGATGTCGGGTGAATCCATCGTCTTGGCGATGTTGAGCGAACCCAGGTTGCACGAGATGTCCTTGCCGACCTCGGCGTACGAGAGATCGTCGTTGTACGTCGACGGTGTGGACACCTGCAGGATCTCTGAGCACAGGTTGGAGTGGGTGATCTTGCCGTCGATCGGATTGGCCCGGTTCACCGTGTCTTCGAACATGATGTACGGGTAACCCGACTCGAACTGCAACTCGGCGAGTGTTTGGAAGAACTCGCGCGCCTTGATCTTGGTTTTGCGGATCCGCTTGTCGCCCACCATCTCGTGGTACTTGTCGGTGACATTCACATCGGCGAACGGCACCCCGTAGACGCGTTCGACGTCGTACGGGCTGAACAGGTACATGTCGTCGTTGGCCTTGGCCAGCTCGAAGGTGATGTCGGGGATCACCACACCCAGTGACAACGTCTTGATACGGATCTTCTCGTCGGCGTTCTCCCGCTTGGTGTCGAGGAAGCGGTAGATGTCGGGATGGTGGGCGTGCAGATACACCGCACCCGCACCTTGCCGCGCACCGAGCTGGTTGGCGTAGGAGAACGAGTCCTCCAGCAGTTTCATGATCGGGATGACACCCGAGGACTGGTTCTCGATCTTCTTGATCGGCGCGCCGTGCTCGCGCACATTGCTCAGCAGCAAGGCCACACCACCGCCACGCTTGGACAGCTGCAACGCCGAATTGATGGACCGACCAATGGATTCCATATTATCTTCGATGCGAAGCAGAAAACAGCTTACCGGCTCGCCGCGCTGTTTTTTGCCGGAATTCAGGAAAGTGGGAGTGGCCGGCTGGAATCGGCCCTCGATGATCTCGTCGACGAGGTTGCGGGCGAGAGCGGTGTCACCCTCGGCGAGCGTCAGCGCCACCATGCAGACCCGGTCTTCGAACCGCTCCAGATAGCGCTTGCCATCGAACGTCTTGAGGGTATAGCTGGTGTAGTACTTGAATGCGCCGAGGAACGTCGGGAAGCGGAACTTCTTCGCGTAGGCCTGCTTGAACAGGCCCTTGACGAACTCCCTGTCGTACTTGTCCAGCACCTCGGGCTCGTAGTAGTTCTCCTCCACCAGGTAGTCGAGCTTCTCGTCCAGGTCGTGGAAGAACACCGTGTTCTGGTTGACGTGCTGCAGGAAGTACTGCCGGGCGGCCTCGCGATCCCGGTCGAACTGGATCCGGCCGTCCCTGTCGTACAGGTTGAGCATCGCGTTGAGCGCGTGATAGTCGAGGTCGCCCGGTTCATGTCCGGACGGACCGGCGTGCACACCGGACTGGCTTGCCGACGCGATGTTGTCGGTGACTGATGCGGTTGGCGACACGGGATGCTCCTGGTGACACGACGGATACGTCTGGGGCGGAATCAGGGTGGATGTGACAGTGACACAAATGAAAGGGGCTGGCGTGCAGGTATATCGGCGGTAGACCTGGATCGGACTGGTCAGGCGGGCGCGTGGTACGCACTCATTCCGGTGGCGAACTCCGCCAGTCCGGAACGCACCCGCTCGATGTCGTCGGTGGTGCCCATCAGTTCGAACCGGTACAGGTACGGTACACCGCACTTACGCGATATCACGTCACCGGCGAGGCAGAATTCCTCGCCGAAGTTGGTGTTTCCCGCAGCGATCACGCCCCTGATCAGAGATCTGTTGTGCGCGTCGTTGAGGAATCTGATGACCTGCTTGGGCACATACCCGCCGCCCGTCGCGGACGAGACCTTGCCACCACCGTAGGTGGGGCTGATCAGGACGTACGGCTCGTCGACGGTCACGGTGCCGTGCCGATCGTTGACCGGGATACGGATCGCACGCGCGCAGAGCCTGGTGACGAAGCGGTGGGTGTTCTCCGACACCGACGAGAAGTACACGATGAGTGGCAGCTCGTGGTGGAGTGGCAGCTCGTGGCTGGGCATCGCCGCACCTTCCATCTGACGGGTGAACTGCCGACCGACAGGGCGAACGTGCCGGACGGCGGACGCGCCGGGTGACCGCACCGGCGAAACGACGGTGCGGTCGGCGAGCGTGGGTCGTCAGATCCGGTGAATCGGATACGAGAGAATTCGACTTCCCCATCGCATTCCCGTCGATCGGTCGTACGACCGCCGATTCACTACATCCTGCCGATCCGTACCCGATGACCCGGCACGTGCGCCGGACCCGGACCGTCCTCTGATATTGCTGTGCCCGACGGCGCGGTCAGGCTGCGTTGGTGGCCAGTGCCTTGATGCGATCGGGACGGAATCCCGACCAGTGCTCGTCACCGGACACGACGACCGGGGCCTGAAGGTAACCGAGCGCCATGACGTAATCGCGGGCGGCGTCGTCCTTGCTGATGTCGACGACCTCGTACGACAGACCCGCCTTGTCGAGGGCCTTGTACGTTGCGTTGCACTGCACGCAGGCCGGCTTGGTGTAGACGGTGATAGCCATCGAATCTCCCTCGTGATCTGACTGCTGCTGCTGTCTCGAACGGTGCTGCGAGGCGCCCCTTCGGGAAGCCTCCCCAGCGCGAAGTTCGTGACCTACGCGACCCAACAGTCTCGTACGCGACTTCAAACCTCGTGCATGTGATCCGCGATTCACCGATCGCTCGTCAGTCCGCCCCGCCGGTTCCACAAACACTACACCTAGTGGGTAGCGTTTGCCCACGCCACTAGACCTTGGGAATTACATACGTGAAAGTCGCAGGTAGAAGCGGTCCGCGATCCTAGACTCCCTGGTCATCGGGAGTGTCGCGCGAACGCCCGGCCAACCCCCTCACACCACCGCCGGCCGCGCCCGGGACGCCCCTGCGGACGACCGGACACGGCCGGTGGTGTGAACCGGGCACTACACGGCAGCGGCGACCTCGCCGGTGAGCCGGGTGACGGCGCCGACGACCTGCTCGACGACCTCGGGAGCGGACACGCCCTGCTCGCCGAGCTTGGACGAGTTGATGCCGACCTCGACCTCTTCCACGACCTGCCCGCCGGCGATGCCGACGGACTTACGGGTCTCGGTGCGCGACCAGGTGCCGGCGTACTGGCCGAGCGCCGCGCCGATCACACCGACCGGCTTGCCCTTGATGGCACCGGTTCCGTACGGCCGCGACAGCCAGTCGATCGCGTTCTTGAGCGCTGCGGGGATGCTGCCGTTGTGCTCGGGGGTGACGATCAGCACCGCGTCGGCGTCGGCGACGACGGTCCGCAACCCCGCGACCTGAGCGTCGACCTCGCCCGCGGCGGGATTCACCGACGGATCGGTGTCCTCGTTGTAGAAGGGCAGTGCGCCGAGCGTGTCGATCACGCTCACCCGAACACCGTCGGGCGCGTTGTCCGCGGCGACCTGCGCGAGCTGCCGGTTGACCGACGCCTGGCGAAGACTGCCGACGAGCGCCACGACCTTGGCCGGCCGTACCTGATCGTTCTCGATCGAATCCTGCGACATGAATATGCCCCTTCCTGAAGCATCGTGATCCACGTGACCATGACTATCTACTGTCCACGACTAACCGGACCGGGGTCCGATATATTCCGGACGGGTGCAAGGGATAGGCTCGGTGGCGTGTCCGACGACGTGGCAGCCGACAGCACGGGACCGGACGGTCCCGTGCCGGACAGTCCCGGGCCGGACGACGCCGACCGCACCACCCGCAGCCGCGTCGTCCCGGTTCACACACACGCACTCCCGCTCTCGCCGCACTCCGCCGGACTGTTCGCCGCTGAACCCGAGCGCGCCGATGCCGCACGCAACCGCAGACTGCTGTTGGCCGCCGCGCACCGATTGATGGCGACACAGCCGGTCTCGTCGCTGACGATGGAGGCCGTCGCCCACGAGGCCGGTGTCGGGAAGGGAACGGTGTTCCGGCGTTTCGGCAGCCGCACCGGCCTGATGATCGCCCTGCTCGACCATTCCGAGGCAGAACTCCAGCAGGGATTCCTGTCCGGCCCGCCGCCACTGGGCCCCGGCGCACCGCCGTTGGAGCGGCTCATCGCCTACGGTCGCGCCCGGCTGGAGATGACGGTCACCCATCTGGACGTGCTCCTGGAGGCCGACAGCGCCGGCGGCTCCTTCCTGAGCCACCCCGTGTGGGCAGCGTCGACCACCCACGTCGGATTCCTGCTCGGGCTACTCGGCCTCGGACCGAGGGTCGAGGTGCTCACCGTCGCCATCCAGACGCCGCTCAACGCCTCCGCGGTCGCCCATATGCGCAACGTTGTCGGCCTGGATACCGAGACGATCTTCGATCAATGGGAGGCGATGGTCCGGCTCCTGGTCTCGGGTGCGCGGGCCGCGCTCTGAACCCGCCCCCGGTCCCGCCGGGCGCCTTCGGCAGCCGCTCGCGATGCGCGGCCGGTGCTGCGGACTTACCCTGAACCGCGACATGCCCGGACATCAACAGGGAGACGAGGACACGATGAAAGCAATCGTTGTCGGCGCAGGAATGGGCGGACTCAGCGCGGCGATCGCCTTGAAGCAGATCGGGATCGAGGTCGAGGTCTACGAACGGGTCACCGAGAACAAGCCAGTCGGAGCGGCCATCTCGGTATGGTCCAACGGCGTCAAATGCCTCAATCACCTTGGCCTGGAATCCGAGGCGGCAGCGCTCGGCGGCATCGTCGACACGATGAGCTACCTCGAGGCACGCACCGGCGAGACGATGTGCCGGTTCAGTATGCAACCACTGATCGACGAGGTCGGCCAGCGGCCGTACCCCATGGCGCGCGCCGAACTGCAGTTGATGCTGATGAACGCCTACGGATTCGACGACATCGCCTTCGGCCGGAAGATGGTGTCACTGACTGAGACCGAGGCGGGAGTCACGGTCACTTTCAGCGACGGCTCTACCGCCACAGGAGATTTCATGATCGGGGCGGACGGTGCCAGCTCCCTCACCCGCGAATATGTACTGGGCGGACCGGTGGATCGACGCTATGCCGGCTACGTGAACTTCAACGGACTGGTCGAGGTCGACGAGGAGATCGGCGCCGCCACCGAATGGACGACCTATGTGGGCGAGAACCGGCGGGTGTCGGTGATGCCGGTATCGGAGAACCGCTTCTACTTCTTCTTCGATGTGCCTATGCCGCAGGGTGTTCCCTACGAGCGGGGAACTGCCCGGGAGGTCCTGGCCGACGAGTTCGGTGACTGGGCTCCGGGTGTGCGCAAGCTCATCGACAAGCTCGACCCGGCAACCACCAACCGCGTGGAGATACTCGACCTCGACCCGTTCCACACGTGGGTCAAGCGACGTGTCGCGCTCCTCGGCGATGCCGCCCACAACACCACACCCGATATCGGCCAAGGCGGTTGCTCGGCGATGGAGGACGCCGTCAGCCTGCAGTCCGCCTTCTCCGACCATCCCGGCGACATCGACGCGGCACTGGCCGCGTACGAGTCGGCGCGCACCGCCCGCGCCGGCGACCTGGTGCTGCGTGCCCGCAAACGCTGCGACGTGACACACGGCAAGGATCCGGAGAAGACCGCGGCCTGGTACGCCGAACTCCGCGAGGAGGACGGCAGCAACATCCTGCGCGGCATCGTCGGCAACATCATCGGCGGTCCGCTGACCTGAGACACGTGTGCGGGCAGGCCACACGGTCGGCCCCGCCTGCCGTCTCCGGCCGGGCGTGCCTCAGCCCTGGCCGAGACCGTCGTGCGCCACGAGCGCGGCGGACCTGCTCAGGGTGGGGCCGACCGGCAGCAGAGAGATGATGGGCCAGGGCACCGGCACAGGCTCCGCCGACAGCCCGAGCACCGACGCCACCTGCTGATCGGGTAGCCCGAATCGCACTCCCGAGTCACCGATGTAGTAGCGGGATTGTGCTCGCGCACTGCGGGGTTCGATACCGGTGACGATCACCGACTCACCACTGCCCGGCCGCAGGTACACGCTGTCGACGGCCGGGCCGCCGCCGTCCGCGCCCGCCACCGGCACCGGCACACCGCCGGCGGGAACCGGTGGCGCCGAACCCAGGAGCAGAGTCATGCGCGCCGCCCCACCGTCGACGGCCGGCAACCACGACTGGCATACGACCGGCCGGGATTCGGCCGATGCGATGATCGGGACCGCCGCCGGGAAGTCGTTGACGGCCACCGCTGTGGT
>Ga0116175_1001133_pt1 | contig 17502 bp, 14 predicted proteins | sample AD_UKC125_MetaG_FD_89802 | JGI IMG/M metagenome (GOLD analysis project Ga0116175, IMG submission 89802) | Active sludge microbial communities of municipal wastewater-treating anaerobic digesters from USA - AD_UKC125_MetaG | ecosystem: Engineered > Bioreactor > Anaerobic > Digestate | place: USA... | reverse complement strand
CTTGGCGCGCAGCTCGTCCTGGAACTGGGCCAGCTTCTGCTGCTGGAGTTGCTGGGCGATCTGGGGCTTGACCTGTTCGAACGGGGGCAACTTGGCTTCGCGCACATCGTCCAGGCGGATCACGTGCCAGCCGAACTGGGTTTTGACCGGCACTTCGGTCAGCTGGCCTTTGTCCAACTTGACCATGGCGGCCGAGAACTCGGGCACGTAGCTGCCGGCGCTGGCCCAGTCGAGATCACCGCCATTGGCGCCGGAGCCCGGATCCTTGGACGATTTCTTGGCGATCTCTTCGAACTTGCCGCCCTTTTTCAGGCTGACGATGATGGCCTTGGCCTCGTCCTCGTTTTCGACCAGGATGTGGCGGGCGCGGTATTCCTTGCCGCCGTTGGCCGCGACAAACTTGTCGTATTCGGCCTTGGCATCGGCGTCGCTGACCGGGTTTTTCTTCTGGAAGTCCGCAAACAGCTCCCGGATCAGGATGGACTGGCGGGCCAGTTCAAGCTGGTTCTTGTACTCGTCGGTGGTGTCCAGGCCGCGCTTGCGGGCTTCCTGCATGAAGATTTCGCGGGCAACGACCTCGTCCTTCAGCTGGTTGATCTGCTCGGGCGGCACCGGGCGGCCGGCTTTGGCCATTTGCTGGGCCAGCGCATCCACGCGCGACTTCGGGATGGGCTTGCCATTCACGATGGCCAGGTTTTGGGCAAGGGCGGGGGCCATGGCGCCCAGCAGGGCAGCGGCCACGGCGGCGGACAGAAGATGCTTTTTCATGGAGGTATTACGGGTGGGTCAGCGCCAACAGGGCACAGGCAGCTATCGAACGGATAGCAACCAGGAGCCGCTTCAAAGGACTTCAATGGCCAGGGCGTGCACCCCGCGCTCGATGAAATCTTGCAGTGCATCATACACAAGGCGGTGGCGTGCCACGCGGCTGCGGCCGCCGAACTGGGCACAGGCGATGCGCACCCGGAAATGGGTGCCTGCGCCCGTTCCGTTGGCGCCCGCATGGCCGGCGTGCTGGCCGCTTTCGTCGATGACTTCGAGCTGATCGGGGTGCAGCACGTCGCGCAGACGCTGCGCCATCTGGTCGGCGAGGGATGTCGTCATGGGTGGATCCTGGAAGGGGCAGCGAGCCTCAGTGTCCGGGCGCACCGGGCTGGTCGTCCGCCTTCAGATGGCGGGAGATGTAGACGCCCTGTGCCAGGATGAAGGCCAGCGGGAAGGCGTAGCCCCAGAGCTTGAAGTTGACCCAGTCTTCGGTGCTGTAGTAGGCCGCGACGTAGCCGTTGAGGGTGGCCATGAACAAGCAGTACCAGACCCAGGCGACATTGAGGCGGTGCCAGACGGGGGCGGGCAGTGTCAACTGGCTGCCCAGCAACGCTTTGAGGTAGTTCTTCTTCAGCACCCACAGCGCAAAGGCCAGCGCCAGCCCCATGGCCGTGTAGAGCACGGTGGGCTTCCATTTGATGAACCGGTCATCCTGGAGGGTCAGGGTCAGCGCACCGAAGATCAGCACCAGTGCCAGCGTCACCTTGTGCAGGGTCTGCAGCTTGCGGTCGATCAGGTAGATCGTCGCCATTTGCACGACCGTGGCAGCCATCAGCACGGCGGTGCCGATGTAGATGCCGTAGAACCGGTACGCGCCGAAGAAAAGCAGGATGGGAAAGAAATCAAGCAGGATTTTCATGAAGTCGGCCGGTCAGTCAGGCTTGAAGTCTAACGAGGCCGAGTTCATGCAATAACGCAGGCCGGTGGGCGCCGGGCCGTCTTCGAACACATGACCGAGGTGCGCGCCGCACTGCGCGCACAGGGTTTCGGTGCGCACCCAGCCGTGGCTGCGGTCCACCCGCTCCTCGATCGCACCGGGGATGGCCGCCTGCCAGAAGCTGGGCCAGCCACAGCCGGCGTCGAACTTGGTGTCGGAGTCAAAGAGCTTGGCGCCACAGCAGACACAGGCGTATTGCCCGGGGGCCCAGTGGCTTTCGTACTTGCCGGTGTAGGGGCGCTCGGTGGCCGCGTGGCGGGTCACCTCGAAGGCCAGGGGCTCGGCGCCTTTTTCCGCCAGCAAGGTTTTCCATTCGGCATCGGTTTTTTTCATGATGAACAGCTGATGGAGAGGGTGGAGGCCCAGTCGGGCGGGAAGCCGGCCAGCGCCTCGTGGCCGGGGTGGTCGTCGAAGGGCCGCTCCAGCACGCCGAGCAGGCGCGCCACGGCGGAAAAGTCCTTCATTTTCGCCGCGCGGATGGCTTCTTCGCCCAGGTGGTTGCGCAACACATAACGGGGATTGCTTTTCAGCATCAAATGGGCCATATCCCGGCGTGGAATGGTCTGTATGCGCTCTTGATATCGTAGCAACCAGGCCGCGATGGCGGCACGGTCAAGGAACAGGTCTTCGAGGGGCTCGCCCGCGCCGTCCGCCATTCGGGTGCTCAGGCGGCGCCAGAAAATGGTGTAGTCCACGCGGTCACGCGCCAGCAAGCCGAGCAGCGAGTCGACCAGGGCCCGATCGGATTCGCGCGGGGCGTCGGTCAGGCCCAGCTTGGCACGCATCCGCGATTCCCACGCCTGCGCGAAGGTGCTGCGGAAGGGTTGGAGTGCGGCCATGGCGCGCTCGGGCTCGCCGATCAGCGGCAGCAGGGCCTGGGCCAGGCAGAACAGGTTCCAGTAGGCGATGTCGGGCTGGCGGTTGTAGGCGTAGCGGCCTTGCGGATCCGAGTGGTTGCAGATGTGCCCGGGGTCGTACGCGTCCAGGAACTGGAACGGCCCATAGTCCAGCGTCAGGCCCAGGATGCTCATGTTGTCGGTGTTCATCACCCCGTGGCAGAAGCCGACCGCCTGCCACTGGGCGACCAGGGCGGCGGTGCGCTCGCTGACGGCTTCCAGCAAGGCGGCGTAGGGATTGCCGTCCGGCCCGGCTGGTTCGCGGCAGGTCGGATAAAAATGATCGATGACGAAATCGGCCAGCGTGCGAAGCTCACCGAGCTGATTCCGTGCGGAAAAGTGCTCGAAATGCCCGAAGCGGATGAAACTTGGCGCCACGCGGGTGACCACGGCGGCGGTCTCGGTCTCCTCACGGTACACCGGGGCGTCCGAACCGACGATGCACAAGGCGCGGCTGGTGGGGATGCCCAGGCCGTGCATGGCTTCACTGCAGAGAAACTCGCGGATGCTGGACCGCAACACGGCCCGTCCATCGCCCATGCGGGAGTAGGGCGTCGGGCCGCTGCCCTTGAGCTGCAGTTCGAGCCCCTGGCCGCCAGGCGTGATGATTTCGCCGAGCAAAACCGCCCGGCCGTCGCCGAGCTGGCCGGCCCAGTGCCCGAACTGATGGCCGCTGTAGACGCTGGCCAGCGGGGCACTGCCAGGCAGCGACCGGTTGCCGGCAAAGACTTTCAAGGCGGCGCGCGACGCGAGCCAGGCCTCGTCCAGCCCGAGCAGATCGGCGACGTCCCGGCTGCGCCCGACCCAGTAGGGCGCTGGCAGTTCATCGGGCGCCATCGGGGTGTAAAACGCCGGGCCGAGCGACGCGAAGCGGTTGTTCCAGCGCAGGTCGGCCTCCACAGCCGTCAAGCCGTCCACCAGGGTATTCATGGGCGCATTGTCGCGACTGCCGAACAGGCTTGGCGCACCTGGGGGCTTTGCGTGGCGTCCGTCAGACAGGGGACGGGTAGTTCATGAGCGCGGGTTCGTCCAGGATGTCGACCCGACCGAACGCGAGCGACACGAGCCGCAAGCGCTCCATCTGGCGCAGCACCCGGTTCACCGTCTGGCGCGACAGGCCCACCAGGTGGCCCAGTTCCTCCTGCGACAGGCTGAGCTTGCGCACCCCCGGCCAGAAGACCCGGCTCAGGTACAGCGCCACCCGTTCCTCCGGGGAACGCAGGCGGCCGGCCTCGATCAGCGCCATCGCCTGGCCCAGGCGACGGTTCAGGTGGGCCACCAGGTACTGGTTGAACGCGAGGTTGGTGTCCTGCAGTGCGTGGAACGCCTCGCGGGGCAGGCACATCAGGGTGGTGTCGCGCAGCGCGACCACGTCGTAGCGGCGGGGTTCGGCCTTGAGGGCGGATCCTTCACCGAACCACTCACCGGCGGGCACGCCAAGAAAGGCGGACACCCGCCCGTCGGCGGAGGTGCTCTGGAGCTTCACCAGACCATCGAGCACGGCGTACCAGCCTTTGACGGGGGCGCCGGCTGGCAGGAGACAGGTGCCTTTCTCGCCCTTGACGAAGGTCAGCTGCTCCAGCAGCCGGGCTTGCTGGGTCGGGGGCAGTGAACCCTGCCAGGGCTGGTTGAGGATGAAGGCATGGGCGAGCGTGGCGGCAGGAGTCAGCATGTTCAGCAGCTGCAACGGAATGAGAATCGGGCTTGCGGGCCATTGTGCGCCACCCGGTCGTGAAAGACGGGCGGCATGGGGGTTTACCCGTGGAAATTGTCCACTGAAAGACAGGTGTTGCCGAAGGCGGCAGGATCGCGCACATTGGACGGCTTGGCAGGACCGAATCCGCAAGCCCCGAGCCGTTCGGACGGTTGTCCGGCAGGTGACGCCAGTGGGCCGGTGTCTTCCCGGCCTGCCGCTACCATCGGCCCCGTTCATGCCAGTTTTCGCCATTCAATCAAAGGAGTTGTCCCCATGCTGGGTTTGATGCAAGACCATCCGTTGCTCATTTCGTCGCTGATCGAATTCGCCGAGCGCCACCATGGCGAGGGCGAGGTCGTTTCCCGCCGGGTGGAAGGCGATCTGCACCGCTACACCTACAAGGACGTCGCTCGGCGCGCCCGCCAGGTGGCCAACGCGCTGGATGCCATGAAGCTGGGCTTCAGCGACCGCGTCGCCACCCTGGCCTGGAACGGCTACCGCCACCTGGAGCTGTACTTCGGCGTCAGCGGATCGGGCCGGGTGCTGCACACGCTGAACCCGCGCCTGCATCCCGAGCAGATCGCCTGGATCGTCAATCACGCAGAAGATTCGGTGCTGTGCTTCGACATGAGCTTTCTGCCCATCGTCAAGGCCATTCACGGCCACTGTCCGACGGTGAAACAGTTCGTGGCACTCTGCGACGCCGACAAGCTGCCGGCCGATTCGGGCATTCCGGGCCTGGTGAGCTATGAAGCCTGGATTGCTGCCCAGTCCAGCCAGTACCAGTGGCCAGTGTTCGACGAGAACTCGGCCTCCAGCATGTGCTACACCAGCGGCACCACCGGCAACCCGAAGGCGGCCTTGTACAGCCACCGTTCGACCCTGTTGCACGCGCTGGCTGGCGCCTTGCCGGATGCGCTGAGCATGAGTGCGCGCGATTGTGTGCTTCCGGTCGTGCCCATGTTCCACGTCAATGCCTGGGGCCTGCCGTACTCGGCGGCCATGACGGGCGCCAAGCTCGTGTTCCCGGGCCCGGCGATGGACGGGAAATCGATCTACGAGCTCATCGAGGGCGAGAAGGTCAGCTTTGCGGCGGGTGTGCCCACGGTGTGGCAGATGATGCTGGGCCACATGTCCAGTGGCAAGCTGCGCTTCTCGACGCTCAAGCGCACGGTGATCGGTGGCTCGGCCTGCCCGCCCGCGATGATCACCGCCTTCAACGACGAGTACGGGGTCGAGGTGCTGCACGCCTGGGGCATGACCGAAATGTCCCCGCTGGGCACGGTCTGCACGCTCAAGAACAAGCACCTGCCCCTGTCCTCGGACGACAAGATGAAGGTGCGGCTCAAGCAGGGTCGCGGCATCTTCGGCGTCGACATGAAGATCGTCGATGCCGAGGGGCACGAGTTGCCCTGGGACGGAAAGGCTTACGGCGACCTGCTGGTCAAGGGCCCGTGGATCCTCAAGGAGTATTTCAAAGGCGAAGGCTCTCCACTGGTCGACGGCTGGTTTCCCACGGGTGACGTGGCCACCATCGACGCCGACGGTTACATGCAGATCACCGACCGCAGCAAGGATGTGATCAAGTCGGGTGGGGAGTGGATCAGTTCGATCGACGTGGAAAACGTGGCCATGGCCCATCCTGCGGTGGCCATGGCGGCCTGCATCGGCATGAAGCATCCCAAGTGGGATGAGCGGCCGATCGTGGCCGTGGTGCGCAAGCCTGGTGCCGAGCTGACGCGCGAGGAACTGCTGGCCTTCTATGAAGGCAAGACGGCCAAGTGGCAGATTCCCGATGACGTGGTCTTTGTCGACGCCATCCCGCTGGGTGGAACGGGCAAGATGATGAAAGCCAAACTGCGTGAGCTGTTGAAGGACTACAAGCTGCCGGGCCTGTGATTCCAGCAAACCGGTGACCGGTGCAGTCGCGCGGGTGATAGGTCCTACGGGCATTCCCTGACGGGGCGGCCCCCCAAAGCTTGTACGCTCAGTTTGTTATCCAAAACCAAGGAGATACTCGATGAAATTTGCGATGAAGGCGGTGGCGTTCGGGGTGATGCTGGCAGGAGCCTCGGTTGCGTTTGCCCAAAAGGGTGAAGTCGTGAAGATGGTTCGCATCGACCCCCTGACGGGTCTGCTGGGCCCGGTGGGCGTCAGCCAGGCCAAGGGTTACCAGTTCTTCGCCGAGAAGTTCAGCGGCGCCGGCAACCCGGCGGGCGTGAAGTTTGAAGTGACCCCCATTGACAACAAGCTCAGCCCGGCGGAGAGCCTGAATGCGTTGAAGGCGGCGATTGATGGCGGCGCGCGCTACATCATTCAGGGCAACGGCTCCTCGGTGGCGCTGGCGCTGTCGGACGCGGTGGCCAAGCACAACGAGCGCAACCCCGGCAAGGAAGTCCTGTATCTCAACGATTCAGCCGTGGATCCGGACCTCACCAACAGCAAGTGCAACTACTGGCATTTCCGCTTTGACGCCGACACCACCATGAAGATGGAAGCGATGTCCAGCTTCATCGGCGAGCAGAAGGACGTCAAGAAGGTCTACCTGCTGAACCAGAACTACTCCCACGGCGTGCAGGTGGCCAAGTACGCCAAGGAGACCCTGGCGCGCAAGCGCCCGGACATCCAGATCGTGGGCGAGGATCTGCACCCCCTGGCGCAGACCCGTGACTTTGCGCCGTACATCGCCAAGATCAAGGCCTCCGGGGCTGACACGGTGATCACCGGCAACTGGGGCTCCGACCTCTCGCTGCTGGTCAAGGCGGCCAACGAAGGCGGCTTCAACGGCAAGATCTTCACCTACTACGCGGGTGTCACGGGCACGCCCACGGCGCTGGGCACGAACGGCGCGGGCCGGGTCTACCAGATTGCCTACAACCACTACAACATGGGTGGGCAGATGCAGAAGTGGCAGGAGGAGTTCAAGAAGAAGTACAACGATGACTTCTACACCGGCTCCACGATCCGCATCTTCGAGATGCTGGGTGCCGCGATGGCCAAGGCCAAGTCGACCGATCCGGTCAAGGTGGCGGCTGCGATGGAAGGCCTGCGGGTGCAGAGCTTCAACGGGGAAGTCGAGATGCGCAAGACCGATCACCAGCTGCAGCAGCCGCTGTACATGACGGTCTGGGACAAGGCCAGCCCGAAGTTCCCCTACAGCCCGGAAAACACCGGCATGACCCTGGTGCCCCTGAAGGAGTACCCGAACTACGTGTCGAGCACGCCAACCAGCTGCCAGATGAAGCGCCCCTCCTGATCCTGGCGGGTTGACGCTGGAGCCCGAACGGGTGCACCGTATCGGGCTCTTTCATTTTTTGCGGGTCAGGAAGGACTTTTCGAATGGAGTTTTTCATCATCTCGATGCTCAACGGGCTGAGTTACGGCCTGTTGCTGTTCATGCTGAGCTCGGGCCTGACGCTCATCTTCAGCATGATGGGCGTCCTGAATTTTGCGCATGCCAGCTTCTACATGGTCGGGGCCTATGTGGGCTACACCGTGTCGCGTATGGTGGGCTTCTGGCCTGCGCTGGTGATCGCGCCGCTGGTCGTCGGTGCCCTGGGTGCCGTGTTCGAGCGGCTGTGCCTGCGCCGGGTGCACAAGTTCGGCCATGTGCCGGAGCTGTTGATCACCTTCGGTCTGTCCTACGTCATCCTGGAACTCGTGCAGCTCATCTGGGGCCGCATCGCCGTTGAGTTCCGCCCGCCCGAGCTGCTGCAGGGGCCGGTCTTCACCCTGATCAATCATTCGGCGAAGGGACTCAGCATGGTCTGGGGCGCCGCGCCGGCCGAGATGTGCCAGGCGGCCGATGCCGCCGTGCGCCTGGTCTGCTCGCCTTTCCCGGCGACCCGGGGCTTCATGATGCTGGTGGCCATGGTCATGCTGGTGTCGGTGTGGCTGCTGCTGACCCGCACGCGCATCGGCCTGGTCATCCAGGCGGCGCTGACCCATCCGGAGGCGGTCGAGGCCCTCGGCCACAACGTGCCCGCGGTGTTCATGATGGTGTTCGGGGCCGGTGCCGCGCTGGCCGGGCTGGCCGGCGTGATCGGTGGCAGCACCTTTCTGACCGAACCCAGCATGGCGGCGACGGTCGGTTCGGTCATCTTCGTGGTGGTGGTCGTGGGGGGGATGGGCTCACTGTCGGGCGCGTTTCTGGCCTCGGTGCTGATCGGCGTGATCCAGACCTTTGCCGTGGCCTTCGATTATTCGATCGGTACGCTGGCGGCACAGCTGGGCGTGCAGCTGAGCGCGGGCGCCCTGGGCAACACCTTTGTGAAGCTGACCCTGTCCCAGGTGGCGCCCATCCTTCCGTACCTGTTCCTGGTGCTGATTCTGATCTTCCGGCCCAAAGGCCTTCTGGGAACCCGGGAGGGCTGAGCGATGAAAAAATACTACGAATTCAAGCCGCTCAACCTGGGTCGCTGGGTGGTCTGGAGCCTGTTCGCCCTGGTTCTGGCCCTGATCCCGCTGGCCTTCACGAGCAGCCTGGCGGTCACCATCCTGTCCCAGATGGGCATCGCCATCATTGCCTGCCTGTCCTACAACATGTTGCTGGGCCAGGGCGGCATGCTGAGCTTCGGGCACGCGGTCTACACCGGGCTGGGTTCCTACCTCGCCATCCATGCGCTGAACAGTGTGGCCGATGGTTCGCTGCCCCTGCCGGTGGCACTGGTGCCACTGGTGGGCGGCGTGGCTGGCCTGGGCTTCGCGGTGCTCTTCGGCTGGGTGACCACCCGCAAGTCCGGCACGACCTTTGCCATGATTACCCTGGGACTGGGCGAGCTGGTGTTCGCCATGTCGCTGATGATCCCGGAATTTTTCGGGGGCGAAGGCGGCGTGTCGGGCAACCGGGTCATTGGCAAGCCCTTTCTCGGATTGACCTTCGGCCCACCGCTGCAGGTCTACTACCTGATCGCGGTGTACACCTTCGTGTCCGTGGCCGGCATGTATGCCTTCACCCGGACGCCGCTGGGGCGCATGCTCAATGCGGTGCGCGACAACCCGGAGCGCGTCGAGTTCGTCGGCTACAACACCCAGCGCGTGCGCTACAACGCCTTCATCATTGCGGGGTTCTTCGCCGGCGTGGCCGGGGGCCTGGGCAGCCTGCTGTTTGAAATCGTCACGGCCGAGGTGGTTGGCGCGAGCCGCTCCGGGGCCTACCTGCTGTTCACCTTCCTGGGTGGCGCCACCTTCTTCTTCGGCCCGATTCTGGGTGGCATCCTGATGGTGATTGCGTTTGTGCTGCTGTCCGAGTTCACGAAGGCCTGGCTGCTGTACCTGGGTCTGATCTTCATGTTCATGGTGATGTATGCGCCCGGGGGCATCGCCAGCCTGATCATGATGAACCTGCGCGTCGCCTCGTTTGGCAAGCTGCGAACCCTGTGGGTCAGTTACCTGGCGCTCGCGGTGACCTTTCTCATTGTCCTGCTTGGCGCGGGCGCGATGATCGAGATGATCTATCACCTGCAGATGAACGCTGCCATGGGTGACGAGGTGAAATTCCTGGGCGCCACGCTGCACGCCCACGGGCTGAACAGCTGGTTTGGCTCGCTGTTCGTGATGCTGACCGGCTTTGGCCTGTTCGAGGTGACCCGGCGGCAATTCAAGCTCCAGTGGGGCGAGATCCAGACCGAGATCGAGAAAGAAATCAAACGCAGGGAGACCGCGTGATGAGCAGCGCGTACGCATTGGAGTTGAAAGACCTGCGCAAGAGTTTCGGCAAGACCGAAATCATCCGCGGCGCCAACCTGGCTGTCTCGGCGGGGGAGCGCGTGGCCATCATCGGGCCGAACGGGGCCGGCAAGTCGACCCTGTTCAACCTGATCAGTGGGCGGTTCGCGCCGACGAGTGGCGACGTGCTGCTCAACGGCCAGCGCATCAACGGCATGAAGCCCTACGAGATCAACCGCCTGGGCCTGTCCAGAAGCTTCCAGATCACCAACATCTTCCCCAAGCTCAGCGTGTTCGAGAACCTGCGCTGCGGGGTGCTCTGGAGCCTGGGCTACAAGTACACCTTCCTGAAGTTCCTGGCTGATCTGGACGACGCCAACGAGCGCGCGGAGCAGCTCATGGAAATGATCAAGCTGGACAAGAAGCGGGACGTGCTGGGCATGAACCTCACCTACGCCGAACAACGGGCACTGGAGATCGGCATCACCATCGCCGGTGGCGCTGGCGTCATCCTGCTGGATGAACCCACCGCCGGCATGAGCCGCAGCGAGACCGCACGCTTCATCAACCTGATCAAGGAGGTCACTGTGGGCAAGACCCTGCTGACCGTGGAACATGACATGGGCGTGGTCTTTGGCCTGGCGGACAAGATCGCAGTGGTGGTGTATGGCGAGGTGATTGCCTTTGACACCCCGGACGCGGTGCGCGCCAATGCCAAGGTGCAGGAGGCCTACCTCGGGTCGTCCGTGGCGGACGCCCAGGCTGGCGGGGGGCACTGAACATGTTGAAAGTCAGCAACCTTCACGCCTTCTACGGCAAGAGCCACGTGCTGCATGGTGTGGACTTCGGTGTCGAAGCCGGAGAAATCGTGGCGCTGCTCGGGCGCAACGGATCGGGGCGCTCCACGGCCGCCAAAGCGATCATGGGCCTGGTGCAATGCGAAGGCAGCGTGCAGTGGAAAGGCCAGGAGATCCAGGGCAAGAAAGCCTATGAGATCGCCCACCTCGGTCTCGGGTATGTGCCGGAAAGCCGGGACATCTTTCCGGCACTGACGGTTCACCAGAACCTGATGCTGGGCCAGAAGGGCTCCGGCAAGGGCAGCCGCTGGTCGTTCGATGACATGTACGACATGTTTCCGCGCCTCAAGGAACGCCAGCACACCGAGGCCGGCGTGCTGTCCGGAGGCGAGCAGCAGATGCTGACCCTGTGCCGCACCCTGATGGGCGACCCGGACCTGATCATCATCGACGAGCCGACCGAGGGTCTGGCGCCCAAGATCGTCGAACTCGTGGGTGAATACCTGCAGCGGCTCAAGGCACGCGGCATTTCGGTGTTGCTGATTGAACAGAAACTGACCATCGCGATGGCGATTTCCGACCGGGCGCTGGTGATGGGCCATGGCTGCATCGTGTTCCAGGGCACGCCCGAGAGCTTGCGCGCGGATGCCTACACCCGCAAGGAATGGCTGGAAGTCTGATGTCGCGCCGGGCTCAGTCCCGGTCGTGACAAAGCCTTCGTGCACTGCAACACAAAGCTCATAGAATCCAAAATAGAACGATCGTTCTTTTCTCGCTTCATCTATTTTCTCGAGGAAACACAGCATGACGGCTGAATACAAAGTCCACGGCAACGTGGCGGTGATCTCTCTCAACAATCCGCCGGTCAATGGCCTGGGGTACGAGACGCGTCTGGGCATCACCGATGGGGTGGCGCGGGCCAATGCGGATGCAGCCGTGAAAGCCATCGTGCTGACCGGCGCGGGCAAGGCCTTTTCCGGGGGCGCGGACATCCGCGAGTTCGGCAGCCCCAAGGCCCTGCAGGAGCCGAATCTGCTGAGCGTGATCCAGACGCTGGAAAACTCCGGCAAGCCCGTGGTGGCAGCCATTCACACCGTGTGCATGGGCGGTGGCCTGGAACTGGCCCTCGGTTGCCATTACCGCATCGCCGCGCCCGGTTGCAACGTGGCGCTGCCCGAAGTCAAGCTGGGCCTGATTCCCGGCGCGGGCGGCACGCAGCGCCTGCCCCGTGTGCTGGGCGTGGAAGCAGCGCTGAACATGATCGTCAGCGGCGAGCCGGTCAAGAGCGAAATGCTGGCCATGCTGCCGGGCCAGAAGCTGTTCGACAAGATGGCCGCTTCCGCCGAGTCGCTGGCCGCCGAAGCACTGGCCTATGCCCAGGAGGTGGCCGCCCAGCACGCCGATGGCAGTGCGCTGCCGCTGGTGCGCAACCTTCCCTGCAAGCACAAGGATGGCGACGCCTACTTCCAGTTTGCCCGCAACATGGTCACGGGCATGAGCAAGAACTTCCCGGCGCCCGCCAAGTGCGTGGACGCCGTCGAGGCCGCCACCAAGAAGAAGTTCGCCGAGGGCATGGCGTTCGAGCGCGAGATCTTCATCAACCTGATGTGGACGCCCGAATGCCGCTCCCTGCGCCACCTGTTCACGGCCGAACGCGCGGCCAGCAAGATTCCTGACGTGGCGGAAGACACCCCCAAGCGCGAGGTTGCATCCGTGGCTGTCATCGGTGCGGGCACCATGGGCGGCGGCATCAGCATGAACTTCCTGAATGCCGGCATCCCCGTGAAGATCCTGGAGATGAAGCAGGATGCACTGGACCGGGGCATTGCCACGATCCGCAAGAACTACGAAGCCCAGGTCAAGAAGGGCAAGCTCAAGCAGGACAAGTACGAGCAGCGCATGGCCTTGCTGTCCACCACCCTGAGCTATGACGACCTGGGTGCCGCCGACCTGGTGATCGAAGCCGTGTTCGAAGACATCGGCGTCAAGGAAGCGGTGTTCAAGGAACTGGACCGTGTCATGAAACCGGGCGCCATCCTGGCGTCCAACACGTCCACGCTGGACGTCAACAAGATTGCCAGCTTCACCAAGCGTCCCGAAGACGTCGTCGGCCTGCATTTCTTCAGCCCGGCCAACGTGATGAAGCTGCTGGAAGTGGTGCGCGGCGCGAAGACCGCCAAGGACGTGATGGCCACCGTGATGGCCGTCGCGAAGAAGATCAAGAAGACGGCGGTGGTCTCAGGCGTGTGCGATGGCTTCATCGGCAACCGCATGATCGAGCAGTATGGCCGTCAGGGCGGTTTCCTGCTGGATGAAGGCTGCACGCCCGCACAGGTGGACAAGGCGATGGAGAAGTTCGGCATGGCCATGGGCCCGTTCCGCATGGGCGACCTGGCTGGCAACGACATCGGCTGGGCCATCCGCAAGCGCCGCTACCAGGAAAAGCCTGACATGAAGTACAGCAAGACGGCTGACCTGTTGTGCGAAAAGGGTCGTTTCGGCCAGAAGACCGGCGCCGGCTGGTATGACTACGTGCCGGGCAAGCGCGACGCGATCCCGAATGCCGAGGTCGTGGCCATGATCGAGGAGCACCGCAAGTCGCTGGGCATCACGCCGCGCAAGATCTCCGACGAAGAAATCGTGCAGCGGCTCGTGTTCGCGCTGGTCAACGAGGCCGCGCACATCCTCGAAGAGGGCATCGCCAACAAGGCGAGCGACATCGACATCGTCTACATCTTCGGCTACGGCTTCCCGGTCTACCGTGGCGGCCCGATGAACTACGCCGACCAGGTGGGCCTGTTCAACGTGGTGCAGGCCATGAACCGTTTTGCAAAGAATCCGCTGGACGATGCCAAGTTCTGGCAGCCGGCGCCCTTGCTGGCCCGTCTGGCGGCCGAAGGCAAGACTTTCAACTAATTCCGGAGACCTCCATGACTTCTGCCGTAATCGTTTCTACCGCGCGAACCCCGCTGGCCAAGAGCTGGAAGGGCGCCTTCAACATGACCCATGGCGCCACGCTGGGTGGCCACGCTGTGCAGCACGCCGTGCAGCGTGCCGGCATCGACGGCGCCGAGGTCGATGACGTCATCATGGGCTGCGCCAACCCCGAAGGGGCCACCGGCGCCAACATCGCGCGCCAGATCGCGCTCAAAGCCGGCCTGCCGATCACCACCTCGGGCATGACCGTCAACCGCTTCTGCTCGTCCGGGTTGCAGACCATCGCCCTGGCCGCCCAGCGCATCATTGCGGGCGAAGGCAGTGTTTATGTGGCCGGCGGCGTGGAAAGCATCTCCTGCGTGCAGCAGGAAATGAACCAGCACATGCTCAAGGACCTGGCGCTGGAAAAGCAGAAGCCCGAGATCTACTGGAACATGTTGCAGACCGCCGAACAGGTGGCCAAGCGCTACAACATCGGCCGCGATGCGATGGATGAGTACGGTGCCGCCAGCCAGCAGAAGGCCACGGCTGCGCTGGAAGCCGGCCTGTTCAAGGCCGAAATTGCCCCGATCACGGTCACGGCCGGCGTGGCGGACAAGGTCATGGGCCTGATGACCAAGCAGGTCACGGTGGAGAACGATGAAGGCATCCGTGCCGGCACCACCTTTGAAGGCATCCACGGGCTGCGCTCGGCGCTGCCGGGCGGCCTGGTGTCCGCGGGCAATGCCAGCCAGTTCTCGGACGGCGCAGGGGCCTGTGTGCTGATGGACGAGGCCCTGGCTTCCAAGCGCGGGCTGCAGCCGCTGGGTCGCTTCCTGGGCTTTGCCGTGGCGGGTTGCGAGCCCGACGAAATGGGCATCGGCCCGGTCTTCGCCATTCCCAAGGTGCTGGCGCGTCTGGGCCTGAAGATCGATGACATCGATCTCTGGGAGCTCAATGAGGCTTTTGCCGTCCAGGTCATCTATTGCCGCGACAAGCTGGGTATTCCGGGCGACCGCCTGAACGTCAATGGCGGCGCCATCGCGGTGGGCCATCCCTATGGCGTCAGCGGCCAGCGGCTCACCGGCCATGCGCTGATCGAAGGCAAGCGCCGCGGCGCCAAGCGGGTTTGCGTCACCATGTGCATCGGTGGCGGCATGGGCGCGGCCGGCATCTTCGAAGTGCTCTGATCCACCGCTGGCCGGGCAGTCTGGAGTGGACGGGGCCGTGGACCGATCGCCGGCAAGGCGCCTGCTCTATCTGGTGCATGGCGCCGCCAGCTACTACCAGGAGGCCGCGTACTCGCTGCTCTCGCTGTGGCGGCATCCGGACACGGCGTCGATCGAGATCGTCGTGGTCACCGACGACCCGGCGCCGTTGCAGGCGCTGATTGGCAATCCTCCGCAGCTGCAGTACCTGGTGTATTCCAGCGAGCAGCGGCGCCACTGGCAGGGGCCGCAGGGGTACATCCACCGGATGAAGCCCTGCGCGTTTGCCTGGGCCATCGACACGCTCGACCCCGGCGGTGACCGGGTCTGGGCCTTTGTCGACTCGGACACCGCGTTCACCCGCCCGCCGCAGGGCTGGCTCGACGCGGTGGAGCAGGGCAGCCTCGTGCTCCATGCGCAGGAGGGCACGGTGCACGGCAACCGCTCGCATTCACGATCGCAGCGGCGCCTGGACGACACCTGCCGCCGGCAGGCGCTGATGATCCGGGGCCGGGCGAAGCAGGTGTCCGGCGACTCGGCCATGTGGAATTCGGGCGTGATCGGCCTGCGTGCCAGCCAGCGCAGCATCCTGAGCGACACCGTCGAGCTGATCGACACACTGTTTCCGATCTGCCCCATCCACACCGTCGAACAGGTGGCGCTGTCCCTGATCCTTCAGGATCGTCAGTTGCCGGTGCGCACCTGCGATGCCGAGGTGCTGCACTACCACACGTTCAAGGAATTCCGCGGCGACCTGGCACGCTTCTTCGAGCACTACCAGGGCGCCGGCACCGAGCGGCTGCTGCAGGGCTGGGCCGACATCGACCCGAGCCAACGCATCGTGCCCAAGCGCGAATTCAACGCGCTGCCCAAGTGGCGACGCAAGCTGCGCCGCTACTTCGGCGGCGGCTGGAAGCCGCTGCCTATGCCGTGGTAAGGCACCTGCTGTCCCGCCGCGGTGCCAGTCCCTGGCAGCAAGGCGTGCCCCGCGATCCGTTTGTTCTTTCACCCCTTTGACCGGACCCACCCCATGAACGCGCGCAACACCCTGGACTTTCTGCTCTACGACTGGATTCAGGTGCACTCGCTGGGCGATCGGCCCCGCTTTGCCGACCACTCCCGCGAGACCTTCGACGCCGTGCTGGACACCTGCGAGCGCATCGCCCGCGAGAAGTACGCACCCTTCAACCGGCTGGTGGACATTCAGGAGCCGCAGTTCGACGGCGAGAAGGTCATCCTGCCCCAGGCCACCCACGAGGCCCAGAAGGCCTATGCCGCCTCCGGCATGCTGAGCGCCGCCCAGGACTACGACATCGGCGGCATGCAATTGCCCTATACCGTCGAGGCCGCGGCCAACAGCTTCTTTGCCATGGCCTCGGTCAGCATCGGCAGCGGCATGCTGACCACCGGCAACGCCAACCTGCTCATGGTGCATGGCACCGACCTGCAGAAGCAGGTGTTTGCGCTGAACGAGTTCTCCGGACGCTGGTCCGGCACCATGTGCCTGAGCGAACCCCAGGCCGGGTCGAGCCTGAGCGACGTGGCCACGCGCGCGACGCCGGATGGCGAGGGCTTCGAGTCAGATCCGCTCGGGCCGCGCTACCGCCTCAAGGGCAACAAGATGTGGATCTCCGCCGGTGAGCACGAGCTGACCGAAAACATCATCCACCTGGTGCTGGCCAAGATTCCGGGACCGGACGGCAAGCCGGTGCCCGGCACGCGCGGCATTTCACTGTTCATCGTGCCCAAGAAGCTGGTCGACACCGACGGACAGCTCACTGGCGAGCGCAACGACGTGGCGCTGGCAGGGCTGAACCACAAATGCGGCTGGCGCGGCACGACCAACACGCTGCTGAACTTTGGCGAGGGCAAATACCCGGTTCGTGGGGAGGCCGGTGCCGTGGGCTACCTCGTCGGCCAGCCCGGCAAGGGCCTGCACTGCATGTTCCACATGATGAACGAGGCCCGCATCGGCGTCGGCCTGGCCGCCACCATGCTCGGCATGGCCGGCTACCAGGCCAGCATGGACTATGCCAAGAACCGTCCCCAGGGCCGGCCGATACAGGCCCCCACGCGCCGCGCTGACGCGTCGTCGCTGCCCCCCGAGGGGGCGCATTCCACCTTGGGGCGGCCCGGCGGTGGAATGGGCCCGGCCGGAAAAGACGCCGCGCAGCCGCAGATCCGCATCATCGAACACGCCGATGTCAAGCGCATGCTGCTGGCCCAAAAGGCCTATTGTGAGGGCGCGCTGGCGCTGGAGCTTTACTGTGCCCGCCTGGTGGACGAGCAGCACACCGGCGATGCCAGTGCCGCGGACGACGCGCGGCTGCTGCTGGAGGTGCTCACGCCGATCGCCAAGAGCTGGCCCAGCGAATGGTGCCTGGAGGCCAACAGCCTGGCGATCCAGATCCACGGCGGCTATGGCTACACGCGCGATTTTCCGGTCGAGCAGTACTGGCGCGACAACCGCCTGAACATGATCCACGAAGGCACCCATGGCATCCAGGGCATGGACCTGCTGGGGCGCAAGGTGCTGATGGAGGAGGGCCGTGGCCTGCAG
>Ga0116175_1001129_pt1 | contig 17522 bp, 14 predicted proteins | sample AD_UKC125_MetaG_FD_89802 | JGI IMG/M metagenome (GOLD analysis project Ga0116175, IMG submission 89802) | Active sludge microbial communities of municipal wastewater-treating anaerobic digesters from USA - AD_UKC125_MetaG | ecosystem: Engineered > Bioreactor > Anaerobic > Digestate | place: USA... | reverse complement strand
GGAAGGTGCTCCTCGAGCTGGATGAGATGACGACATCGCAATCGCCATCGTCCCAGCTCAGGAGCACTTTTCACATCACCGGCACACCCCCACCACACCAGCACGGTGAAATCTCGAGGCTAGGGCAGCGATATCCGGTTGGGCAGGGCGATGGGTTCGTGCGACCCTGGGGGGACCATGACACGACGCAACACCGTGCTTTCCGGAAAAGCTGCCGCACTGGCCGACCCCGACGTCCTCGACGCGCTGGAGCCCGCCGCCGACTATGACGGGGACCAGTTCGACCGCGAGGAACGCGCGGCGCTGCGGCGGGTGTCGGGGCTGTCGACCGAGCTCACCGATGTCACCGAGGTCGAATACCGCCAGCTTCGCCTCGAGCGGGTCGTCCTCGCGGCGGTGTGGACCGACGGAACCGTCACCGATGCAGAGAACTCGCTGCGCGAACTCGCGGCGCTCGCCGAGACCGCTGGATCGACCGTGCTCGACGGGGTCATCCAGCGCCGGCAGAGCCCCGATCCGGCGACCTATCTCGGCAAGGGCAAGGCCCAGGAACTGCGCGACATCGTGACAGCCGAAGGCGCCGACACCGTCATCTGTGACGGCGAACTCGCCCCCGGACAGCGTCGCGCGCTCGAGGATGTCGTCAAGGTGAAGGTCATCGACCGCACCGCTCTCATCCTCGACATCTTCGCCCAGCATGCCAAGAGCCGGGAGGGCAAGGCCCAGGTCGAGCTCGCTCAGTTGCAGTACCTGCTCCCGCGGCTGCGCGGTTGGGGCGAGTCGATGTCCCGGCAGGCCGGTGGCCGCGTCGCCGGAGGTGAGGGCATCGGGTCGCGTGGCCCCGGTGAGACGAAGATCGAGCTCGACCGGCGCCGGATCAACACCCGGATGGCCAAACTCCGCCGCGAGATCTCGCTCATGAAGACCGGCCGCGACACCAAGCGGCACTCCCGCAAGGCCGGGCACGTGCCGAGTGTCGCGATCGCCGGCTACACCAACGCCGGCAAGTCCTCCATCCTCAATCGCATCACCGGTGCCGGCGTCCTGGTCGAGAACCAGCTGTTCGCGACCCTCGACCCGACGGTCCGCCGTGCCGAGACCGCCGATGGGCGCGAATACACGTTGGTGGACACGGTGGGTTTCGTGCGGGCGCTGCCCCACCAACTCGTGGAGGCATTCCGCTCCACTCTCGAAGAGGTGGGCGACTGTGATCTGCTGCTGCACGTCGTCGACGGGTCGCACCCCGACCCCGAGGGTCAGATCAGCGCGGTGCGTGAAGTGCTGGCCCAGGTCGAGGGCGCTGGCGACCTCAAGGAGATCATCGTCGTCAACAAGGCCGACGCGTCCGACCCCGAGGTGCTCGACCGGCTGACGCGAGCCCACAAGCACTCGGTCGTCGTCTCGGCCCGCACCGGCCAAGGCATCGACGAACTGCTCAGCCGCATCGCCGACGACCTGCCCAAGCCCGATGTGGAGATCGACGTACTCATCCCTTACGAGCGGGGTGACCTGCTCAACCGGCTGCACGAGAACGGCGAGATCCTCGCCAGTGAGCACACAGCCGAGGGGACTCGAGTCCACGCGAAGGTGCACGCGCACCGGATCGGTGACTACACGGCATACCGGGTCGCGGGCGACTGACGCACGCAGCAGAGAACCCTGGCTACGCGCCGGACTCCACGACGACCTGGGGGAAGGGGGCGGGTTCGCACTGTCCGACCGGGCCCTCGGCCACACCGAATCCCATGGCGAACACGGTGTCGTGCTCACCGGGGGACGGTGACGTGCTGAGCGAGATCACGAGGGTTTCCGATGGCGCGAGCCAGTTTCGGGGAATGGAGAAGGTGAGGCTCGATCCCTGGATCGACGTGCTCAACAGCCCTCGGTGGTCCGAACTCGCCTGCGCGTATCGTCCCTCGTCGCGGCACACCATGCCGCCGGGGAGGAAGTCGACCACGGCCGAAATGCCGTGCTCGCGCAGAGCCGCCTGTAGCCCGGCTGCATCCTCCAGCCGGTCGACGGTGACGGTGACGTTGCCGTCCGTCGTCGCGGACACTGCGTAAGCCGGGGAGGCTCCCGGGGTGGGGACGGTGACCCACGCCGCAGCAGTGGCGGCGGCCGCCACGGCCGTGGCCAGGATCGATCGGCGGCGTCGCACCGACCGGGACGCAACCGTGGGCGGGGCATCGGCCCGGATTTCCCTCGGTGCCGACATCGGTGCGGAGCCTCGGAGTGCTACCTCGTCGCGCAGGTCTTGGAGCAGCGCCGCCTCGAACGAATCCAGGTCGGTCGTGGTCGGGTTCATGTGAGGACCTCCGTGGGGGATGTGAATGGAGTGGTCGTTTCGCAGGTCAGCGCGGCACCGAGGAAGGTGCGGGCCCGATGCAGGCGCACCCGGGCGCTCACCGGTGAGATCCCCAGGACATCCGCTGCCTCCCTGACTGCAAGGCCGTCGAGGGCGACGAGCTCGAGCACCGCCCGCTGCCCAGCGGGGAGAGCTGACATCGCCTCATACAGCAGTCGAGCCCCCCGTTCGGCATCGATGCGTTCTTGGGCGCGGGTGATCGCATCGACCTGCAACGGCCGGCGACCTGCCACGCGGGTCAGCGCTCGTTGGGCCCGCGCCTCCCCTCGGCGTTGGGTTGCCACGGCGTGTCGCGCGATCCCGTAGAGCCAGCCGCTGGGGGAGCCACGGCCAGGGTCATAGCCGGGTGCTGCGTCGATGGCCGCGAGGAAGATGTCCGCAGTGAGATCGGCGGCCAGCTCGGGATCGGCCACTCGCCGTGCCACGAAGCCACGGACTATCGGCAGGTGCTGGCGATAGAAAGACTCCAGGGCATCAGGATCCACCGCGATCGACGCGAGGGGGTTCGGTGGGTGGCTCATATCTCTACTTCGCCGCTGGGGCCGAGTGCGTTACGGCAGTATGCCGTCCGGTCGCTGCGGCAGCGCCGGCTGGCTGACATCACGCGGGCTCAGTGAGAAGCTGAAACGTGGCCAAGACCTCGAGTAAGCCCGCGCCGACCGCCGAACATGCCCGGCTCGCCGAATCGCCTGACGACTCCGACCCCTGGCGGCAGTGGGGCCCCTATGTCAGTGCTCGCCAGTGGGGCACGGTACGGGAGGACTACTCGGCCGACGGTGACGCGTGGCGCTCCTTCCCATTCGACCAGGCCCACCAGCGCACCTACCGCTGGGGTGAGGACGGCCTGGCGGGTCTGTGCGACCGGTGGGGCTTCCTCAACCTCGCCATCGCGCTGTGGAACGGCCAGGACGACCGACTCAAGGAGCGCCTCTTCGGCCTGACCAACCATCAGGGCAACCACGGCGAGGACGTCAAGGAGTACTGGTGGCACGTCGACGCCACCCCCACGCACTCGTATGCCGAGTGGCTCTACCGCTATCCCCAGCGCGCTTTCCCGTATGCCGACCTGGTCGCCACCAACGCGGCGCGCACCCGCGACGAGGACGAGTACGAGCTCTCGGACACGGGTGTGCTCGACGACAACCGCTTCTTCGACGTCAAGGTCACCCACGCGAAGGCGTCGCCAGAGGACATCTGCGTTCGGATCGAGGCCACCAATCAGGCACCCGAGGCGGCCCCTCTGGATCTCATCCCGCAGCTGTGGTTCCGCAATACCTGGCGGTGGGGGCGCGACGCGCGGATTCCGAGGATCCGGGTCATCGGCCCGGACGATCTCGACGACGCCGACCTCGTCGCCCTCGAGGCGCGGCACGGCTATCTCGGCATTTACCGACTCTTCGCCGAGGGTCATCCGCAGGTGTTGGTCTGCGACAACGAGACCAACGCCATGGCGCTGTGGGGAGCGGAAGCCAGCCCCACGGCATACCCGAAGGATGGCATCGACCGCGCCGTCGTGCACGGTGACCCCAGCGGTCTCAACCCGGAGCAGGTCGGCACCAAGGTGGGCCTGCGCTACCACGTCGAGGCGGTCCAGCCGGGTGCCACGGTGACCATCAACCTGCGCCTGCGTGCCGGGGCGGTGCCGGATCGGCCGTTCGGCAAGGCGTTCCGGGCTACCCTGCGCGAGCGCAAGGCCGAGGCAGACGCCTTCTACGCCGCGGTGATCCCCGAGTCCGCGGACGCCAACGACCGGCACGTCGCCCGCCGCGCCTTTGCCGGTCTGCTCTGGGGCAAGCAGCTCTACCGCTACGACGTCGCCCAGTGGCTCGACGGGGACCCCGCACAGCCGCCTCCGCCCCCGTCCCGACGGGCGCAGCCACTCGGGCGCAACACGTCCTGGCGCCATCTCGCGCTCGCCGACGTCATCTCGATGCCCGACGAGTGGGAGTACCCCTGGTTCGCATCCTGGGACCTCGCCTTCCATTGCGTGGCGCTGGCCCACATCGACCCGGCCTTCGCCAAGGACCAGCTGCGGCTGATCTGCCGGGAGTGGGCCCAGCACCCGAGCGGCCAACTGCCGGCCTATGAGTGGGCGTTCTCCGACGTCAACCCACCGGTGCATGCCTGGGCGGCCTGGCAGGTCTATGCGCTCGACGGCGGCTGGGACGTCGACTTCCTCATCCGGATCACGACCAAACTGCTGCTCAACCTCGGCTGGTGGGTCAACCGCAAGGACGCCGACGACTCCAATCTCTTCGAGGGCGGCTTCCTGGGCATGGACAACATCGGGGCCTTCGACCGCTCGCACGGGGTGCCCGAAGGCTGGCGACTGGAGCAGTCCGACGCCACGAGCTGGGTGGCCTTCCACTGCCTGACCATGCTGCGGATGGCCCTGGAGCTGTCCCGGGGTGACACCGCGTGGGATGACCTGGCGACGACCTTCCTCGAGCGCTTCCTGGCCATCTCGACGGCGATCGAGACCTTCGGCACCGACAGCGTGTCGCTGTGGGACGAGGACGACGGCTTCTACTACGACATCCTGCTGCCGCTCACCTCCGACAACGTCTTCGGCAACGCCCGCAGGCTGCGGGTGCGCTCGCTGGTGGGTCTGCTGCCGTTGCTCGCGGTCGCCGTCGTGCCGGAATGGGTCACCACGGAGCTGCCCGACTTCATGGAACGACTGCGCTGGCTGCAGCGCAACCGGCCGGAAGAGACCGATGCGGTGCTCCAGGGCCAGGGCAACTCGCCGGAGGCGACCCTCATGCTCATCGACGCGGCACGGCATACCAGGCTGTTGTCGACCATGTTGGACGAAGCGGAGTTCCTTGCGCCGCACGGGATTCGGTCGCTGTCGGCGGTCTATCGTGGTGGCGCACGCGTGGAGCTGCCGCACGACTACGTCGACATCGAATACGTTCCGGGGGAGTCGAATTCGCCGATGTTCGGGGGAAACTCCAACTGGCGTGGCCCGATTTGGTTCCCCGTCAACGTCCTGCTTGCAGACGCCCTCCGGGTGTATGCCGCGGGGGCAGGTTCCGAGGTCCGCGTCGAGTACCCCACGGGGTCAGGTCACCAGCTGGGCCTCACCGAGATCGCGGCCGACCTGGAGCGGCGCCTGGTGAGCCTCTTCCGGCCCGGCGCGGACGGCCGTCGTCCCAGTGACCCCCGCGACCATCTGAGTGGCCGGCTGTGGAGCGAGCACCCGGTGTTCAGCGAGTACTTCCACGGCGACACCGGTCGTGGCCTCGGTGCGGCACATCAGACCGGCTGGACGGCCTTGGTCGCGCACCTGATCTGCCAGCAGGGTGGCGGGGTGCGCCCGTTGCCCGACTGACCGAGCTACTCGGCAGGATCGGCCGCGTGCGCGATCGCCGGGAGCTGCCGCCAGATGAGAGCGAGGATCACCGCGGAGCCGCCGAAGGCGAACCAGAACGGGCCGGTGAGCCCGAACGCGCTCGCGATCGGGCCACCCAGCGCCTGCCCGACCACCAACCCGCCCATCATCCCGAGCATGTAGACGCTGCCGACGCGTCCCTGGATGTGCTCGGGCACCGCCCGCTGACGCACCGTGCGTGCCGTCGTCCCCCAGATGAAGGCATGCGCCCCGAAGCAGAAGAAGATGACCATCGCGACCACCGGCGACGTGGTGAGAGCCAACCCCAGGTGGGTGAGCGTTTCGATGACCAAGCCCCCGCGCATGATCGTGCCGAGCGGAAAGCGCTGCTCCAGCCAGCCGTACGACGCCGTGCCGAGCAATCCGCCCACAGCGCTGACCGTCGTCAACAGGCCGAACCCCACCTCGCCCATCCCCAGATGGTCGGTGGCATAGAGGACGAGCACCGACCAGGCAGCCCCGAAGGTCACGTTGAACGTGAGGATGGTCAGCGCGAGGGTCCGCACTGCCGCATGTCCCCACAGCCAGCGGAACCCGGTGGCGATGTCCTCGCGCACCCGCCGCGACGGCCGATCCTCGAGCGCCCTGGGCCGACCGACCGACATCTTCCCCACGAGCAGTGCGCCGGCGGCCACGCAGACGGCCTGGGCAAGGAAGGGAACCGCCGAGCCGAGGGCAAAGAGAGCCGCACCGATCGGCGGGCCGGCGAGCTGGTTCATCGTGATGAAACCGGTCTGCAGCCGGGAATTGGCGATGCCCAGGTCAGCCCGATCGACCACCATGGGGAGCAACGTCGAGGATGTGGTGTCGGCGAAGGTCTCGGCCACCCCCAGGAGGAAGATCGCGACGAGGACGATCCACACCTGCACGTGCCCGGTGAGGATCGTCGTGCTGAGGATCGCGAGGATCACCGCGCGGGTGAGGTCCACTCCCATGACGATCCGGCGCCGGTCGTGGCGGTCGGCGAGGGCGCCGGCATACAGGCCGAAGAGCACCCAGGGCAGCCGCTGGAGCAGGGCTGCCATCGCGACAAGCACGGGATCGCGGGTGACCGAGGCGACGAGTAGCGGTCCGGCGGCCAGCTCCAGCCCGTCACCGATGTTGCTCACCCAGGACGAGGAGACGAGATAGATGAAGTCGCGGCCGAGGCGTCGCGGCAGGATGCGTTCGCGAAGTCGGCTCACAAGGGCGACAGGCTACCTGCCCTGGTATGCCGGGCGGCTCCAAACGGCGCGGCTCACCCTGGGCGGGGTTGCCCGACGGTGAGGCGACCCGGCATCCGAGCGGCACGGCATACAGTGGCGCGGTGTCCACCACCCTCGATGCCCTGCTGAGCGCTGCAGTCGCGGGCGTCGGCGGCGTGGAGCGACCCGGCCAGGTGCAGATGGCTCGGGCGGTCGCCGATGCCGTCGACCACAAGCGGCACCTGCTCGTGCAAGCGGGCACGGGCACCGGCAAGTCGTTGGGCTATCTCGTGCCCGCGGTGCGGCATGCCATGGACACCGGCCGTCCGGCCGTCGTCGCGACCGCGACCCTCGCGCTGCAAGCCCAGATCATCGACCGCGACCTGCCGCGGCTGGCGACCGCGCTCACCCCACTGCTCGGGCGACGCCCGACCTTCGCGATGGTCAAGGGACGTCGCAACTACCTGTGCCTGCACAAGCTGGAGGGCGGGTTCCCGGACGACGACGTGCTCATCTCGGTGGGCGAGGTCGATCAGGCATCCTCCCGGTTGGGCCAGGAGGTGGTGCGGCTGCGCACCTGGGCCGAGATCACCGAGTCCGGCGACCGGGACGAACTCGTGCCCGGGGTGAGCGAGCGGGCCTGGCGGCAGGTGTCGGTGTCTGCCCATGAATGCCTCGGCGGCAAGTGCCCCATGGTCGCCGAGTGTTTCGTCGAGCGCTCGCGGGCTGCGGCGGCCGATGTCGACGTCGTCGTGACCAACCACTCCTTCATGGCGATCGACTCGTTCGAGGGTCGCCAGATGCTGCCCGAGCACGACCTGCTCATCGTCGACGAGGCCCACGAGCTCGTCGACCGGGTCACCTCGACGATCACCGACGAGTTGACCTCGGGTCTGGTCGTCGCGGCCGCCAAGCGGGCTGGGCGGCGCAGCGAACGCGGGCCCGACCTGGAGGATGCCGCCGCGCTCCTGGACGGGGTGTTGGAGCAGGCCCCCGAGGGACGGATCGTCTCCCTCCCGGACAGCCTCGTCCTGGCCGTCACTCGGACTCGCGACGTCGCTCGGTCCATGCAGAGCGAACTCAAACCCGAGCAGGGTCAGCAGGTCGACGGTGCCCTCCAAGTCGCGCGGGCGGCAGTCGATGACCTCTTCGACACGTGCGAGCGCATCATCGAGGAGCGCGAGCTGGACGTCGTCTGGCTGTCCCACGAGCCGCGACGTGGCTCGGTGCTCCGCGTCGCCCCGATGAGCGTGGCCATGCTGGTGCGCGACAAGGTGCTCGCCGAACGGGTGGTCGTCCTGACCTCGGCCACTCTGGAGCTCGGTGGGTCCTTCGACGCGGTCGCGGGCACGCTGGGAATGCGAGGCGAAGGTGCCCCCGAGTGGACGGGCCTGGACGTCGGCAGCCCCTTCGACTACCCACGCCAGGCGATCGCCTATGTCGCAGCGCATCTGCCGGCCCCGGGTCGCGACGGGGGGTCACCCGCCGCCATGGACGAGCTCGACGCGCTGGTCCGGGCCGCCGGAGGCCGCACCTTGGGCCTCTTCTCCTCGATGCGGGCGGCCCAGGCGGCGACCGAGGAACTGCGCGGGCGGTTCGAGCGGGACGGCATACCGATCACCATCCGCTGCCAGGGGGAGGACCAACTCGGCACTCTCGTGCGGGAGTTCGCGCGTGAGGCGAGCACCTGCCTGTTCGGCACGCTGAGTCTGTGGCAGGGCGTCGACGTGCCGGGCTCGGCTTGTCAACTCGTCGTCATCGACCGCATCCCCTTCCCCCGGCCCGATGACCCGCTGGCCTCGGCGCGCACCCAGGCGATCGCCCGGATGGGCGGCAACGGCTTCATGGCGGTGTCGGCCACCCACGCGGCGCTGCGACTGGCCCAGGGCGCCGGGCGGTTGGTGCGACGCTCCGACGACCGCGGGGTCGTCGCCTTCCTCGACTCCCGCCTGATGAATGCCCGGTATGCCGGGTTCCTGCAGCGCTCGCTGCCGCCGTTCTGGCCGACCACCAACCGCGAGCTCGTGCTCGCTGCGCTGGCCCGCCTCGATGACGCCGCGCCGGACCCGCTGCCGGTGCTCGAGCCCGGTGCTCGCGCGCTCGGCGGTGGTCCGCTCGTCGATCCCGCCGCCGCGGTCGACTTGCGGCCGGTCGCCGGTCCGCCTCCATCACCGCCGTCGGTGCGCACGGCCGTGGTGTCGGGCCACGCCTGGACGTCGGCAGAAGAAGAGCAACTTCGCGACGCGAGCAAGATCGGAGTCGATCTGGACGACCTCGTCGAGCAGCTCGAGCTCGATGCCGAGGTCATCCTTGCCCGCCTTGCCGCCCTGGGGCTGGAACTGGGCGACCCCCAACTGCGCTTCTAGCAGGCCGGGATCCACCGGCAAGGTCCCCGCCGATCCGAGGCCCGTGTCACTCACATCACGTGCAGAGCCGAGGCGAGATCAGCTCAGGATGGTGTCAGTCGCCGATTGGCCGATGTCGGGGAATGACGTCTTGCCGGTCGGCCCGTCGGTGAATGGGACGGTGCGATACGCGCGCAACCCTTCATCCCATGCGTAGCGCCCCCAAGGCCCGTTCAGAGTCTCGTACTCGAAACGGCCCTGAGGATCGCGATTCTCACGAAGAAACACGAGGAACTGCTGCCCAGTTCGGGCAGGCTCGCTGTCTTCGAAACGCACGTCTACCCACCCGTCAGCGGGAGTGTCAACCGCGCCATCTTTCGCGCCATGGAGACGGGCAAGGTCCGACTGCCGGGCGAAACCCCCCAGCTCCATGAACGTGACCGTGGAGATCTTGGTCCCACGCCAAGCCCTCGACACGTCCAAGGTCACACTCGTGAAGACCATCCCGCTGGCCGGGTCGATGTGATAGCGAATCCCGCTCACGTGACCCGCTACGACGAGAGCTAATGAGGCATTCGTCAGGAGCGTCTCGTACGGGCCCGGGACGAATGCCAGAGCTGCCGAGGTCCGCGTGTGTCCGACCACGGGAGAGGGAAGGCCGCCCAGAACCGACGGGCCTCGAGGGTCGAGCCGAGCCACGGTGGCACTGGAAGACGTCTCGCGCGGATTCGTGCTGGGGGAGTCGAGGCCAGACCCATTCGGGTTGATGACACTGGATGCGCATGCCGTGAGGACGAGTGGTAGCGCGGCGGCCAGGCACATTCGACCAACGCGCAAGAGCTCGTGAGTAGATGGCGTCAACACCGCTGACCGCGCCTCCCTCCCCTCTCCTGCCGGCATCCCTAGACCCGGGGGAGCGTCGCGAGGGCCTCGTCGAACACGTCGTGGTGCTGCTGCACGTCCGCCGAAGTGGTCGTGGGGCACATCAGGGCCATGTTGTGGAACGGGGTGAGCAGGATGCCCCGGTTGGCCAGGTAGAGGTGCAGGTAATCCTCCACCTCGGGGTCGGCCGATGCCGCAGCGTCGGTGCCGTTGCGGGGGTAGGGCGATGCGAAACGGTATTCGGCGCGAGCGCCGAGCTGATTGATCGCCCAGGGCAACTCGTAGCGGTCGATGAGCTTCTCGACGCCGGTGGTGAAACCCGTTGCCACGTCGATCATCCCGACGAAGGCCTCGTCCGTGAGCACCTGCTCCAGCGTCGCGCGCATGGCGGCGACCGACAGGGGATTGCCGGCCAGGGTGCCGCCCACCCCGCCCATGTCGACCAGGTCGAGGTCGCGGCGGTCGAGAACTCGCGCGGCCAGCTCGGCGGACAGGCCATAGGACCCGGTGGGAATCCCGCCGCCGATCGCCTTGCCGATGACGAGGACATCGGGCTCCAATCCGTCGCGCCGAGTCATCCCGCCGGGGCCGGCGGAGAACGTGTGCGTCTCGTCGATGATGAGCAACGTGCCAGTACGCCGGGTGAGCTCACGGACGGCCGCGAGATAGCCCGGGTCGGGCAGCACGATGCCGATGTTGGTCAGGGCCGGCTCCATGAGCACCGCCGCGACGTCGCCGTGGGCCAGCTGGCGCTCCAGGCCCTCGATGTCGTTGAACTCGGCGACCCGGCTGGTCACCGTGACATCGACCGGTGAGCCGACGTTGCCGGGGCGGCTGGCGCCCTCACCGTCCGGGCCCACGACGATGAGCGACTCGTCCACCGAGCCGTGGTAGCAGTAGCTGTTGACGAGGATCTTGGGGCGACCGGTGATGGCGCGGACCAGCCGGATTGCCCAGCGGTTGGCGTCGGTGGCGGTGAGCGAGAAGCTCCACACGTCCATCCCGAACCGACGGGTCAGCTCGGCGCCAACCCACTCGGCGTCCTCGGTCGGCAGCATCGTGGTCAACCCGCCGAGTTCTTCGACCCGACGGCGCACCGCGGCGACGACGGGAGCGGGCGAGTGACCGGCCATGGCGCCGGTGTCGCCCAACGCGAAGTCGAGATACTCGTTACCGTCGATGTCGCGGACCCGGTTGCCTCGCCCGGCCTCGAAGTAGATCGGGAAGCCTCCGGCCAGTTTGTTCATCCACGTCATCGGCACCCGGCCGAACAGGTGAGAGGCATTCTGGTATGCCGTCGCGGAACGCGGGTGGGCGGCGAGGAACCGGTCTTGCTCGGTGGTCATGAGAGCTGCGAGTCGGGCGCGGTCGATCATGCCGGACATCATGCCGTGTCGCCGGTCCGTGGCACGCTAGTCGCGTGACTCCGATCATGCCGCCGCTCGTGCTCATCACCGGGCCCGAGGGTGTGCTGGCCGAGCGGGCCCTGGCCGCCATGGTCGCCCTGGCCCGCGAGGCCGACCCGGAGGCAGAGAAGATCACGGTGCGAGCCACGGCGTACGAGCCCGGGGTCTTGGCGCTGCACGCCAGCCCCTCGCTGTTCGGGGGCAGCAAGGTGGTCGTCGCCGAAGATGTCGATGAGGCGTCCGACGACCTGGTGACCGACCTGCTGCACTACATCGCGGCGCCGGCGCCGGATCTCATGCTGGTCGTCATGCACAAGTCCGGGGTGCGCGGCAAGAAGGTCCTCGATTCCATGAAGGCTGCCGGAGCGCGGGTCATCGAATGCCCGGCCATCAAGAACGACCGAGACAAGACCGATTTCGTCACCCACGAGTTCCGGCGACAGGGTCGCCGGGGCACGCCCGAGGCAGTGCATGCCCTCGTCGAGGCGTTGGGCAAGGACATCCGCGAGCTCGCTGCGGCCTGCAGTCAACTGGTGGCCGACACCGAGGGGGTGATCGACGACCGGGTGGTCGAGACCTACCACGGTGGCAAGGTCGAGGCCACTGGCTTCCGGGTCGCCGACGCCGCCATTGCCGGCCAGACCGGTGAGGCGTTGCGGTTGCTGCGGCACGCCATCGCCAGCGGAATCGACCCGGTGCCCATCGTCGCCGTGCTGGCCTCGCAGCTGCGAACCCTGGTCAAGGTGGGGTCGGCCGGTCGTGGATCGTCGGCGGCTGTGGCCAAGCAGGTGGGTTTGGCGCCCTGGCAGGTCGACAAGGCGCGGCGCGCTGTCGGCGGCTGGGACGGCCCGAGCCTCGGCACCGCAATCCAGGCGGTCGCGGCAGCTGATGTCGAGGTCAAGGGTGGCGGCCGAGATCCGGTCTTCGCGGTCGAACGGGCGGTCCTGGCGATCACCGGGGCGAGAGCGGCGGCCCGGCGCAGCTGACCGTCTGGTGAGCTCTCAGCAGGACAGCAGGTGGCGACCCAACCAGGGGTCGACGACGGCATGGAACCGGTCGGGCTGGGTGCGGCGCACGCAGTGGTCCGCTCCGTCGACGACCGCCGTCTCCACGAGCGGATTCCCGCACGACTGGAGCGCCGCCCACTCCTGGGGGTCCCAGATGACCTCGCCGGTGCCGCTGACCACCAGGGTGGGCACCGCGAGCGCGGAGATCGCTGGGCGCCACGGCCGCTCAGGACGGATCCGTCCGTCGGCGGCCATGTCCAGGTCAGTCTGGCGTTTGGAGGTCAACCACGGCTCCGCCTCGACAGCAGGGGAGGTGCGCAGGAACTGGGCTACCTCCGCAGCCGCGAAGCCCGGGTCGACGGCATACCGGATCAACTGGGTGACCTGCAGTCGACCCCACTCGCGCCGGATCTCGGCCTCCTGCTCGGACGTGGTGCTGTCGCCGGGCCCGAGGGCCGGGTCTTCGAGGACCACCGCGGCCAGCCTGTCCGGGCGAGTCAGAGCCACCTCGCAGGCGATGCCGCCACCCATCGAATGCCCGACCAGACCGACCGGGCGACCGGCCAGCGCGGGCCAATCGTCCAGGAGCTGCACGATGTCGGCGACCATGATCGCCTGCGGACCCGCCGCGAGTTCATAGGGTGTGAAGCGCTCCGACAGCCCGTGACCTCGGATATCGACGGTCAGCACCCGGAAGTCGGCGGTCCACCTGTCCACAGCGGCTGCCCAGCACCAGCCCGAGTCCGAGAAGCCGTGCAGCAGCACGAGGGGGGGAGCCGCCACGGGGCCGCCCCAGTCGTAGCACGTGATCCCGGAAGAGCTGTGACTGCGCACCTGGGCAGCCTACGGCGCCAGCCGGTTTGGGCGGCATCAACCCGGCTGGTAACCTCGGCAGTTGCGTGCGCGCCTGGTCGTGCGCGCACGTTGCACCACCCAGCGCGTCTCATCCCACGGGTGCCCCACGCCCGGTCCCGAGCCGCGTCTGCCGCCCTCTAAACGGCATACCCGCACCGACCGAGAAAGTTCACACGTGGCAAACATCAAGTCCCAGATCAAGCGCATCAAGACCAACGAGAAGCGCACCGAGCGCAACAAGGCGGTCAAGAGCGAGCTGCGCACCGGCGTGCGCAAGTTCCGCGAGGCTGCTGCCAGCGGCGACAAGGACGCCGCGATCGAGGCCCTTCAGGCCGCCTCGCGCAAGCTCGACAAGGCCGTATCCAAGGGCGTCATCCACGCCAACCAGGCGGCCAACAAGAAGTCGGCGATGGCCAAAAAGGCCGCCGCACTCTGAGCCTTCGGGCGACACCAGCGGGGCCGGTTCTCTTCGGAGGACCGGCCCCGCTGGTGTCCGGCTGGCTGCGTCAGCCGCTGCGGTGGGCTCGAATTGCGGCTGCCACCTGGTCGAAGCGGCGGCGGTCGAGCACCGCGCCCTCGCGTCGCACCTTGGCCGGGTCGACCCGGACGATGCGATCCACGCGAGCCTCGCTCGGCCGACCTGCGCGGTCCCACCCGCCGGAGCCGACGTCGACCCACTCCCGTCCCGCGGCGCGTTCCTGAGCGGCATCGCGGTCATGGTCCTTGGAGGTCAACGGCACGCCGAGCAGCGAGGGTCCATCACGGCCGACGAGCAGCACCGGACGGTCCTTGCCCGCAGTCGGGTCCTCCTGGAAGGGCACCCAGGTCCACACCACCTCGCCCGGGTCGGGCCGCCCGTCGCGGTGCGGCTGGTATTCCAGGTCAGGAACGCCCCGAAAATCGCCCGGGTATGCCGTGCCGTCGCCTGCGCCACTCACGGTCGGTGCTCGAGTGGCCCGTCGGTCGAGCCCCAGAGCGCGTCGCAAACCCGCGAGAAGCCGATCCATGGTGCTCATGTTCGGCAACCTATCCCGGCGGTCGAGAGGATTCGCGGCACCCCGCCCGCCGCGCCGTCACGGCATACCGGAGCCGCGTGGGAGACTGTCCCGAATCGCGTTACCCCGTCCCCGTCCGTCTGAGCCTTCGAGGTCCCCGCACGTGTCACCCATGGCCCGCACCGCGCTGCCTCCGCACGCGACCCCGCCGGACCGCATCCGCAACTTCTGCATCATCGCTCACATCGACCACGGCAAGTCGACGCTGGCCGACCGGATGCTGCAGCTCACCGGAGTGGTGGACAGCCGGCAGATGCGGGCGCAGTACCTCGACCGGATGGACATCGAGCGCGAGCGCGGCATCACGATCAAGAGCCAGGCGGTCCGGATGCCGTGGGACGCACCCGGCCCGGACGGAGACCGCACGACCTACGCGCTCAACATGATCGACACGCCCGGGCACGTCGACTTCACCTATGAGGTGTCGCGCTCGCTGGCGGCCTGCGAGGGTGCGGTGCTGCTCGTCGACGCGGCCCAGGGCATCGAGGCACAGACGCTGGCCAACCTCTACCTCGCCATGGAGAACGACCTGGCGATCATCCCGGTGCTCAACAAGATCGACCTGCCAGCCGCGCAACCGGAGAAATATGCCGCCGAACTCGCCGGGCTGATCGGGTGCGACCCGGGCGACTGCCTGCAGGTCTCCGGCAAGACCGGGGTGGGCGTCGAGGAACTGCTCGACCAGATCGTGCGCCAGGTGCCGCACCCGGTCGGTGACCCGCTCGCGCCGGCTCGGGCGATGATCTTCGACTCGGTCTACGACACCTACCGCGGGGTCGTCACCTATGTGCGGGTCGTCGACGGCAACCTCAACCCGCGCGAACGCATCCTGATGATGTCGACGAAGGCCACCCACGAGCTGCTGGAGATCGGCGTCTCGTCGCCCGAGCCGGAGCCGTCCAAGGGCCTGGGCGTCGGTGAGGTCGGCTACCTCATCACCGGGGTCAAGGATGTGCGCCAGAGCCGGGTCGGCGACACGGTGACCAATGCCTCCAAGCCGGCTTCCGCCGACCTCGGGGGCTACCGAGACCCCAAGCCGATGGTCTTCTCGGGGCTGTATCCCATCGATGGGTCGGATTATCCCGACCTGCGCGATGCCCTCGACAAGCTCAAACTCAACGACGCGGCGCTGGCCTATGAGCCCGAGACGTCGGCGGCGCTGGGCTTCGGTTTCCGGTGCGGGTTCCTCGGATTGCTGCACCTGGAGATCGTCCGTGAGCGGCTGGAGCGCGAGTTCGGACTCGATCTCATCTCGACCCAGCCCAACGTCGTCTACGAGGTGACCCTCGAGGACAAGAAGGTCGTCACGGTCACCAACCCCAGCGAATACCCCGACGGCAAGATCTCCGAGGTGCGTGAGCCCATCGTTCGGGCCACCGTGCTGGCCCCCAGCGAGTTCATCGGGGCGATCATGGAGCTGTGCCAGTCCAAGCGCGGCACCCTGCGCGGCATGGACTACCTCTCCGAGGATCGCGTCGAGATGCGCTACACGCTGCCGCTGGCCGAGATCGTCTTCGACTTCTTCGACCAGCTCAAGTCCCGCACCCGCGGCTATGCCTCGCTGGACTACGAACCCGACGGTGAGCAGGTTGCCGACCTGGTCAAGGTCGACATCCTGTTGCAGGGCGAGCAGGTCGACGCCTTCTCGGCGATCGTCCACAAGGACCGCGCCTACGGCTATGGCGTGATGATGGCCAGCAAGCTGCGCGAACTCATCCCGCGGCAGCAGTTCGAGGTGCCGATCCAGGCGGCCATCGGCAGCCGCATCATCGCTCGCGAGACGATTCGCGCGATCCGCAAGGACGTCCTTGCCAAGTGCTATGGCGGTGACATCACCCGCAAGCGCAAGCTGCTGGAGAAACAGAAGGAGGGCAAGAAGAGGATGAAGATGGTGGGCCGGGTCGAGGTCCCCCAGGAAGCCTTCATTGCCGCCTTGTCCAGCGAGCCGGTCGACAAGGCCAAGAAGTAGAAATCCTCGCGCGCGCGGGAGCGCGGAGTGCCCCCGGGCGGCTCTGGCCCCGCGCCACTGCCCTCGGGTATGCCGTCAGCCGCGCAGTCGGTCGGTGAGCCGTGCCGTGTCGGCGTCGGTCCAGCCGTGCCGGTCCAGCCATCCGAGGACCCCGCCGTAGGTCTCGTCGAGGGTCTGCAGCAGCAGGCGCATGGTCTCGGGGCGCGGGGACTGCTCGGCAACGGTCTTGCCCACCATGTCGGCCGCGTATGCCGGACGGCGGCTCAGCCGCTCGAGGATCTGCGGCACCCGCAGCGCCGAGGCGGCAAAGTCGGTGACGACCGCCTCCGGTTCGGCTCCGGCGACCAGGAGAGACAGGCCGGTGACCGTGCCAGTGCGATCCTTGCCGGCCGCACAGTGCACCACAGTCGCTCCCCGGGCGGAGGCGATCGTGCGCATCGCCGCGACGATCGAGTCGGGGCGCTCGCCGAGGTAGCCCAGGTAGTGCCGCGACCAATGCTTGTCGTGATCGGGGTGCGGTTGCTCCTGGCCCTGCGGCAGCCACCCGCGTTCGCGAGCAGCGGTCTGCCAGGGCAGTTCGCGTTCACCGGGCGGCAGGGCGGAGTGGTGGGCGTCGGCGGCATACATGGTGAAGTGCGAAATCCGCACCTCCGGGCGGCCGGTGAGCGGGCTGGGGCCTTCGCGTTCCAGTTCGACGAAGGAGCGCAGGTCGACCACATCGGTGACCTGGAGCGGTCCGAGCAGGGTGCGCACGGACTCCTCGGTGAGGTCCTGGAGGTTGTCGGAGCGCAGCAGCCGGCCGGGAGAAATGACTCCGCCGTCCCGGGTCGGCATCCCCCCGACGTCACGCATGTTGACCACACCGTCGAGGTCGATCCACCGGATGTCGTACACCCATGGCACCTTACGCTGCCTCGCCACTGCGGTTGCTGGAACGGGGGCTATAGGCCAAAAGGTGTGTCTGGCTGAGGGGTGTTTCGGCAGGTCAGCACGGATTTTCGGGGTCCAGTCATTCCGATGGGGGTATGACTGGGCAAGGTGCTGGACATCCGGGTCGCTG
>Ga0116175_1001127_pt1 | contig 17560 bp, 14 predicted proteins | sample AD_UKC125_MetaG_FD_89802 | JGI IMG/M metagenome (GOLD analysis project Ga0116175, IMG submission 89802) | Active sludge microbial communities of municipal wastewater-treating anaerobic digesters from USA - AD_UKC125_MetaG | ecosystem: Engineered > Bioreactor > Anaerobic > Digestate | place: USA... | reverse complement strand
GTGGGTCCAGAGTCGGTTTCGACGAAGTCCCCGACCTTCACCAGGACCCCACGTGCTGTCATATCGTGCCACCCTTGACGTCCCGCTCGGCACAGTTGCCCGCGTGTCCCGCTGGATCCAGGCGCACCGCGCCCGGGTCGATGCCCGGCCGTGGCAGCGGGCTGGGTCCTGCTGGAGCCAAGCGGCGCTGGTGTTGCGTTGGCTGATCGATGGCACCGATGTACACCTGCTGGCTCGGGACGCCCACGTCAGCCAGGCCACCGCCTACCGGTACCTGCACGAAGCGATCGACGTGATCGCCGCGCAGGCACCGGAGCTGGCCGAGGTCCTCGCGACGGGTAGAGCGGCTGGGTGGACGTTTGTGGCCCTGGACGGCACCCTCATCGAATCGACCCGCAACACCGCGAAATCCGATGCCGGACATGACCTGTGGTACTCCGGCAAGCACCACACCCACGGCGGGAACATCCAAGTGGTAACCGACCCGACCGGGTTCCCGGTATGGACCTCACCGGTCCAGCCGGGCTCCACCCACGACATCACCTACGCCCGGGAGTACGCCTTCCCGGCGCTGTACCCGGCAGCCGCGGCCGGCCTACCGACCCTGGCCGACAAGGGCTACACCGGCGCGCCGGGATCGGCATCCACGTCCCGCTCAAAGGCGCCGACCCCGGCGTCGACAACCGCACCCGGAATCTGCTCATCACCGCGCTACGCGCGCCCGCCGAACGCGCCAACGCCCTGCTGAAGTCCAGCTTCAAAGCCCTACGCCGCATAACGCCGTGCCCATGGCGAATCGGCCACATCACCGCCGCCGCACTCGTCATCCTTACCATGCACAGAGGCCGCTGGTGAGAAAGCCTCACTGCAAGCGGGGATCCGCTCTGGGGACGTCCTGGCGCAAGTCACGGCTGCCGGGCTCGTCGGATTACTCGTCTCCCCGACCTCCTGGTCTCATCACTGGGTATGGATAATCGCGGCTAGCAGTCTGTTCTTGCGGGACGGCCGCAGGGCTTTCGCCTACCTCGTGCTGTTGCCACTGGTGATCGAACCTCTCTGGGTTGCAGGGATGCTCGCTGGGACGGTGGGTGGCAGCATCCTGGTGTCAGCAACGACACTGCTGGGGATCATCGCCCAATTGCTCCTCGGAACGACGCAGTCCGAGACTAGTCCGAGAGCCTCCTGAGCCATCCGCGGCGGCTGTCGCCCACCCTCGACCACTGAGTCCGTTCAGTGCTCCTCCCCGGTGCCCCAACGCCGGTCGAACGAGGGCGCCAGCCGCCGCCACGCCGAGCGGATGTGCTCTTCGACGAGGTCCTCGGCGCGGTCGGCGTCGCGGGCTTCGATGGCCCGATAGATCGCCTGATGCTGGGCTCGCAGTCCGTCGACGAGGTCGTCCCACTCACCGACGTTGCGGAAGGCGTCAAGCAGGGGCAGGCGCATCGATTCGCGGATCGCGACGGTCATGTCGGCGACCAGCCGGTTGCCGGCGGCACCGGCAATGGCCACGTGGTATGCCGTGTCGGCGTCGTTGAAGGCCGACTTGTCGATGCCCGCGACATCCATTGCGGCCAAGGCCTCGCGCATCGCCGCCAGGTCGCTGGCCCGAGCATTCGATGTGGCGAGCCGGGCCGAGAGGCGCTCCAAGGCGATGCGCGCCTGGATGACATCGTCGACGGGGAAGTTGGCCAGCGCCACATGTAGCCGCAGGAATCGCTCGAGCGCACGGGAGGGCACCGCGGTGACCGTCGTGCCGCCCGCCCCGCCGGCGCCGACACTGGAGCGCAGCACACCCTGGGCGGCCAAGGTGCGCACCGCCTCGCGCACGGCCGATCGACTCACGCCGAGCTGGCGAGCCAACTCGCGCTCGGGCGGCAAGAGGTCGCCGACGTGCAACTGGCCGGCGAGGATGCGCGACTCCACCCACTCGAGGACCACCTCGAAGGCCCGCGGCGCGGACAGGGGCGCGGGGGCGGTCATGTCCCCATCATGACGCCTGGCGGCTGGGGGCGGTCACCCACCCCGGGAGTCTGCGCACGGCATACCGACCGCTGGGCGCGCTGCGCGCGCCGAACGGCACCGATCTGCGCCAGGCGGCATTGACCCCGCACGATCCCGCTCTCTATCGTGAAGTCCATTCTCAATGGTCTGACCAATATGAATTGCCGAACGAATGGTCCGACCACTGGGTGTCCGAAAGCCACCGTTGTCTCCGGCCATACCCAGGAGTCCAGATGTCACCACTCTCCCTCGCCGCCGATCCCTATACCCCGCAACTCGCGCCGGTCGGCGGCAGCCTCGTCATCTCCGCCCTCATCGCGCTGCTTCCGCTGCTCACCGTGTTCGTCACGCTGGGGTGGCTGCGCTGGAAGGCGCACTGGGCCGGCCTTACCTCGGTCCTCGTGGCGATCGTCGTCGCGGCGCTGTTCTTCAAGATGCCGGTCGGTCTGGCCGTGTTGTCGGCCACCGAAGGCGCCGTGTTCGGCCTCTTCCCGATCATGTGGATCGTCTTCACCGCGATCGTGCTCTACCAGGTGACGGTCGCCAGCGGTCGCTTCGAGGACCTGCGGGCGACCTTCCACCTCATCTCCGACGACCCGCGGGTGCAGGCGATCATCATCGCCTTCTGCTTCGGCGGGCTCCTGGAGGCGCTTGCCGGCTTCGGTGCCCCGGTGGCCATCACCGGCGTCATGCTCATGGCCCTGGGCTTCTCCCCGCTGCGCGCGGCCGCCGTCGTGCTGCTGGCCAACACCGCACCCGTGGCGTTCGGTGCGATCGGCACCCCGATCATCACCGCCGGCTCGCTGACCAAGATCCCCTACACCCAGATCGGTGCCTACGTCGGGCATCAGACCCCGGTCATCGCCCTGTTCGTCCCGCTCTTGCTCGTCCTCATGGTCGACGGCAAGCGCGGCGTCCGGCAGACCTGGCCGGTCGCGGTCGTCGTCGGGGTCGCGTTCGCCATCGCCCAGTGGCTGTCGGCCACCTTCATCTCGGTGGAGCTCACCGACATCATCGCCTCGCTCGTCGGCCTGGCCGCCGCGGTCGTCTTCCTGCGGTTCTGGCAGCCGGCCGGCAAGGAGGACGCCGTCGTGTCCTTGGCTCGCGAGCGCGAACGCGACCTCGCTCTCGTCGGTGCCGGTGCGGGTTCCGGTGGGGCAGGCGCCACCAGCGCCGAGCAGTATGCCGTGTCGGAGGCCGAGCTGGAGACCCGCGCCCGGGCGCTCACCCCGGGCCGGATCACCATGGCGCTCTTCCCTTACCTGCTGGTCATCGCGATCTTCTCGATCGCCAAGCTGGTCGGCCCGGTCAAGACCTGGCTCGCGACGACCGACGTCAAGATCGGCTGGCCCGGCCTGGACGGCCAGGTGCTCACCGGCTCCGGCGCCAAGAACTCCTCGACGATCTACACCTTCCCCTGGCTGTCCTCCCCGGGCACCAGCCTGCTCATCTGCGGGCTCATCACGGCAGTGGTCTACGGCCTGTCGATGGCCGGGTGGGCCAAGGAGGTCAAAGACACGGCATACAAGATGCGCTTTGCCTTCCTCACTGTGGCCTCGGTGCTGGCCCTGGCCTACGTCATGAACCTCTCCGGCCAGACGATCACCATCGGCACGTGGATCGCCGGCACCGGTGCGGCATTTGCCTTCTTCTCCCCGATCCTCGGCTGGATCGGCACGGCGGTCACCGGCTCCGACACCAGCGCCAACGCGCTGTTCTCGACGCTGCAGCAGACCGCCGCCCAGAAGGCCGGGCTCGACCCGACCCTGCTGGTCGCGGCCAACACCTCGGGTGGGGTCGTCGGCAAGATGATCAGCCCGCAGAACCTCACCATCGCCGCGACCGCCGTCGGCCTGGTGGGACGCGAGTCCGACATCTTCCGCAAGGTCGTCGTGTGGAGCGTCGGGCTCATCATCGTCATGTGCCTGCTCGTCGGCCTGCAGTCGACGGCGATCCTGTCGTGGATGCTGCCATGACCGTCGCTACCGGCACGACCGTCGCCCTCTTCGCCGCCTGCTACAACGACACCGTGTGGCCCGGCACGCCGATCTCCACCGTCAAGGTGCTCGAGCGGCTCGGTGTCCGGGTGGTCTTCCCGCGCAAGCAGACCTGCTGCGGGCAGATCTTCACCAACACCGGGTATGCCGCCGAAGCGATTCCGTTGGTGCGCGGCTTCGTCGACACTTTCGCGGCCTTCGACTACGTCGTTGCGCCGTCGGGATCGTGCGTCGGGGCGGTGCGCGAGCAGCACCACCAGCTCGCCGAGCGCAGTGGTGATGCCGGGCTGGTCCGTGAGGTCGCGGCGGTCGTCCCGCACGTCTACGACATCAGCGAGTTCCTCGTCGACGTGCTCAAGGTGACCGATGTCGGGGCCTACTTCCCGCACCGGGTCACCTATCACCCGACCTGCCACTCGCTTCGGGTCGCTCATGTGGGCGACCGGCCGCAGCAGTTGCTCCGCGCGGTGCGCGGGATCACGGTGGTCGATCTGCCCAATGCCACCGAGTGTTGTGGTTTCGGTGGGACGTTCTCGGTCAAGAACCCCGACATGTCGATCTCGATGGCTTCCGACAAGGCCCGCCACGTGCGCGAGACCGGCGCCGAGGTGCTCGTGGCCGGCGACAACATGTGCCTGATGAACATCGGCGGGGTGCTCAAGCGCCAGCGCGCCGGGGTGCGGATCATGCACCTGGCCGAGATCCTCGCCTCGACCGAGGAGGACCCGGCATGAGTGCCGTCGGACCGGTGCAGCAGACCTCGCCCACCTTCGTGGGGATGCCGAAGTTCCCGTATGCCGCCCGCTCGGCACTCGAGAACACCCAACAGCGGCGCAACCTGGCCCACGCGACCGGGGTGATCCGGGCCAAGCGGGCCAAGGTCGTCGCCGAGGTGCCGCGCTGGGAGGAGCTGCGTCAAGCCGGCGCCGACGCCAAGGACGAGGTGCTCGGCCATCTGGCCGACTACCTCGTGCAGGCCGAGGAAGCCCTCACCCGCGGTGGTGCGGTCGTGCACTGGGCCCGCGATGCCGCCGAGGCCAACCGGATCGTCGTCGACCTGGTCAAGGCGGTCGGCACCGGCGAGGTGGTCAAGGTCAAGTCGATGGCGACTCAGGAGATCGAGCTCAACGAGGCGCTGGAGGCCGAGGGCATTCACGCCTGGGAGACCGACCTGGCCGAGCTCATCGTCCAACTGGGCCACGACCGACCGAGCCACATCCTCGTGCCGGCCATCCACCGCAACCGTTCGGAGATCCGCGAGATCTTCCGGCGCGAGATGGGGTTGGTCGGGCGGCCGGCACCGGACGATCTCACCGACGAGCCGCGCCGGCTGGCCGAGGCCGCCCGGTTGCACCTGCGGGAGAAGTTCCTGCGGGCCAAGGTCGCCATCTCCGGCGCCAACTTCCTGGTGGCCGAGACCGGCACGCTCGTCGTCGTCGAGTCCGAGGGCAACGGCCGGATGTGCCTCACCCTGCCCGAGACGCTCATCTCGGTGGTGGGGATCGAGAAGGTGCTGCCCACCTGGCAGGACCTGGGCACCTTCCTGCAACTGTTGCCGCGGTCCTCGACCGGCGAGCGGATGAACCCCTATACGTCGATGTGGAGCGGGGTCCACGAGGGTGACGGGCCGCAGAACGTCCACGTCGTGCTCATCGACAACGGCCGCACCCACGTGTTGGCCGATCCGGTGGGCCGGGAGGCGCTGCGCTGCATCCGGTGCTCGGCCTGCCTGAACACCTGCCCGGTCTACGAGCGCGCCGGTGGCCACGCCTATGGCTCGGTCTACCCCGGGCCGATCGGGTCGATCCTCAACCCGCAATTGCGCGGCACCGCCAGCGACGTCGACCGGTCGTTGCCGTTCGCGTCGACCTTGTGCGGGGCGTGTTTCGAGGCGTGCCCGATGCGCATCGACATCCCCAAGCTGCTCGTGCACCTGCGGGCCAAGGTCGTCGACGCCAAGGGCCGCAACACCGCCGAGGCCCGCGCGATGGCGGCCGGGGCGTGGCTGTTCGCCGACGCCCGACGGCTCGAAAAGGCGCAGAAGGGGTCGGTGTTGGCCGGCAAGGTGCTGGGCAACCGCCAACCCCCGCCGCTGCCGGGCGCGATGGGCATGTGGCTCGGCGCTCGCGATATCCCCGACCTGCCGGCGCAGACCTTCCGGCAGTGGTGGAATGCCCGCGGTTCCGACTCGAGCGGAGGACAGTCATGAGCGCCGCCAAGGACGCCATCCTGGCTCGGGTGCGTGCGGCCGTTACCGATCTGCGCGCCCCGGTGGGTGCCCGCGGTGACACGCCCTGGGTCGACCAAGCCTCGGCCGGAGTGGCCGAGACGGTCGAGCTGTTCGTCGAGAACGTCGTCGACTACAAGGCTGAGGTGGTCCGCGTCGCGCCCGCTGGTGTGGGCGAGGCGGTTGCTGCAGCCCTCACGGCATACGGGGTGAGGTCGGTCGTCGTGCCCGACGGGACCGACCCGAGCTGGACCGCTGCGGTCCCGGAAGCGGTCCGTCAGGTCAGTGACGATGGGCTGTCCTCGGCAGCGCTGGACAGCATCGACGCCGTCGTGACCTCCTCGGCCGTGGGGATCGCGACGACCGGCACCATCGTCCTGGACCATGGTCCAGGCCAAGGGCGCCGGGCCCTGTCGCTCGTGCCCGACGTGCACGTGTGTGTCGTTGCGGCCGATTCGGTCGTCCACGACGTGCCCGAGGCGGTCTCGCGGCTGCATCCACAGGCCGGTATGCCGCGTCCGCTCACCTGGATCTCAGGGCCGAGTGCCACCAGCGACATCGAGCTCGATCGGGTCGAGGGCGTCCACGGCCCGCGGACCCTGCACGTCATCCTCGTCGAGAACTGACCCGGGTCAGGCCCTCACCGGAAAGCGGATTCGCCGGTGAGGGCCTGACCGATGACCAGCTGGTGCACCTCGGAGGTGCCCTCGTAGGTCAGGACAGACTCCAGGTTGTTGGCGTGCCGCAGCACGGAGTAGTCCAGGGTGATTCCGTTGGCGCCCAACAGAGTCCGGCACTCGCGAGCGATAGCCAGCGCTGCGCGGACGTTGTTGAGCTTGCCCAGGCTGATCTGCTCGGGGCGCACCTGACCCGCGTCCTTGAGCCGGCCCAGGTGCAGAGCCAGCAGCATCCCCTTGCCGAGTTCGAGGGTCATGTCGGCGAGCTTGGCCTGGGTGAGCTGATAGGCCGCCAACGGCTTGTCGAAGATCTCGCGGGAGGCGACGTAATCGAGGGTCACCTCGAGGCTGTCGCGCGCCGCGCCGAGGGCGCCGAAGACGATGCCGTAGCGCGCCTCGTTGAGGCAGGACAGCGGTCCGGACAGGCCCTTGGCCAGCGGCATGAGCGCCGACTGTGGCAGCCGCACGTCATCGAGCACCAGCTCGGAGGTCACCGACGCCCGCAACGACAACTTGCCCTTGATCGCCGGCGCCGAGAAGCCCGGCGTGTCGGTCGGGACGACGAAGCCGCGGATCCCCTCGTCGGTCGCCGCCCACACGACGGCGACATCGGCGATCGAGCCATTGGTGATCCACATCTTCGACCCGCGCAGCACCCAGTCGGAGCCGTCGCGGACGGCATACGTGCGCATGCCCGCCGGATTGGAACCGAAGTCCGGCTCGGTGAGCCCGAAGCACCCGATCGCCTCTCCGATCGCCATCCGCGGCAGCCACTCCTGCTTCTGCTCCTCGCTGCCCCAGCGGTGAATCGCGAACATCGCCAGCGACCCCTGCACCGACACCAGCGAGCGCACCCCGGAATCGACCGCCTCGAGTTCCAGACACGCCAGCCCGTATGCCGTGGCGCTGGTGCCCGCGCAGCCGTAGCCCTCCAGGTGCATCCCGAGCAGGCCGAGGTCACCGAGCTCGCGAGCCAGCTCCCGGGCCGGCAACGTGCCTGACTCGTACCACTGCGCGATGTGCGGCCGCACCCGCGCGTCGAGGACGGCCCGCGCTGCGTCGCGGATGGCCCGGTCCTCGGGGTCGATGAGGTCTTCCACACCGAACAGGCCGAGGGGCGTCTGGGTGGCCATGGGGACTCCTTGGTGGAACGTGAATTGTCGCGACCAGTCTCACAGACCTCATGCCAACCTCACAGGAATGCGCTCACCCCGGTTTCGGCCCGGCCGATGAGCAGCTTCTGGATCTGGGAGGTGCCTTCGTAGAGCGTCATGACCCGGGCGTCACGGAGGTACTTCTGCGCCGGATAGTCGTCGATATAGCCATAGCCACCGAAGACCTGCACCGCGAGATTGGCCGCGCGGACGGCCGCCTCGGAGGCGAAGAGTTTGGCCTTGGACGCCTCGACGGTGAACGGCAGCCCGCGTTCGATGAGATCGGCGGCTCGCCAGGTGAGCAGCCGCGCGGCGTCGGCATCGACGGAGATGTCGGCGATCATCTCCTGGACCAGCTGGAACCGGGCGATCGGGCGGCCGAATTGGGTGCGCTGCACGGCATACTCGCGGGTTGTTTCCAAGCAGCCCGCGATGATGCCGACGCAGCCGGCCGCCACCGACACCCGGCCCTTGTCCAGGGTCGTCATGGCGATCGTGAAGCCCTCGCCCTCCTGCCCGAGCCGGGCCGATTCCGGCACGCGGACCCCGTCGAAGGCGAGTTGGGCGGTGGCCTGACCGCGCAGTCCGAGCTTGCCCTTGATCTCGGTCCGGATGAAACCGGGGGAGTCGGTGGGCACGAGGAAGGCGCTGATCCCCTTGGGGCCGGGCTCGCCGGTGCGGGCGAAGACCAGGCAGACGTCGGCCCAGGTGCCATTGGTGATGAACATCTTCTCGCCGTCGATGACGTAGTCGGTGCCGTCGCGCACCGCGCGGGTCGACAGGTTGCCCGCATCGGACCCGGTCTCGGCCTCGGTGAGGCCGAAGCAGCCCAGCGCCTCGCCGGTGGCGATCAGGCGCAGCCAGTGCTGCTTCTGCTCCTCGGTGCCGAACCCGAGGATGGGTTTGCCGACCAGCCCGTTGGAGACTGAGACGATGCCACGCACCGACGAGTCGGCTCGGCCGAGTTCCTCCATGGCCAGGGCGTAGGTGATGTAGTCGCCGCCGGCGCCGCCGTATTCCTCGGGGATGGTCAGGCCGAGGAAGCCCATCTCGCCCAGTCCGCTGATGATCGCGGTGTCCACCTGCTCGGCCCGGTCCCAGTCGCGCCGGTGGGGCACGACGGTGGCATCGAGCCAGGCGCGGGCCACCTGCCGGAAGGCCAGTTGCTCGTCGGTCAGGGCCAGGTCCATGCGGAAATCCTCTCCAGCGGAAAAGCCGGTATGCCGTCAGCTCATGGTGAGGCCGCCGCTGACACTCAGCGTCTGGCCGGTGAGATAGCTCGCCTCGTCGGAGGCGAAGAAGGCCACCGCGGCCGCGATATCGGCCGGCGTGGCCAGCCGGCGGAACGGGATGGCCCGGGTGAGGCCCTCGCGCAGCTTGGGGTTGTCGCCGCCGAGGGAGTTGAACAGCGCTGTGTCGGTCGGGCCCGGGCAGACCACGTTGACGTTGATGCCGTGCCGGGCGACCTCGCGGGCAATCGCCTTGGAGAAGGCGATGATTGCGCCCTTGGCGCCGGAATAGACCGCCTCGCCGGAGGACCCGACCCGGCCAGCGTCGGAGGACAGGTTGACCACATGGCCGCCGCCGGCCTCGATCATCACCGGCAGGATCTCGCGGCAGGTATGCAGCACTCCCACGTAGTTGACCGCGATGACCTTGGCCCAGAAGTCGGGTTCGCTCTGCACGAAGGGGATCGCCAAGTCCCAGCCGGCGTTGTTGACGAGCACGTCGATCCGCCCGTATGCCGTGACGACGCCGTTCACCATGGCCTGGACCGACGCGCGGTCGGTGACGTCCACGGCATACGAGACGGCGCGGCTGCCACCGAGCGCATCGAGCGCATCGAGCTCGGCGGCGACGCGTGCTGCCGCCTCGCCGTCGAGGTCGGTGACGACGACGATCGCCCCTTCGTCATGGCAGGTGGTGGCGATGGCGCGGCCGATGCCGGCGCCGGCCCCGGTGACGACGGTGACCTTGTCGGTGAGGCGGCCCATGGGAGTCCTTTCCAGTGCAGCAGGGGGCGATCTGTGGTTTGTGGCCTGTGGCCTGTGGCCTGTGGCCTGTGGCCGCTGGCCGGTGATCAGGGCGCGAAGGCGCGACCGAGCAGGTGCCGGGAGATGACGAGCTTGGAGACCTGGGCGGTGCCGTCGCCGATCTCCAGGCCGATGACGTCGCGCAGCCGTTGCCCGAAGGGGGCTTCCGACGAGTAGGCCACGTGGCCGACGGTGAGCAGGCACTGGTGGATGACCTCGGTGGCCAGCTTGGGCGCCCAGAACTTGGCCATCGCAGCCTCCGCGCTGTGGTCCAGGCCCTGGTCCTTGCGCCAGAGGGCTTCGAAGCACACGTGCCGGGCGCCCTTGAGGTAGGTCGCCGCTTCGGCCAGCGGGAAGGACACCCCCTGGAAGGTGCCGATCGGCGCCCCGAAGGCTTCGCGGTCGCGGCACCATTGCAGCGCCTCGTCGAGGGAGATCTGGGCGGCGCCGAGGCAGGCCAGGCCGATGACGGCCCGGGAGTAGTCGAATCCCTGCATGACCGAGGCGAAGCCCTGGCCGGGCTGGCCGATCAGCCCGTCGGCCGGGATGGGGGTGGCGTCGAAGTGCAGGCTCGCCCGGCCGATGGCCCGGCTGCCCAGATCGTCGAACTGCGACCGGGTGACGCTCGGGTGGTGCAGGTCGACCCAGAACGCGCTGATCCCGCGGGCACCGGGCCCGCCGGTGCGGGCCAGCACGACCGCGTGGTCGGCGTCCATGCCGAGGGTGATCGAGGTCTTCTCGCCGTGCAGGGTCCAGCCGTCGGCGGGATGTGCGGCGGGTTCGGCACGGACCTCCATCGCGGCGGCGTCGGTGCCGTGGCCGGGTTCGGTGATGCAGATGCACGGAACGGTCTGGCCGCTGGCGATCCCGGGCAGCCAGGCCGCCTGCTGCTCGGGGGTGGCATTGCGCACGATGACGTCACTGATCAGGACGGTGTTGATGATGAGGTATGCCGCGTTGAAGTCTGCGCGGCCCACCTCCTCGGCCGCGATCCCGGCGATGACTGCGCTCGCGTCCTGACCCCCGTGTTCCTCGGGGATGCGCAGGCCGGTCAGCCCCATCCGAGCCATGTCGGTGGCCAGCTCCCGGCGGAAGCGGGCGGCCCGGTCGTCGGCCTGGTAGTGCGGGGCCAAGACGGTCGTGGCGAAGCGGCGGACCGATTGCCGGTAGCTCTCCTGGTCGGTGTCGAGCGCGTAGTCCATGCCGGGGCCCCGGTCAGTGCCAGCGCGCATGCGCCGCGAAGTCGGCGGGTCGCTTCTGCGCGAACGCGGCAGCGCCCTCCTGGCCCTCGGGCGAGTCGACGAAGAGGTCCAGCGCTGTCATGGCGAGGTTGGAGAACCCGGCCTGGTGGTCGGTGTCGGCGTTGAACGACTGCTTGAGGAAGCGGATCGCTGTGGGGGAGAGCGCAGCGATCTCGTCGGCCCACGCCTTGGCCTCGGCCATCAGCTGGTCGGGCGGAACGACCTTGTTGACGAGGTTCATCGCCAGGGCTTCCTGCGCGGAGTAGATGCGGCACCAGAACCAGATCTCGCGCGCCTTCTTCTCGCCAACCACCCGCGCCAGGTATGCCGTGCCGAAGCCTGCGTCGAAACTGCCCACCCGAGGTCCGGCCTGTCCGAACCGGGCCGTTTCGCTGGCGATCGAGACATCGGCCAGCACGTGCAGGACGTGACCGCCGCCCACTGCGACGCCGTTGACGGCGGCGATGACTGGCTTGGGGATGTCGCGAATCACCTTGTGCAGGTTGCCGATCTCGAACATCCCCGACTCGGTGGGGCCGTAGTCACCGGTCTCCGCGCGCTGTTTGACGTCGCCGCCGGTGCAGAAGGCCTTCTCGCCGGCGCCGGTGAAGATGACGCTGCGGACCCCTGGGTCGGCCCAGGCCAGCCGGAAGGCCTTGATGAGTTCCTCGACGGTGCGGCCCCGGAAGGCGTTGTAGCGCTCCGGCCGGTTGATGGTGATGATCGCGGCGGTGTCGTGGACCGCGTACGTGATGTCCTGGAAGCTGGCCGGGAAGCTGGCCGGGAAGTTGTCCGGGATCGCGGAGCTGGACAGGGCGTCGGACACGGCAGGCTCGCTTTCGTTGAACGACTATTCATTGAATGATGGTTCATGAATCGGTAGAGTGTCAAGGGTGAGCCAGCCGACCGCGTCCGAACGGCCGAGATCAGCTCGCTCGACGTCGGGTCGCTCGACGTCGGGTCGCTCGGCTGCCGCGCGGGAGTCGCGGGTGCGGGCCCGCCGGTCTGCGATCCTGCGAGCGGCCGCCGCGATCATGGTGCGCACCGGCTATCACGAGATGTCGATGCAGGCGGTGGCCGATACCGCGGGGATGAGCGTCGGGCTGATCTATCAGTACTTCGGCAACAAGCAGGACGTGCTCCGCGCGGTGATCGTCGACATCCTCGAGGAGTTCCGTGACGAGGTGCCGGCGGCCATGCTGGCAGCTGGTGATGACCCGGATGCCCAACTCGCCCAAGGGTTTTCGCGCTTCTGTCGGGTCATCGACGCCAAGCGTGACGCCGTGTTGTTGGCCTACCGGGAAAGCCAGACCCTGGATGCCGCGGGGCGGGAGGAGATCATGCGGCTGGAGCGCGAGACCATCGACCCGTTCCGGGCGGCGGTGCAGGCGGGCATCGACGCCGGTGTCTTCCGCGATGTGCCGGCAGATCTCGTGGCGCACAATCTCAAGCTCGCGGCCCACGGGTGGGCGCTCAAGCATTGGGACCTGGCGCCGGCCCGGTCGCTGGAGGACTACGTGCAGGGCCAACTCGACCTGATCGTGGCTGCGCTACGCCGTCAGGCGGCGTGCCATGGGGGAGCGGTCGAGTCGTAGCTGACTCCGGTCGGGGTGCTCGTGTGGATGACCACGACATCGCCCGGAAGCCGACGGGTCGTCACCGTCCAGCCTGGCGTCTCCTTGACCTGGTTGCACCGCTCGCACAGCCCTTGGGCGTTGTCGGGTGCCGTCGAACCGCCGTCGACGAAGCGTTGGGCGTGGTCGACGTGTTTGATCGGCGCTCCGCAGTAGGGAGTGCGGCACCACTGGTCGCGGGCCACGATCAGCCGACGGAGATGCTCCGGGAAGAACCGACGCCTGCGGTCGCACTCGGTGATGACGCCAGTGTGTCGGTCGGTGTAGAGCCTGCGCACCCACACGGCGGCTGCCTGCACATCGATGCCCGACCATCGATCCGCAGGAAGGGGTTCGTCGGCTGACAGATCGGGTGGGACGAAAACCTCGACGACTGACTGCGGCGGCCCGACGGGCCTGCCGGTCTCGCTGGCCCCGCCAGGTCTGCCGGACTCGCCGGGCCTGCCGGTCTTGTTGGTTCCGCTGGGTTTGCCGGTCTCCCTGGGTCGCACGGTGTCGCGCACGATCTCGCGGGCCAGGGCCGCAGGGATCGGGCCGTAGCCGAGGAGCATGGCGGGCACGTGGTCGTCGCCGGTGAGGGTCGCGTCGGACATCACCAGGCCGATCTCGACGGGCACCGCATCGGCGCGGGCCTGCCCGGTGACTCGCTCGACGAGGGTGTCGGCCTTGACCTGGTCTGCGCTGCGGGGGTCGCCCTCCGAGCGAGCGCTCGCGGCAGAACGGGTCAGCGCGGCGTAGACGGCGACTGCTTCCTGAGCCGGCAGGAGCGCGGTGAGGTAAGCCATGGTGTCGGGCGCGGGACGAATCGACACCCGCCGCTGCCCTCGGGCGTAGGCGTTCCGCTCGACGACGGAACGGGGGTCGAGTTCGTAGGCAAGCGCATTGGCTGCCGCGGCCACCTGCTTGTCGGACAGTCCGGTGAGGCGGTTGGCCAGTCGGGCGTCGACCTCGCGGCGGTGCTCCTCGGACAGCACCGCGGTGGCTCGAGCGATGAGCGTGGCGCGCCATTCGGAAAGCTCTCCCGCGGTGAGTGCGGCCATGGTGTGCGGCATCTCGGCGACCAGCGCGGCCGCGAGCCCGAGGTGCCGGCTGCCGAGAGTCGGAGACTCCCGGCGAGCCAGGGCGATCTGCTCGGCAACGCCGGCCCCGATCTTCGCCTGGGGCAGTCCTGCGGCGCGCTGCTGCTCGCGCTGGGACTCGGCGAAGGCCACGCTGACTCGAGCCTGGGCCGCAGCTGCGGCCGCCTTGAGCGACTCCAGGGCGGTGAGCAACCGCACCCGGGCAGTGTCGTCGACCCCCTCGCCGCACCCGTCGAGCAACGCCAGATCGGAGACGAACTCCTCGATCTCGCGCTCACGCACCTGGGTTGCGGCCATGCCTCATCATATCGAACACCCGTGTCAATTACAAGAGGAAGTGCTGGGTATTCAAGAGGTTCCTTGGGGCCAGGAATCAGCTGGTATGTCTCCTTCAGGGGGTGATTCGGTAGGGGCCAGAAGGCCGCGAAGCGGCCGGGTCAGCCGACCGGGGCCTCGTCGCGCCATGACCGCCACAACGCGGCATACGCGCCGTCGGCCTCGATCAACTCGTGGTGCGGGCCGATCTCGGTGATCACGCCGCCATCCACGACGCAGACCCGATCGGCGTCATGCGCGGTGTGCAGCCGGTGCGCGATCGCGACGACGGTTCGCCCGGTGACCACCGCAGCGAGCGAACTCTCCAGGTGACGAGCCGCTCGCGGGTCCAACAGCGAGGTCGCCTCGTCCAGGACCAGGGTGTGCGGGTCGGCCAACACCAACCGCGCCAGCGCGAGTTGCTGCGACTGCGGCTCGGTGAGCCGATGTCCGCCGGACCCCACGACGGTCGAGAGGCCAGAAGGCAAAGCCGCCGCCCAGCCCCACGCATCGACCGCTTCGAGGGCCGCCCGTAAGGCCGCATCGGTGGCCGTCGGCCGCGCCAAGCGCAGATTGTCGGCGAGCGTGCCGACGAAGACGTGGTGTTCCTGGGTCACGAGCGCGACTTCCCCGCGCAGCGCCTCCAGGGGCAGGTCGACCAGGCGCACCCCACCCACGTCGACTCGACCCTCGCGGGGCCCGTCGACGCCGGCCATCAGCCGCCCGAGGGTCGACTTTCCCGCGCCGGAGGGTCCGACGATTGCCAAACGCTCGCCGGGCGTCAGGTCCAGCGAGACCCCACCCAGGACATCGCGACCATGCCGGTAGGCATAGCGCACGTTGTCCACCCGCAGGTGCGAGTCGGCCGGCTCCTCGCCGCTGGCGGAGCGGTCCGGGGGCACGTCGGCCACTCCGATCACCCGCGCCAGCGAGGTCGCGCCGACCTGCACCTCGTCGAGCCACATGAGCAAGTCGTCCAACGGTGCCGTGAGCTGTTGCACGTAAAGCGCGACCGCGGTCACCACGCCAACGCTCGCGCGCCCCTGGCTCACCAGCCAGCCACCCCAGGCGAGCGTGACGGCCACGGGGAAGAGGTAGGCGAACTCCACCTGAGGGAACCACCGCATCCGCAGTCCCAGCGTGTAGAGCTCCGCGGCGAAGCTGCGCCGCAGGGCCGCGTCCACCCGCGACCGCCGTATGCCGTGCAGACCGAGGGCGTCGATGGTCCGCGCCCCCTCGGCGGTCTCCGTGACAACCCCGTTGAGCACGGCATACGTGGCCCGCTCGCGCAGGTAGCCGTCCGGGGCGAACCGCAGGTAGCGCCGCGTCGAGAGCCACATGATCGGCACTCCGACGAGGATCGGCAGCGCCACCCACCCTCCGGTGACGACCGCGGCCACTCCGGTGATCGCCAGGGTGACGACGGCGACGAAGATCGACGGGATCCCGAAGCGCACGACATGCGAGAGCGCTTCGACGTCGTTGGTCGTCCGGGCGACGAGGTCGCCGGTGCCGGCTCGCTCGACGACCGACAGCGGCAGCTCCATGACCCGGGTCATGAATTGTTCGCGCAACTGCGCGAAGACCCGTTCGCCCAGTCGGAAGGACGCGCGTCGCGCCGCCCACACCAGCACGGTCTGCACGATGATCGCGAGCGCCAGGCCACCGATGAGCCGGTCCACGGTCGCCAGCTCGGTGCCTCGGGTGATGTCGTCGACGAGCCGGCCCACGACGAAGGGGGCCGCCAGGCCGGCCAGCGCGGCCACCCCGTGCAGCCCGACGACAGCTGTCAGCTCGCGGCGATATTGCTGCAGCAGAGCGAGCGCCTGCCGCTTCACCGCGGGTCCGTCCGCGACCGGCAGGGTGCGCCGCACCGGGTCGACCTCGCCGGCGTCCAGGACGCCATTCGGGTCGGTCATCAGTCGGCCTCCCCTCGGATGACGATGCTTCGGTATGCCGGGTCGGCATGCAGCAGGTCGCGGTGCGTCCCGCTGGCCGCCACCCGGCCGGCGACGTCGAGCCGGACCACCCGGTCGGCGTGGTCGAGCACGAGGGGGCTGACCGTGACCACGACGGTCGTGCGTCCGGTCCGGTGGCCCCGCACTCCGGCGGCTACCCGCGCCTCGGTGTGCGCATCGACGGCGCTGGTCGGCTCCACGAGCACGAGCACGGGAGTCTCGGCCAACAGGGCCCGAGCGAGGGCGAGCCGCTGTCGCTGCCCCCCGGAGAAGGACCGCCCGCGTTCCTGCACCTCACTGTCCAGTCCCTCGGGCAGCGCCTCGAGGATGTCGGCTCCGCTCACCGTCGCGAGGGCGGCGAGGATCTGCTCGTCGGTATGCCGTTCCCACGGGTCGAGTTGCTCGCGCAGGCTCCCGGTGAACAGTCGGGGGTCGCTCTCGCTGACGAGGATCTCCGACCGCACCTGAGCGGTCGGCAGCGTCACTAGGGGTATACCGTGCCGCCGCACCCCCGCGAGCGCTGCGGCGTCCACGCCGAAACCGCCCAACCGGTCAGCCAGGCAGGTCGCGACCTCGGGGTCGGCGCACACGATGGCGACGAACTCGCCGTCGCCCACCTGCAATCCGCTCACCTCGTCGGAGAGCGCCAGCTGCGCGGGCGCCGGAGTCGCGGGCCCATCCCCAGCGTGAGCGATCTCCCGGATCTGCGCAGCCACGACGGTGTCATCGCGCTCGACCTCCAGCACCCGGATGATCTTGCGCGCCGCAATGACCGACCGGGTGGCTCGGTCGACGAACTCGGTGGCCGTGCGCAGCGGCAGGACGAGGAAGGCCGAATAGCCGTAGAAGGCCACCAACTGACCAGGGGTGATCTGCCCCTCGATGGCAAAGCGCGCTCCCAACCACGTGACGATGAGCACGAAGACCCCGGGCAGCAGAATCTGGGCCGAGTCGAGCGCCGCCTGGATGCCGGCCACCCGAAAACCGCTGTCGCGCACCGCAGCCGACTGCACGGCATACCGCTGCAGGTAGGTCGACTCGCCCCCGATGCCGCGCAGCACGCGCAACCCGGCCACGGTGTCGGCGCCCAGCCCGATGAGCGCTCCGGATGCCTCCCGTTGCGCGGCCTGACGGCGTTGCAGCGGGCGCACGAGCAGCCCGAGCAGCGCGACGAGGATAGGGACGCCGATGAGGACGATGAGCCCGAGTGGTCGGGACGAACGCAGCAGGATGACGGCGACGAC
>Ga0116175_1001119_pt1 | contig 17610 bp, 14 predicted proteins | sample AD_UKC125_MetaG_FD_89802 | JGI IMG/M metagenome (GOLD analysis project Ga0116175, IMG submission 89802) | Active sludge microbial communities of municipal wastewater-treating anaerobic digesters from USA - AD_UKC125_MetaG | ecosystem: Engineered > Bioreactor > Anaerobic > Digestate | place: USA... | reverse complement strand
GCCGCACTCAACATCAAGGAACCCTCGCACGATGCACAAATGAGCCTGTTGTAGTGCAAATTTGAAGAGGCTGAGTCAAGCAAATCAAGCACTTGCAGCGGTTGGTGTCGAACTCGGGTGACCGGGGTTCGGTGCGTGGGTGTCCAGCGCTTACTGGTCTGTCGAGAGCTCTTCATCCCACACCGTGGGTTTTTCTGGTCGTCAGCCTGACCTGTGTACGGAATTTGAGCCACTCAGGTTGTGCTTCCAGCGGAGCCTCACATCGGCCGCCGTCAGCTAACTTCAGCCAAAGTCCGCGAAGTCCGAAGCCTTGAGGTCGCTGCATCCGTTGAGGATGTCGGTGGCCAGCGCGCGTTTGGTGCTTAGCAGGGCATCGAGCTTGACGTCAAAGCTGGGGAACCTGTCGCTGATCACGCCGGGGTAGTAGACGTTGACGGTTCGAGTCTGGCCGATCCGGTAAGCACGGGCGGTAGCCTGATCCTCCTTGGCAGGGTTCCAGGTTCGCGTGAAATGGACGACATGGTTGGCAGCTTGGATGTTCACACCGAAACCCACCGCCAGAGGCGAGAGGATGATTACATTGAAGCCCGGGGCCTGCTGGAAGGCGTCGATCAGCTGCTGGCGGTTGTCCATCGCACGGGGGTCCGCTGACGTGTCCCCATTCACGATGCTGGCGGCGATGCCGAAGAAGGCTGCGATCACGCGCTGCAGCTGCAGCTGCAGCTCTCGGAACTCACAGAAGATGATCACCTTGTGGTTGCCTGCGCCATCGGCGGCCAGTCCCTTGAGCCGGTCTACCAACCACCCCATCTTCGGTGACTCGTTCACGATCTTGTCAATTGGCGTCTTGTGACTGTCCGGCGCGGCATACCCGTGCGGATCTGAGCAGATTTTCCGAATCGCCTGCAAAGCCTGCAGCTGAGCCGACGGGTTGCTGACCCGCTGTTCCTTCAGGGTCTTGAGTGCGCCCTCATAAAGCCCTTGCTGGAAGGGTGACATCGGCAGTTGCTTGCAGAGCTTGTCCTCAACCGGTGTGGGCAGTTCCTTGGCTACCTCTGTCTTGCGCCGATGAAGGATCTGCGGCTGGATCACGGCACGCAACTCCTCCACCTTGGCGAGCTGCTCGGGGGTCTTGGCTTCGATCGGCTGGCGGTAGGTGCGAGAAAAGTGGCTCAGTGCTCCCAGCATGCCGGGCTGCACAAAATCGAACAGGCACCAGAGATCGGCCAGTGTGTTCTCCACGGGCGTTCCAGTGCATGCGATGCGAAAACGCACCTTCTGCTTCTTGGCCGACCGTGTCACAAGCGCGGCGGGCGTTTTGATCTTCTGCGCCTCGTCACAGACCATGATTGACCACGGCTGGCTGGCCAAGGCGAACTCCAGGTCGCGCATCGTTTCGTAGGTGGTGAGCACCAGGCGGGCGTCTCCAACCCAGCCCTTTTTCAACAACCGGGTGACGCCCTGAGCCTTCAGGTCCGCGTCCAGCTCATGCTTGCCCACGCGCATCGATTTGAGCGTGCTGCCATACAGCATCAGCAGTGGCAGGGTGCCCGGCTGGAAAAACCGATCCAGCTCGTTGCGCCAGTTTTCAAGCAACGCGACAGGCGCTACCACAAGTGCAGGCGGCAGATTCGGATCGGTCTCGAAACAACTGCTCATGAAAGTGAGCAACTGAAGTGTCTTACCCAGCCCCATGTCATCGGCCAGCACCGTGCCACGACAGTTGTCCGGTGATGCCTCCCACAGATGCTGCAGCCACGCCACGCCGACCCGCTGGTGCGGTTTGAGTTCGATCTCAGGGCACAGGGTCTTCGGTAGCATCGGCTCCCGATCAGCGGGCATCTGCAGAGACTCTGCGCGCGCCTCGGTGTAGTCAACGTCTTCAAGGTTGCGCTTGATGACCAGACGCTTCTTGGGTTCAACAGCGGGGCGATCACCCGGCGGCCGGAAACTATGGTCACGTAACTGCTGTTGTACCTTGGACAGGGCGTCCACCGCCTGTCGGGCATCAACGATCGGCACCGCGGTGCGCAAGCCTGGCAGGTTGACCGAGGACTGTCCAGCCTGCTCGGCCGACTTGACCGCCTGCTGCAGCGTAGGGACGTCGTCGAAGGTCAGGGGTACATAGGTCGGTCCCACGCCTGCAGGGTTTTCCACGCGCACACCAATGCAGACGTTGCCCTCGAACCAGCCGCCGCCCTGGTCGTTTCGCGCAATGACTGGCGTCACAAAAGGCTTCTCGATACCGATCTCTTCCACACGGTCCGAGTAGTGGCTCAGGTCCAGCACCTCAGCAGCAGTCCAGAGCTGCGGGCTGGCCCATTCCCGGCACCATTGATCCAGATCGACCAGGTGGCGCTCGGTGTCACCCACGATCTCCAGTTCACGCCGTTGCCAGGTCATGCATTGCGAGCCATCGGTGAACGCTCGCCCCAGCTTGCCGGTGAACCGCTGCAAGTCATCTGGGTTAGCAAACCACAGCACCTTGGCGTTCTGGTTCTCGTTCCCCAGCTCTTCCACCAATAGACCGACCCGGTGAACCTCACCGAACTCGCCTCGTTCGACATGCGGCGTGAACTGTTCGAACCGGATGCCTGCCTCTTCACGGGCTCGCTCGAACTGCTCAGGATCGATCACCTGCTGCGCCGACTCACCCAGCACCGCGAAGGGGTTGCGAACGAAAGCCTCGGCGCGTGGACCGGTGGCTCTGCGACCAGGCATGCGCTTGATCTCCGCGAGCACGGCCCTGACCTCGGGGGCAACCACGACCCGAACCAGCGATGGCCCATCGGGCACGTCGTAGGTGTCCTGCAGCGGCAGGCGATCGAATTGGTTTAGCCAATGCGCTGGCGCCTCGTCAAAACCGGGAATGACCTCAACCACCTTGTCATCGTCTTCCCCGCGACGTTCCATTGCCAGCCGCAACCGGTCCGGCGTGAGCACGACAGTCCGCGCGACATAGTCCGATACCGGACAACCGGTTGACATGGCCAGTTTGCGCATGCGCCCAAAGGCCTGCTCCTTGAAAGACTGGCTGCGCTCCGAATGCGGTGTCGCATGAAAGCGGGCCAACTCGTCTAGCAGGTGGTGCAGAGGCTCGGACAGAAGCGTTGCACCGTTAGGGGACTGGAGCACCCGCCCCATCAGCTGTGGCACCGGTTGCAAGCGCCTGCCTTGGCCATCCACCCATTCGTCCAAAAGCACAGCAAAGTCCGGGTCCACCAGGGCCCCCTTGCTCGCCAGTCGGGGGCGCGCTGTGGCATCAGGAGGAATCAGCAGGGCTTCGCGGTAAGCACTCAACTCGGGATGCCTCAACAACGCGTAGACGTCCTTCCACGGCAGCAGAAACTCGGTTTCTTGCTGATCGCCAAAGCCTTCCATGAAGATCTGCGCCAACCGGGCACCCAGGTCAGCCGCGCCGGGAAACGCAAAGGGCATGGCCAGCCAATTGCGGGTGGTGGAGACTGGGGATGCGTAGCGAATGCCGCGAGCATCGAATGCGACAGCAGGAGCGTTACGAGATTCGGGCGGGGCTGATTTCTTGCCGAACAGCGCGTCAAACATTCATCAATCCTCGTCCTTGAGCCAATAGCCCTTGCCCTCGGCGAAGCGAAAGCGGAAAAGATCCAGCACCGAGGTCACAATCGGTTTCTGGTTCTTTGTTGGAATCAAAACCCACAACGCGCCGCCCTTGTGTCGGTTGTCTTCCCACTCAACGCCGTGTTTAGCGAACATCCGCTGTAGCTGCTCGAACTCGACGGCACTTAAACGCGGTTTACTGGATGACTTCGGTGTTTCCGCTTTGGGCAATTGGCGCCCATATCGGTCTGTAGAGCGCGTTGACGGGGAAGGAGTGTTGGGCGTGCTTACGGGGACTTTCGAAACGGGCGGCACGCTGGGCCAGGGCGCTTTTGCAGCGGGATCGGCGTAGGTATCTGGTTTGACCAGTGCTGTGTTTTTGGCCGGTGGGTCCTGCGTGAGCGCTTCTGCGGCAGCTTTAAAAGGGGGGATAGCTGCTGGCGCGGGTCGCGGCATCCCGTTCACCGGGACCGCGAGTGGTTTGGGTGTTGCCTGGAACTCCTTGAGTTCGCCCTTGCTCAGGGGCACCGACTGCAGCAGCTTTTTGAGCTCGTAGTCGAACCTGGACTCCCAGTAGGACATGTGAGACAACCGAGTGGCATATGCCCTCTGCTTGAGCTGATGCAGATTGAGAACGGCTTTGTCCAGGCTCGTCTGAAAATCCGAAGCTGCAAACACATAACAAGCGTTGCCTGTCACACCGAACTCAATCACCACGAGCTGCCCGATCCGCATCACGAAGGCATTGTTCAGATGGTTGTTGTCCACCAGTTTCCGGTCTCGACCAGACATGCGCTTTCGCAGATCCAGAAACTCAGGGGTACGGTTGGCTTGGGCATCGCTACCAAGCACAAACCACATATCGGAAATCTGGGGTTCCCACTTCAGCCAGTAATCCAGGCGTCGAGGGTCTGCGGCACCGTCTGCCGACAGCAGCCCGAAGAAGTCCTTGATCAGCCGCTGCTTGAGCCAGCTGTTGACCATCAGGCGCGCAGGCTCGTGGTTCACAGCCGCATCCCAGGCTGTGCGCTTCAGCCATGGGTTGCCGATCCACTCCACACAGGTGTCACGCAGCGCAGGGTGCTCAGGGCGATCAGCGCATTGTGCGTAGCGCGTCACCACCAGCGCAGTGGCCTTGATCGCCAAGGTCGGTGGCAGTGTCAGCGACGTCTTGCCATTGACCAGCGCGAGCACCGACGGCATGCGTTTCTTGAAGTCAGCGTCTTCGCTCTGACACATCCGCTTCACGTAGGCCATGAGCGCTTCTTCCCAGACCCAGGAATTGCTGGAAATGCCCAGCCCTGCACACACCCTGCGCAGCTCGGTCTGGTCGTCCCGCGCCAGCGCATCGGCGTAGCGACTACAGGGGTCCGACGTGAGCAAATTCTGATGCTCGCACAGGGTGTTCAGCCAGTCCGGCGCTGCCCCGTGTTTTGAAGAGGCCAATCGCAATGGGTCGAGCTGATCAGCGAGGTAGTTGCGCAGGCTGATCCATCGCTTGTCAGCGTCTCCCGGCTGTTCCAGATTGCGCTCAAAGCCGAAATATCCGGAAAGCAGGCCCTGGTAACAGCGCCGGAATTTCTTGGGTATCTGGGCGTGCCGGTTCACCAGCTCAAGCATGGCGTCGAACAGAGGCCGCTGGTCGATCACCCGCAACAGGTCCTCGCCAACCGGCACCGTGGAGCCATAGCAGACGTATTTGAGCTCTGTGAACGAAGCCACCTGGCGGCTCTTGGCAAAGCGCAGCAGCGCCGCCTGCAGTTGATCCTGCGCAGGTTTTTCGTTGCCATCGCCACCCAAGTCGTGGCGGATGCGCTTGAGGGCCTCGGTCATCACACGCGAGTTACCCCACTCGATCGCATGGACCGCGTGGTGGATATCGAGCTCGCTGCGCAGGCAGTCGCGCAGCCGGTCCAGTGCGTTTAACGGCTGAAGATGGGGCATCGTTCGTTCGGGTCCAGGGCTTGTGCCAGGGCCACCTCATCCAGTGGAGGCTCTGGGTTCTTCAGCTCATCAAGACGTTCCTGCCGCGTCTTGAACTCCAGCTTGAACTCAATGCGCCGGCTGTCTTCGGCCGTCGCCCGCAAAGAGTTGAACGACGCACCACCCACAAAGAACTTGGTCGCGATCAGCCTCCGGTCTTCGTCGGACATGGCCGCCTCACCTACAGCCGGGACGCGCAGCAACTCGCAGATCACGCGCTCGCTGCGCTCCAGGCTCAGGTTGAGGTTGAACAGGTATTTGCCGGTCTGGCTGGCGTAACCCTCGACAACGGCACGCTTGAACCAATGCTTGCCCGCGTCGGAGTTGCGCAATTCGGACAACAGCTTGGGCGTGAACTGGCGCAGCAGAGCCCGCTGCGGTGCGGACAGGGTGTTCTGCCCTTCGCGCTCAAAGCGTCCACGCGTCCCAAAGTCGATGGTGTTGCCGATCACACGGACACCCTCGAACTCCTTTTGCGAGGCGACTTTGCGCACTTTCTCCATCAGCTCGGTGATCGCTTCCTTGCGTTCGCGTTCTTCACGGTCCTCATCCGAAACCTTCTTGGTCACCGCCAGCAGCGCGACGCTCATGGCCACCAGGAACAGCACCATCAGCGCGGACATCAGGTCCGAAAAGGAAATCCAGAAGGGCTTTTCACCCTCTTCGCGCCCGCGTTTGGGCACAGACAAGCGCACACCACCCAGCATGGTCTATCGCCTCTCTCAGGCTGCCGATGGCAGGTTGTCGAGCATGTCGCCCAGGTCCTGGATGGCGCCCTTGAGGTAGCCAGTAGCCTGCGCCAGCTCCTCGTGGAAGGCCTTGTTGCCCTCGCGCATCGTGGCCATCATCTGCTGGGCAAACGCGCCATGGGCTTCGCCCAGCACGTCGGTCACCCCTTGCAGGTAGGTTTCGGTGGTGCGCTGTGCTTCGGTCAGACGCAGGCTCGCTGCCTGCAGGCTGTCCACCAGGCCGGACGACATCGAGGCCTCCCGCTTGGCGAGCTCGATCGTCTCGCGCAGGTCACCCACCAGCGAAGCCAGCGCATCGCGCACGACGCGCTGGTCGCCCAGCACCTGCTGCGTGGCTGTCAAAGCGGTACCCAGCGTGGTGGCCGACCCGGTCAGCTTGTCCGCCATGTCGTTCAGGCCGTCGCTGTTGGTCTTCATGCGGTCCAGGTTGTCGCCCAGGCGGGCCGACGCGCCATACAGCTTCTCGGCCCCCTGGCCCATGCTGTCGATGGTGGCCTGCGCCCGGGTCTGCAGGCGCTCGATCGCGTTCTGCATCGACACGCTGGCCTGCTGCACCACGTCGGCCAGTCGGGCGATCTGGGCCGACTGCTGCTCCATCAGCGCGCTGGACTTGGCGGTCAGCTCTGACTGACGGCTCGTGTGCTCTTCCTGCGCTTTCTGGGCCTGCGTCTGCAGGGTCTGCACCATGCCGCTGGCCGAGTCACCCAGCTGGCCCAGCAGGCGCTGGGTCGCGTTGGCCGATTCGGACTGGCTGCGGGCCACAGACGCCTGCATCTGGTCCAGGAAGCTGTTCAGGCGTTCGCTGGTCGCGGCCTGCTGCTGGCTGTGCGTCTGCTGGGCTGCATGGGCCTGGTCGCGCAGGCCCTGCACCAGCGCGCTGGTGCTGTCGCTGAGCTCGCGCATCATGCCCATGGTCAGTTCGGCCGACTCGCTCTGGCCCTTGGCGACGCTGTCCTTGAGCTGGTCGATGAACAGGCGCATCTGGTCGTCCGCTTCGGTCTGTCGCGCCTGCATCTGCTGCAGGGCGTCATCCATGCGCTTGGCCATGGCATCGGCCGCACCGGTGCCGGCCTGCTGGATCTGTCCTGCCAGCTGGTCAAAGCGCTGCGAAGCGGTCTGGATCGTGCTGGCCGTCTGCACCAGCATCTCGTTCATGCCCCGCATCTGCGAGCCGAACATGCTGTGCATCTGCTCGGTGAAGTTGCCCAGCACATCGGTCAGCAGCTTGTTCACCGCCTCGCCCTGGCTGTTGCCCACCTGCTGCACCGCGTGGGAGATGCGGGTCAGCGGGTCGGCCAGGCCCTCGGTCAGGCTCGTAGTGATCGACTGCCCCAGTGCCTGGCTGGTCGAGGTCATGGTCGCGATCTGCTGCTGCGTCAGTTCCGACAGCACCTGTTTCAGGTCGGTGACCAGCGACTCCTTCATCTGCATCGCCTGAGTGGCCGAGGTTTCTGACGCCTCCACCAGGCGCTGCAGGTATTCCTCGCCCGCGCCCGTATCGAACAGGCTGTCGATCAGGCTGGAGAGCTCTTCAAGTTCGGTGTATCGCCGATTGATGACTTGCTTCTCGACCGTGGTAGTCAACATTGCCAAGAAGATGGCGACACCTGACACTTTGAACGCGCTGCCCACAGTATCAAGAAGAGCGCGAAGCCCATCCCTCGCTGCATCAGCAGCCCCTAGGTCAACCTGACCAAAAGCCTGCAGACCCACGATCAGGCCCGAGAAAGTGCCGATGATGCCCAGCCCGGTCAGGATGCCGGGCAGGTGCTTGTAGAACTCGGTGCGCAGCGGCGCCTCGATCAGCCCCTGGTCGGTGAAGAAGGCGTTGGCCATGCTGGTGGCGCGCCAGCGGCTCACCTCCATCACCCCCATGTCGTTGGCCTGCTTCTGGCCGTGCAGCGTGTCGCGGTATTCGTCCCAGCAGTGGCGCAGCGCCTCGCTCACCATAGCCTCGTCGCGCACCCTGTCCAGATCGAGTACCGGTCCACTGGCTTTGATTCTCTCCAGCCGCTGACGGGCGTCCCGTAATTCTCTGCCCACGCGCCAGCCGGAGAGCAGGAACTGGACAATAAAAAAGACGATGGCGACCAACAGGAAGGCACCAACGATCCAGTGCAGGGCGGATGAGGCCAGGGCAGAGGTTTCAGGGGTCATGACACGAGATGGCGGTGGTCCTGGGGCTGTGGATGAGGATGGGTGTGTTCAGGCCGCTGGTCGGCCCCGAGTGGGGGTGGCCTGTGTTGACACCGGGGGAAAATTGACGCCAGGCAGAGCCGTGACATGTGGGGCAAGGAGCTTGCAAATTTGCCGCAATATTGGGATCGTGAACGGTCCGGTAGCGCTCTGGGGCCAAGCACAGCCGCGCCAGCATCGGGTCGTGCTGGCCCAACAAGAGCAAAGTTCCCTGAAATTCTTGGTTGCTGAGACACACAGGACCCATTGGTGAGGTCGCTTGGAATCGCTATCCTTAAGCGACAACATTTTGCAACAAGTCAAAAGCTGTGAAGTTGACCCCATCCCGCGGACAGGTATTGGCTTGCTTTTCAAGCCTCCAGTGGCGCAGGGTTATCCACGGCGGCGGTCGGCGCTTGCGACGAACCGACCGCTGCGGTGGGTAACCCGTGTTCGGTGGCGCGATCGTTGTTCGCGCGGTGTTTCTCCTCGAATGTGATTGGCCAGAGATAGCCCAGCGACGAGTGCAGCCGGCGCCGGTTGTACCAGCCCTCGATCCAGGTGAACAGCGCCGTTCTGGCCTCGGCCTTGCTCCTCCAGCTGCGTCGATCGAACAGCTCGCATTCCAGCGTGGCAAAGAAGCTCTCGGCCATCGCGTTGTCGTGGGCATCGCCCACTGTGCCCATCGAGGGCTGTGCGCCCATCTCGCGGCAGCGGCTTCCGAAGGCGACGCTGGTGTATTGGCTGCCTTGGTCCGAGTGGTGGATCACCGAATCGGGCCGGCGGGTGTGCAGCGCCATGTTCAACGCGCCGATCACCAGATCCGCCGTCATCCGCTCGCCCATCGACCAGCCCACCACCTTACGGTTGAAGGCATCGACCACGACGGCCAGGTAGAGAAAGCCGCTCCAGGTGGGGATGTAGGTCATGTCGGCTACCCACAGTTGGTCGGGCGCCTCGGCGCGAAACCGCCGATTCACCAGATCCGGCGCTGGCCGTTGCTTGGCGTTGCGCTCGGTGGTCACAGTGAACCGGCGCCGGCGACTGACGCCGCGGATGCCAGCGTGGCGCATCAGGCGCGCCACGCGCTTGCGGCTCACCGCTTGGCCGGCGTCCTTCAGCTGCGCACGAATGCGCGGCATCCCGTAGGTCTCATCGGAGGCCTTGTGCGCCTGCCGGATGGCCTCGGTCAGCACCACGTTGGCCATGGCACGCGCACTCGGTGCCCGTCGCAGCCAGTCGTAGTAGCCACTGCTTGATACGCCCAGCACGCGGCAGTAGGTGTGCACGCCGGCTGTCTTGGCGTCGGCCTGGTTCGCACTCACGAGTTCGTAGACGGCGTGAACGTCTTCTGGCTTCTGCCGGCGAACCATGGACACAAGCCTTTGCCAGGATGTCGCGCTCGGTCTGCAACTGTCGCACTTGCCGGCGCAGGCGGGCGAGTTCCTCGCGCTCGGCCGTCGTCAGACCCTCCTTGCCGGCCTGCGGCTTGCCGCGGTCACGCGCGTGCTGCGCGATCCAGTTGGCGATACTCTGAGCGGTGGGACCGAACTCACGCGACAACTCCGCCGGCGTCCTGCCGGCGCGCGCGAGCTCGATGATCTGTTGGCGAAATTCCGCCGGATACGGCGGCTTGGACCTGGGCACTCTTGGACTCCTATCCCGTAACGGTAAGGTGTCCGCGAAAAGGGGTCAACTTCAACTTCAAAATTGAGCTAACCCGTTTTTCTTTCCAGAGCCCGTGGGGTAAACGTTGGGGCGCGTCTATCATGGCTCGCATGAGCAAGGCGTTTACCCGCGAGAGCGACGGTGAGGACGATGACGATGTGGCGCTGCCACCGCTGCCTGCTGGCGGCCGCAACTACATCACGCCGCAGGGCTACGCCCGCCTGCGCGACGAGTTGCTGCACCTGATCGACGAGGAGCGGCCGAAGGTGGTGGAGACCGTGCACTGGGCCGCCAAGAACGGCGACCGCAGCGAGAACGGCGACTACCTGTACGGCAAGAAGCGGCTGCGCGAGATCGATCGGCGCATCCGCTTTCTGACCCGACGGCTGGAGATCGCCGAGGTCACCGACCCCAGCGCACACCATGGCGGCGATCACGTATTTTTTGGCGCCACCGTGACCTACCTCGACGACGGCGGCACCGAGCGCACCGTCACCATCAAGGGCATCGACGAGGCCGAGAGCGCGCGCGGCGAGGTCAGCTGGATCAGCCCCATCGCCCGGACCCTGCTGCGCTCGCGTGTGGGTGACGTGCTGTCGCTGCAGACGCCGGCCGGCGTGCAGGAGATCGAGGTGCTGGCAGTGCGCTATCCGCCTGCGCGGGTCACCTGATCGCGGCCTCTCGGTAGTATGAAAATGATAGCTTTTGGCGCTGTCTGGACAAGCGCTGGCGCCAAAAACTGTCGGAAGCCAAGGCCCGGTGCGGTGGCCGGGCCGGTGGGCGCCGATCAGCCGCCGGTGGCTGTCGACTGGCTGCGGCTGGCGCGCAGCACGGATTGCGTGCGGCGCAGGCTGCGCAGCACGGCGTCCAGGTGCTCGCGGTCGCGCACCCCGATGACGAAGCGCAGATCCAGCGCGTCCTGCGCGGTTTCCTCGGCCATGCCCATGTGCACGATGTCGGCCTCGGCGGCGGCGATGGCGGCTGCCACCCGGGCCAGCACGCCCTTGCCGTTGATCACGGTGACGACGATGCCGACCTCGAAGGCGCGCACCGGCTCGTCGGCCCAGGCCACGGTGATGAAGCGCTCGGCGTCCTTGTTCTGCAGGCGGCGCGCCACCGCGCAGTCGTCGGTGTGCACCACCAAGCCTTCGCCGCGTCCCAGGTAGCCCAGTACGCCGTCGCCCGGGATGGGGCGGCAGCAGGTGGCGTATTTGACCGAGGCGTTCTCGGCGCCGTCGAGCAGCACCGCGCCCTGCGACAGGTTTTCGTGCGCGGTGTAGCGCTCGCGCGTCAGCAGCAGGGCGTCGGGCTTCACGCCCTCGGCGGTCAGCAGCGTGACCAGGCGCTTGGCCACCATGTTGGCCGAGCGCTTGCCCAGGCCGATGTCGGCATACATCTCCTCGCGCGAGCGGTTGCCGGTGAAGCGCAGCAGCTTGTCCCACAGTGGCTTGTCGCGCTCGGCGGTGCCCGGCAACTGGCTCAGTCCCTCGGCGCGCAGGGCCTGGGCCAGCAGTTTTTCGCCCAGCACGCGCGATTCGTCCTGCGCCAGGCTCTTGAGGTGGCTGCGGATGCGCGAGCGCGCGCGCCCGGTGCGCACGAAGCCCAGCCAGGCCGGGTTGGGGCGCGAGACGGGCGCGGTGATGATCTCCACCACGTCGCCGTTGCGCAGCTCGGTGCGCAACGGCACCTGCTCGTTGTTGACCTTGGCCGCCACCGTGTGGTCGCCGACGTTGCTGTGGATGGCGTAGGCAAAGTCCACCGTGGTGGCGCCCTGCGGCAGCGCCATGATCTGGCCGCGCGGCGTGAAGACGTAGACCGAGTCGGGGAACAGGTCGACCTTGATGTGGTCCCAGAACTCGGCGGCGTCGCGCGTCTCGTTCTGGATGTCCAGCAGCGACTGCAGCCACTGCGTGCCCAGTTCGCCATCGGGCGTGTTGCCGGCCAGGCCGGCCTTGTACAGCCAGTGCGCGGCCACGCCGGCCTCGGCCACCAGGTCCATCGGCTCGGTGCGCAGCTGGAACTCGATGTTCACGCTGGCGGGCCCCACCAGGGTGGTGTGCAGCGACTGGTAGCCGTTGACCTTGGGGATGGCGATGTAGTCCTTGAAGCGGCCCGGCACCGGCTTGTACATCTGGTGCAGCACGCCCAGGCCGGTGTAGCAGTCCAGGACGCGCGGCAGGATGATGCGCACGCCGTACAGGTCATTGACCTGGGCAAACGACTGGCGCTTGCCGTCCATCTTGCGGTAGAGCGAGTACAGCGTTTTCTCGCGACCGACGATGCGGGCGTTCAGGCCGGCGCCGGCCAGCGCGCTTTGCAGCTCTTGCTGCACTTTCTGGATCAGGTCGCCGCGGCGCTGGCGCGCGCGCGCCAGCGCCTTGGCCAGCACGCTGTAGCGCCAGGGCTTGAGGTGGCGGAACGACAGGTCCTGCAGCTCGCGGTAGGACTGGTTCAGCCCCAGGCGATGCGCGATCGGGGCGTAGATCTCCAGCGTCTCGGTGGCGATGCGGCCCCACTTGCTGCGCGGCATGTCGCCCATGGTGCGCATGTTGTGCAGGCGGTCGGCGATCTTGACCAGGATCACGCGCACGTCGCGCGCCATGGCCAGCAGCATCTTGCGGAAGGACTCGGCCTGGCCTTCCTCGCGGGTGTTGAACTGGATCTTGTCCAGCTTGGTCAGCCCGTCGACCAGCTCGGCCACCTGCGGGCCGAAGCGCTCCACCAGGTCGGCCTTGGTGACGCCGCAGTCTTCCAGCGTGTCGTGCAGCAGCGCCGCCATCAGGGCGCTGGCGTCCAGTTTCCATTCGGCCACCTGGGCCGCCACGGCGATCGGGTGCGTGATGTAGGGCTCGCCGCTGTGGCGCATCTGGCCCAGGTGGGCGGTGTCGGCGTAGCGGTAGGACTGGCGCACGCGCTCCAGGTCGGTGGGGTCGAGGTAGTCCAGCTTGGCCTCGAGCGCGGCAAAGCTGGCCGCGGCGGCGTTGGCGGCGGCCATGGGGACTTCGACGGCGGGCAGAACCAGGCTCATGGGCGTAATTTAACCGCCCCGGCCACAGGGTGTGCAAGCGCAGCAAAAAGGCGCCCCGCGGGGCGCCTTGATGTGCTGGGGGCACAGGGGGCAGGCACGGCGCGTTGCCGTGCAGCCGTTCACGGCACTTTCTTGAGCATCTCCAGGCCCACTTTGCCGTCGGCGATCTCGCGCAGCGCGGTCACGCCGGCCTTGTTGCGCGACTCGACCTTGGGCGTGTGGCCCTGGTTGAGCATGCGCGCGCGATAGGTGGCGGCCAGCACCAGCTGAAAGCGGTTGGGGATTCTTTCGAGAGCGTCTTCGACGGTGATGCGGGCCATGGTCGGGGTTTTGTGCTGGGTAGGTCAGTCGATGCCGAGAGCGCGGAAAGTCTCGGCGCGGGCGGTTTTCTGGGCCGTGTAGCGCAGGCGCTGCGCGTGAACAATGGTTTTCAGGTCGAAAAGCGCGCGTTCAAATATCTCATTGATTATAACGTAGTCGAAGTGCTTGACCTGCGCCAGCTCCTGCTGGGCATTGACCAGGCGCAGCTCGATCACCTCGGGCGTGTCCTCGCCGCGCCGATGCAGGCGCGCGCGCAGCTCTTCCCAGCTGGGAGGCAGCACGAAGACCAGCACGGCGTCGGGAAACTGGCGCTGGATCTGCAGCGCGCCCTGCCAGTCGATCTCCAGCACCACGTCGCCGCCGGCGGCGATGCGCGCCTCGATGGCCTGGCGCGAGGTGCCGTAGCGGTTGCCGTGCACGTGCGCCCATTCCAGGAAGTCGCCGGCGGCGGTCTTCGTGTCGAACTCGGCGTTGTCGATGAAGTAGTACTCGCGACCGTGCTTTTCCTGCCCGCGCGGCGCCCGCGTGGTGTGCGAGATGGACGGCTGCACGCCCGCGTCGACTTCCATCAGCGCCTTGACCAGGCTCGACTTGCCGGAGCCGCTGGGGGCCGCGACGACAAAGAGATTTCCGGGATGATCCATGTGTGGTCAGCGCGGGCAGCTATGAATTCAGGAGTTGTTGCGGCGCGCCGGTGACGCGGATTTTAGTGCAGCACCAACAGCAGGTTGTTGGCGGGCAGGGCGTGGCGCTCGCCCAGTGTCAGGCCGGCGGCCTGCGCGGCGTCGCGCACATCCTGCAGACGGCGCAGGCCCCAGGCGGGGTCGCGCTGGCGCAGGTCGGCGTCGAAGGCCAGGTTGCTGGGCGCGGTGGGCACGTCGTCCTCGATGAAGGGGCCGTAGATCACCAGCGCCCCGCCCGGGGCGAGGTGGCGCGCGGCGCCGCGCATCAGCGCCGCGCAGCTGGGCCATGGGCTGATGTGCAGCAGGTTGGCGACGTAGACCAGATCGAAGGCGCCGTTGGCAAACGGCACGCCGTCCGAGGGCCAGTCGGCGTCGAGCACGTCCAGCCGCCGAGGTGGCAGCACATTGGGCGCGCCGGTCTGCTCGGCCCAGCCCCGAATGGCCGCAAAGCCGGCGTCGGTGCGGTCGCTGGGTTGCCAGGTCCAGCCGGGCAGGGCGCTGGCGAAGTGCGCGGCGTGCTGGCCGGTGCCGCTGGCGATCTCCAGCGCGCGGCCGCTGGGCGCCAGCAGGGTGCGCAGCACCGCCAGGATGGGGTCGCGGTTGCGTTCGGCGGCGGCGCTGCGGGGCAGGGCATGGTCGGGCAAATTCATGGTGATTTCCGCCATTTGGGCTTGACTGGCAAGCGCCAACAGCTATCAATATGAGAGTTCCAAAGGCGCGCTCAGGGGCCGTTGCCGGTGCCGGGCGCCGGCGTCGGTGCCGCCGGGCGGATGTGCTCGCGCACCACGATGCCGCTGCCGTCGCTCGCGTCGTCGCGGCCAGACAGCGCGTCGATGCCGGCACCGACGGCCTTGCCACCCAACGTGACGCCGGTGGCGACCACGGCGCCGGCCACCGAGATCGCCGCGCCGGCCGTGGCGCTGGCCACCGCGCAGCCCGCCAGCGGCGCCGCCAGCAGGCCCAGGGCCAGCCACGGCAGGGTGGGGCGCCTCATGCGGCGGCGCTGGCCTGGCGCACCTGCGTCGCGATGTCCAGCGCGCGCAGGCGCAGCGCCGGGTCGTAGATGTCGCAGGTGAACATCATCTCGTCGCAGCCGGTCTCGGTCGCCAGGGTCTGCAGGCCCTGGCGCACGGTGTCCGGCGAGCCGATGACGGCGCAGGCCAGGAAGTCCGCGATGCCGGCGCGCGCCGCGGCGTCCAGGCGCTCCAGAAAGCCCTCCTGCGGTGGCTGCAGCAGCCCGCGCGCGCCGCGCAGGATGCCCAGCACGCGGGCAAAGATGCTGCTGGCCAGATATATGGCCTCGGCGTCGGTGGGTGCCGCCACCAGCGGCACGCCGATCATCACATAGGGCTTGTCGAGCACCGCCGATGGCTTGAAGCCGCGCCGGTACAGCTCGATCGCCTGCCGCAGCAGCGCCGGCGCGAAGTGCGAGGCAAATGCGTAGGGCAGGCCGCGCTCGGCCGCCAGTTGCGCCGAAAACAGGCTGGAGCCCAGCAGCCAGATGGGCACGCGCGTGCCGGCGCCGGGGTTGGCGATCAGCTTCTGGCCCGGCGCGGGCGCGTCCAGCAGGTGCTGCAACTCGGCCACGTCGCGCGGAAAGTCGTCCACCGATTCGATGCGGTCGCGGCGCAGCGCGCGCATGGTCATCGGGTCGGTGCCCGGCGCGCGCCCCAGGCCCAGGTCGATGCGGCCGGGGTACAGCTCGGCCAGCGTGCCGAAGGCCTCGGCCACCACCAGCGGCGCGTGGTTGGGCAGCATCACGCCGCCCGAGCCGACGCGGATGCGCTGCGTGCCACCCGCGATGTGCCCCACCAGCACGGCGGTGGCCGAACTGGCAATGCCCGCCATGTTGTGGTGCTCGGCCAGCCAGTAGCGCGTGAAGCCCAGCCGTTCGGCGTGCTGCGCCGTCCGCAGGGCCACGGCCAGCGCGTCGGCCACGCTGCGGCCCTCGCGCACGGGCACCAGGTCGAGCATGGAGAAAGCGATGTCGTTCAGGGCCTTGGTCATGCGTGATTGTGGGGCGATGGTTAAAAGGTTCGATGCACGTATCGCGATGGCAGAACGATCTTGCCAGCCGGCTCGCTCGCGCCTACCATGACAGGTTTTGATTTACCCGATGAGGAGAGGCGAAATGGCAAGCAGGAAAACTGGCACGCTGCGTGGCGTGGTGTTGGCGGGGGCGCTGGCTGCGGTGTCTGGCCTTTGCGGTGCGCAGCAGACGCCACCCGGCCAGATCGATTATGGGCCGCTCGCGGTGTCCGCCGTGCCCACGCTGGGCGAGACGATGCTGGCCGCGCTGGTGCTGCTGCTGATGGCGGCGGCCTACCGATCCTTGCGTGGCCGCGTCAATGGACGGGTGCTGTCCAGTCTGCTGGTGGTGGGCGCCGCCACCGTGTTGGGTCTGACCGGGGGGCAGATGATGCAGCGTGCTCAGGCGGACCTAGCAAGTGCCCAATTGAGTCAAGCCGGCGGTGGCTCGGTCAGCGTCGAGGAGGGTGAGACGGAGGTCGTCAACACCTCGGGCGTGCCGCAGCAGATCCGGGCCTTGCGGGTGGTGGATCCGCAGAACCCGTTGCTGTGGCAATGGCTGGAGCCGTTGTCCGGTACACCGCAGTGCGTGGTGGGTCTGGTGCTGGCGCCTGCCGGCAAGTGCTACGTGTCCCTGGCGCAGAACCTGGGTTGATGGTCGCCACCCGAGGCCGCGCGTCGGCCGTGGCGTGCCGCGCAAGGCGGCTGTCGCGGTCGCCATCGGGCGCCGTTGAGAACGTGTCATGTCCACCGTCCATTCTTCACCTGACGCCGGGCTTTCCCCCAGGGTGAAGGCGGTGTTCGACGACATCCGCGCCACCCGCGGCTCGGATTTCATCAATCATTTCTGGCGCTACCTGGCCTTCGATCCGCCGCTGCTGGAGTCGACCTGGGCCGAGGTCAAGCGTGTCATGGCCACGCCTTCGGCGCTGGATCCGCTGACCAAGGAGCTGCTGTACATCGCCGTCTCGGTGGCCAATGGCTGCGGCTACTGCGTGCACTCGCACACCGCGGCGGCGCGCGCCAAGGGCATGACGGCGGCCCAGCACGCCGACCTGCTGGCCGTGGTGGGCCTGGCGGCCAAGACCAACCACCTGGTGACGGCGCTGCAGGTACCGGTTGACCCAGCGTTCGACTGCGAGGCGCGCGCCGCGGCGAGCTGACGCGCGCACCGCTGCCGGCGGCATGACGGCATCGTTGCGCCAGCGCAAAACAGTAATCTATCTTCTGAATGAACAGGCACGACAGTGCTTGTCAACCGCTGTCGGGTGGCAATAATGCGTAATATAGTGTTATCTCGCCATGCAGCCCGTCAGCACCCAGAACCCCCTGATCCAGCGAGCGCGGCAGGAAGTGCTGTTCCTTGCCGGGCCGCTGATCGACCGCTGCGTCGAGG
>Ga0116175_1001107_pt1 | contig 17704 bp, 15 predicted proteins | sample AD_UKC125_MetaG_FD_89802 | JGI IMG/M metagenome (GOLD analysis project Ga0116175, IMG submission 89802) | Active sludge microbial communities of municipal wastewater-treating anaerobic digesters from USA - AD_UKC125_MetaG | ecosystem: Engineered > Bioreactor > Anaerobic > Digestate | place: USA... | reverse complement strand
CCTCCAGTATTGGAACTCAAAGAAATAGAAAAATTACCCATTTCTTTCAAAGGAACTTTTGCAAAAATCTTTTCTAATCCTTTATCCGTTTCCATTCCCATAATAATGGCTCTTCGACCTTGCAAATCACTCATAACATCGCCCATTCTACTTCCCGGAACCAACACTTCTACATCATAAATAGGTTCCAATACTTTTGGTCCTGCTTCTTTGAATGCCTGACTAAAGGCATATTTCCCTGCCAGTCGGAAAGAAATTTCGTTAGAATCCACAGGGTGCATTTTTCCGTCATATACAATAACCCGAATATCCCGGGCATACGAACCCGTTAACGGACCTTGTTCCATACAATCCATTATTCCTTTTTGTATGGCGGGCAAGAATCTGGTATCAATAACACCTCCAACAATACTGTTGATAAACACGAGTTTACCGCCCCATTCAAGGGCTGTTTCCTGTCTATCACGAACGGATATTTTATATTCCTGACCGTTTATTTTATATAATTCTTTTTCTGGAGCACCCTCTAAATAAGGTTCAATAATTAAATGAACTTCGCCAAACTGTCCGGCTCCTCCCGATTGTTTCTTATGACGGTAATCGGCACGAGCAATCTTAGTAATCGTTTCACGGTAAGGTATGCGAGGATTCAAATATTCTATCATTACTTTTTCATTGTTTTCAATTCTCCATTTAAGCGTTTTTAAATGGAATTCTCCTTGACCATGAACAATCGTTTGTTTCAATTCTTTCGAATATTCTACTACCCAAGTTGGATCTTCTTCTCGCATACGAGTAAGAATTTCACTCAGTTTTTCTTCTTCTCCTTGATTAACGGCTTTAATAGCTCTTCTGTATTTCCAAGCAGGGTATTTGATAAATGTAAATTTAGTTTCTGCATTTTTCCCGTTAAGGGTGTTGCCCGTACGGGTATTTTTCAATTTCACAGTTGCTCCAATATCTCCGGCAACCAATTCGTCTACTTTTTCCCTTATTGATCCGGCAACAACATATATTTGCGTTAATCGCTCTTTCGTTCCTCTTATTGGATTGTATAAATCATCTCCCTCTTTTACACTACCGGACATTACTTTAAAGAATGAGACTTCTCCAATGTGTGGCTCAATAGATGTTTTAAAAATAAATATGCTGGTGTTATTTTCTTTTTTCGGGGCAATTTCTTCTCCGGTTGTACTAACAGGATTTGGCATATCGCTTACATAAGGTACTACATTACCCAAAAATTCCATCAAACGACGAACTCCCATATCTTTGGCGGCACAAACACAAAAAACAGGAAAAATATCACGATGTACAAGACCTTTTCTAATACCCAAACGCATTTCATCCTCAGTCAAACTTCCGTCAGCAAAATATTTTTCCATTAAATTTTCATCGTGTTCTGCTGCTCCTTCTACTAGAATATTATGTAATTCTGCTGCCTTTTCGTGGTGCTCGGAGGGAATGGGAAGTATTTCAGGAATACCACCTTCCGGCTTCCATCTGTACATTTTCATTAATAAAACATCAATAACAGCATTGAAAAAAGGACCTGTTTGAATCGGATACTGAATTTGAATAACTTTTTTTCCAAAACTTTCTTTCAAATCAGAAAGGCATTTTTCAAAATCGGCCTTTTCATGGTCAAGCTGATTAATTACAAAAATACAAGGCTTTTGTAATTGTTCAATTTGTCTATACTGATTTTGAGTACCGGCATCTACCCCATTTTGAGCATTTATAAGCATCAATGCCGTGTCTGTGACACTCAAAGAAGTTATTAAACCTCCCACAAAATCGTCCGCTCCCGGACAATCAATTATGTTCAATTTTTTCTCCAACCACTCAACGTGGAATACTGCGGGAAAAACCGAATATCCATACTCATGTTCAACAGGAAAATAATCGGAAACCGTATTTTTTGCTTCCACGGTTCCTCTACGTTTTATAACTCCACTCTCAAAAAGCATAGCTTCTGTAAGAGTGGTTTTCCCCGAGCCAGAAGATCCCACCAAAGAGATATTCTTGATTTCATTTGTTTGATAGATTTTCATAACTTCTATGTATTTAAAATTACTAAAAGGTAAGTAAAAACAGAATGTTAGACTTCCACATTTGCCCTTAACGCTAAAGGAAAAACGCAAAAAATAAATCTGGAGAAATAAAATTTTTAGAAAAAATGCATGGCAATTTAACCATAAGAGAAGTAAAAAACAATCTTTTCTATAAGTTAAAAAACATTGTTTAAAAACATACTTAAAAAGATTTTTGCCAAAAAATATGTTGTTGAGCAGTATTTTTGTAATATTCTTGTAATATTCCGATGAAAATGTGTTAAAATATGCGGCGTTCTGACCCTAACATTTTTCTCGAACCCATCAAAGGGGTATTTTTGTGATATGATTTTTTCATAGTATTTGATTTTAAGGTTAGCAAATAGGTAGTCAGGCGAGACTACCTTTTGTTTTTTATAGCCCATCCGCGGTTTTACCTCATCAGATAAAAATCCCTTATACACCAAACAATTCCTATTTAGCGTTGAAAATATGTTATACAACATCATTTTTTGTAATATTCTTGTAATATTCCGATGAAAATGTGTTAAAATATGGGTCTTTTTAATCCCAATATTTTTTTCGAACCCATCAAAGGGGTATTTTTGTGATATGATTTTTTCATAGTATTTGATTTTAAGGTTAGCAAATAGGTAGTCAGGCGAGACTGCCTTTTGTTTTTTATATCCATCCGCTTTTTGACGTTTCAAGAAACAATAAACCCTCTTTATAATTACATTAAAGAGGGTTTATTGTTTCAAAAGAATATTTTTACACATTTACACATTAAAACGGAAATGCATAATATCGCCATCTTGCACGATATATTCTTTTCCTTCCACATTCATTTTTCCGGCTTCTTTACAAGCAGATTCAGACCCCAAAGTGATAAAATCATTGTACTTGATAACTTCTGCACGAATAAATCCTTTTTCAAAATCGGTATGAATAACGCCCGCACACTGAGGAGCTTTCCATCCTTTTCCGTATGTCCACGCACGAACTTCTTGTACACCGGCAGTAAAATATGTTTCCAAATTTAATAATTTGTATGCTGATTTTATCAAACGGGCAACTCCCGATTCGGTTAGTCCTATTTCTTCCAAAAACATTTGACGTTCTTCATAGGTTTCCAATTCAGCAATATCTGCTTCCGTAGCAGCAGCGACGACCAAGATTTCGGCATTTTCTCCTTTTACGGCTTCTCTTACAGCATCCACATAGGCATTTCCTTTTAACGCCGAAGCCTCATCTACATTGCATACATACATGACAGGTTTGTTGGTAAGCAAAAAAAGATCTTTTACCAATTTCGCATCCTCTTTTTCTAGTTGTACCGTACGAGCTGATTTTCCTTGCAACAAAGCATCTCTGTATTGTACCAATATTTCATACACAGCCTTTGCCGTTTTATCTCCACCTGTTTGTGCTTGTTTTTGAACCTTTGTGATACGACTTTCAACTGTTTCCAAATCTTTCAATTGCAATTCCATATCAATAATTTCCTTATCACGCACCGGATTGATTGAACCATCGACATGGGTAATATTTTCATTTTCAAAACAACGCAACACGTGTAAAATGGCATCCGTCTCTCTAATATTGGCCAAAAATTTGTTTCCCAAACCTTCTCCTTTGCTTGCTCCTTTTACCAAACCGGCAATATCTACAATTTCTACCGTTGTAGGTACAATTCGTTGAGGATTAACCAATTCAGCCAATTTATTTAGTCTTTCATCGGGTACGGTAATTACGCCGACATTGGGTTCTATCGTACAAAAAGGAAAATTAGCAGCTTGTGCTTTAGCATTTGAGAGACAATTAAACAAAGTTGATTTTCCAACATTCGGCAAACCAACTATTCCACATTGTAACGCCATTTTTTTAATTTTTATATTTCTGACAGCAAAGGTAATAAAAAGTTGCATGTTTTTGTTTTGACCCTCTGGCATTTATTGCATTTTTTCACCATCATTCTATTTGTTGATGATATCAATTTTTGTTACTTTTGCCAAGATTGTTTTTTAACCAAATGAAAAAAAGTTACGCGATAGGACTTGCTATTATTTTTGCTGTCATTCTTTGTGGAGTAACGGTTTTATTAATCTCCGAAAAGAAAAAATCAAAGGAACAAGAAAAAGAGCTAAACCAAATGACTGCTGAAATGGAATTCAACAAACAGCAATCTTTGGAAGAGTTTGAGGATCTTGCTGTTGAGTATGAATCTTTTCACGTAAAGCCGGGTAACGATTCTTTGTTGGTAATGATTGAAAACCAAAAGGAAAAAATCAAAAAGTTAATAGAAGAATTACGTACCGTAAAAGCAACCAATGCCCACCGCATAAGGCAACTGAAAGGTGAATTAGTAAGTATTCGTGCGGTACTAAAAGTCTATATAACTAAAGTTGACTCGCTGAATAACATCAATCATTCACTGAAAAGAGAAAACAAGAGTGTTCAAAAAAAATATGAGGAAGTATTACAAACGGCCAAACAACTGGAAGAACGTGCCACTGAATTGGATAAAAAAATTACCCTAGCTTCTATTCTCGAAGCTACCAATATTCGAGTTGGTTACCTAAATGATAAGGGTAAAAAAACAAAATCACTAAAAAGAATTTCGCTGTTTGAAATTTGTTTTCAGATATCAAAAAATCAAACAGCTACCACAGGCATGAAAACAGCATTTGTGCGAATATCTGATCCGGAAGGAAACTTATTGAAAAGTCCCAACAATAACCTTTTCCCTTTTGAAGACAAAGAGATAGAATTTTCTTGTAAAAAAGAAATAGAATATGCAGGAGCCAATTTACCAGTTTGTGTGTATTATGACGTAAAGGAAAAACTGGAGAAAGGAACTTACACTATTAACATCTTTGTCGACGGAAACCTTATTGGTTCAGACACTTTCTATCTGAATTAAAAGATTGTGGCAGGCATATACATTCATATTCCTTTTTGTCAAAAACGCTGTTCTTATTGCGACTTTTATTCGCAGACAAACCTCTCTTTGAAAAAAGAATACGTCAGTGCCCTTTGTAAAGAAATAAAGTTACGCAAAAATTATCTAGAACAAGCGACTATTTTCACCCTTTATTTTGGAGGTGGAACTCCTAGTTTGCTCGATAAAGACGATTTTTGCGAAATTTTTGCTTGCTTGAATTCCCATTTCGATCTCAGCTATTTGCATGAAGTAACTTTAGAAGCCAATCCTGACGACCTGAATCAAAGTTTTTTCGATACCCTAAACCAATTTCCTTTTAATAGACTAAGTATTGGCATACAGTCGTTTGACAATGGCGATTTAAAATTGATGAACAGACGACATTCTGCCGAAAAAGCAATGGAAGCCATTTATTTGGCAAAAGAAAACGGTTTTCATAATATTAGCATTGACCTGATATATGGACTACCAAACCAAACATTGGAAAAATGGCAAAAGAATTTGGAACAAGCTCTTTCACTTGATATTCAACACATTTCTGCCTACCACCTAACCTACGAAGAAGGGACGATTTTGGACAGCCTTTTGCGACAGAAAAAAATTCAGGAAGTGAAAGAAGAAGACAGCTTAGCAATGTTTGAAATGTTGATGGCCTTATTAACAAAATCAGGATTTGAACACTATGAAATTTCCAACTTTGCAAAAAAGAATTTTTATTCGCAACATAATTCATCCTATTGGTCTGGCGAAAAATACCTTGGACTGGGAGCTTCTGCACACTCGTTTGATGAAAAAACTCGTCAATGGAACATCTCCTCTATAGAAAAATATAACCAAGCTGTTAGCCATTCGTTACCCTTTTATGAAATGGAAACACTTTCAGAGAAAGAAAAATATAACGAATTCATAATTACTTCGTTACGTACAAAAAAAGGTATAGATTTGACCTTGTTGGAAAAAAAATTCGGCAAAGAGATGCTTAATTATTGTATACAAAATTGTCAAACTCATATCAATAACAACCGACTTTGTTTAAAACATAATTTTGTAACTCTAACTCAAACGGGTATTTTTGTGTCCGATAAATTAATAGAAGATTTAATTTGTATATAAAGTTATATGAAAACGCTGTCTGTAATAAAATATTATTGGAAAACAACTCTTGTTTTGTTTGTTATTACATACCTGTCTCTAATGAAACCTATTGGTGGATTGCCTGTTTCTAATATTCCTTTCTTTGACAAATGGGTACATCTATTTATGTATTTTGGACTAAGCATTATAATGTTAATTGATTGGTTTGCCAGCAAAAAAAATAAAAACCTAAAAGTTTTTATTTTTGTATTTCTTTTTTGTGCCTTTTATGGGGGCTTATTAGAACTACTACAACAATATTTTCCACCTCGTACAACTAGCTTTGCTGATTTTATTACAAATGTAATAGGTTGTTCCATTGGCGTTTGCATTGGCTATTTTGCTAAAAAAGAAAAAAAATGAACAATCCGAATTTAGTATATCAAATAGCCCTTACGCTAATAAAAGGGATTGGTTGCCAAACTGCTAAAAACTTATTGGCGTATGTTGGAGATGTAGAAGAAATTTTCAAACGAAACAAACAAACTTTTCTAAAAATACCCAACATAGGAAATATTCTGAGCAATAATATTATAGAACAACGACATGTTGCTTTGCAACGTGCTGAAAAAGAAATAGCTTTCATCGAAAAACATAAAATAATACCACTATTTTTTACGGACAAAAATTTTCCACAACGATTAAAGGAATATGATGATTCCCCTGTTCTTCTTTACTACAAAGGAAATGCCGAACTGAATCAACGTCGATTTCTATCTATTGTGGGCACACGCAATGCTACCGAATATGGCAAATCCTTATGTTCTAAAATAATAGAAGATCTTGCTATCAATCAACCTGACTTGACTATAATAAGCGGTTTGGCGTATGGAATTGATGTGGCTGCTCACAAAGCTTCCTTGCAATATAATGTGCCCAATATCGGTGTTTTAGGTCATGGATTAGACAAAATTTATCCTGCAGGTCATGCTTCTATAGCAAAAAAAATGATAGAAAATGGTGGACTGCTCACAGAATTTATTAGTGAAACAAATCCGGATAGGCAAAATTTTGTGATGAGAAATAGAATCATTGCAGGAATGGCAGATGCAGTATTGGTTGTAGAAAGTGCATCAAAAGGAGGAGCATTAATAACTGCTGAAATAGCTAATTCCTACAATAAAGATGTATTTGCTTTTCCAGGACGTACAAACGATGAATGGTCTGCCGGTTGCAATAAACTTATCAAACAGCACAAAGCAGCTTTAATCGAAAATGCAAATGACTTGGAATACATGATGGGTTGGAAACAAGAAACTAAAAAAATTTCCATACAAAAAGAATTATTTATAGAACTAACTGAAGAAGAGCAAATTATATATGATATATTACAAAAAGAAAAAAATATTCATATCGATTTGTTGGCAATGAAAGCAAATAAAAATATTAATAAAATATCACCATTACTACTTTCTATGGAATTTAAAGGTATCATTAAATGTATACCTGGAAATATATACGGATTGCTATAAAAAAACAAAAGGTAGTCTCGCCTGACTACCTATTTGCTAACCTTAAAATTCAAATACTATGAAAAATCTGATGCAAAGATATGGAGGTAAATTACCTTTGCTTCATAAACATTTGAAAAACAACTGTTTTTTCTCCGCAAACGTCATCGCAAACGCTTGCATTAGCATATTATCAGATATTGTTTATAAATTGTTTATAAACGCTGAACAAAAAATTATAAATAAATTTGAATTTTTGAAAGATACATTTTTATATATTTTACATTTAAATGACAATAAAAAGATATCTATTTTTTTGACTTATTTAATGAACAATACAATGAGTAATTTTTACTCTTTTCCTAAAAAAAGTTTCTTACATTTGCAATTATAAACAAGTTGTTAATAACTATCTTAATTTGCAATAAATAAGAATATTAACTTATTCATAACCTGTTATTAAATTTGTTTAATTTACTGTTTTTAATAAAAACAATCGTTTTATTTAAAATTTTTCAACATAACTAACATCCTATATATTATCATCATTTTATTTAAAACTTACTTAATATATAAAGATAAAAGAATAAGAAGTGTTGAAAACCTAAAAATACAAAAATGAATTTAGTAGAAGAAATACAAAAATTAAAAAAGGAAAAAAATGCAGTGATAATGGCTCACTTCTATCAAAGAAGTGAAATACAGGATATAGCTGACTATGTAGGTGATAGTTTGGCTTTGGCTCAGTGGGCTGCTTCAACCAATGCAAATATTATAGTGTTATGTGGTGTAAATTTTATGGGAGAAACGGCTAAAATTCTTTCTCCTGATAAAAAAGTACTTATACCTGATATGGAAGCAGGGTGTTCTTTAGCAGATAGTTGTAAGGCTGTTGATTTTGCCGATTTTATCAAAAAACATCCAAATCATACAGTTATTTCTTATGTTAATACAACAGCAGAAGTAAAAGCACTTTCTGATATAGTAGTTACTTCTACTAATGCAAAAAAAATAGTAGATAGTTTTGATAAAGATGCAAAAATTATTTTTGGTCCTGATAAAAATTTAGGGAATTACATAAATAGTGTTACAGGTAGAAATATGGTTTTATGGGATGGAGCTTGTCATATACATGAACAGTTTTCTTTAGAAAAAATAGTGGATTTGAAGAAAAAGCATCCTGATGCCCTAATTTTAGCTCATCCCGAGTGTAAGAAGGTAATCCTCACAATTGCAGATTTCGTTGGCTCTACGGCAGCTATTTTGGCTTTTACGGGCAAATCTCATTGTAAGCAGTTCATTGTTGCTACAGAAAGTGGTATATTACATAAAATGAAACAACAAAATCCTGAAAAACTGTTTATTCCTGCTCCGCCAAATGATAGTACATGTGCCTGTAACGAGTGCAATTTTATGAGGTTAAATACGCTGGAAAAATTATATAATTGCTTAAAAAATGAAATGCCTGAAATTATTATAGATGAAGAATTGCAAAAAAAAGCAGTAAAACCTATTTTGAAAATGCTTGAAATGAGTAAATAAAATGAGTAATAATAGTATTACTCATTTTTATATTAATGTTACTTTAATTTCTCAAAAATACTTGACTTCTTTTTTATAAATATCAGTAAGTAAATTGTTTGCAAGTCTACTAGCTCCTAAACGAAATAAAGAACTATTTAACCATTCTTCTCCCAATATTTCTTTTACGATGCAATAATATTTTACAGCATCTTCTGTAGTTGAAATTCCTCCGGCCGCTTTAAAACCCACTTTTTTCCCTGTATTTTTATAATATTCCCTGATTGCTTCGCACATCACATATGCTGCTTCGGGTGTTGCGGCTGGATTTGTTTTTCCTGTAGAAGTTTTAATAAAATCAGCACCTGCTTCCATACACAAAAGGGAAGCTTTTTTGATGTTCTTTGCTGTTGCAAGAGCTCCTGTTTCCAAAATAACTTTCAAGTGGGAATTTCTGCATGATGATTTTATTTCTTCTATTTCTTCAAAAGTTTCATCATAATTTTCTGATAAAAATTTGCCGACTGATAACACAATATCAATTTCAGAAGCTCCTTGCGATACAGCTAACGCTGTTTCAGCAATTTTGATTTCTATAAATGTTTGAGAGGATGGAAAACCTGCCGCAACTGCTGCTATTTCGATGTCTTCAATGAGTGTATTTTTTACTGTTTCCACAAAACAAGGGTAAACACAAATAGCGGCTACGTTTTCCATTTCCGGAAAATTTTCACTTAATTGATTTACTTTTTCTGTAAAAGTAATGATTTGTTTTTCATTGTCAGTAGTACCTAAAGAAGTAAGATCAATCAATGAAAAAAGCTTTTTATAGACATTAATATTGTTATTTACTTTATAATTATCAGCAATAATTTTAGAAACATTTTCCGTTACTTTTTCATCAGAAAGATTGCAATTATAGGCAGAAAAAAGAGCGTCAAAATTTTTCATAATAAGTTTGTAGTATAGTTGTTTATTCTTTGTTATTCGTGTCAATCCAAACAGTCACAGGTCCATCGTTGAGAAGAGAAACTTGCATATCAGCTCCAAATTTACCGGTTTTTACCTCTTTGTTCATCAGAATGCCAAGTTTTTGACAAAATTTTTCATACATAGGAACAGCAAAATCGTGTTTGGATGCCTTTATAAATGACGGACGATTTCCTTTTTTTGTTTGGGCAAAAAGGGTAAACTGGCTCACTACCAAAATATTACCATTGTTATCCATCAATGATTTGTTCATGAGTCCGTTTTCGTCATTGAAAATACGCATATTAATTATTTTGTGACATAACCAATCTATATCTTCTTCTGTATCTGAATCTTCAATTCCCAGTAAAACCAATAATCCTTTTTCTATTTCTGAAAAAAGTTTATTGTCAATACTGACGGAACAATGTCTGACTCTTTGTATGACAACCCTCATTGTATTCGTTTTTTGCTAAAAACAAAATTAGCTTTTTTATTTTCTTTTCTCAAAATAAAATGATGGAAATGATACTTTTTTCCTTTTTTGTAAAAAGACAGTTTATTTTTTATAAATTTGCTCATCACAGTTTTGCTCATTTATGAAAGAATAAATTTTATAAAGCATGATAAAAAAACATTTACTCTTATATTTTTTCCTGTTACCTTTTTTTGTTTTTGCCGAAATTCCTTCCGGTTATTATGATAGTGCTTATGGCAAAACAACCGGTACTTTAAGAACAGCTTTATATAACATTATAAAAGATCATACGGTGGTTTCTTATGATTATTTGTACACCGTATATGAAACAAGTGATGTAACTTCCTCCGGTTACGTTTGGGATATGTACTCTAACTGTGTATGGACACCTGGTGAAAAAAAATGCGGAGATTATTCAAATGTTTGTGATTGTTATAACAGAGAACACAGCGTTCCGCAAAGTTGGTTTGATAAAGCTTCTCCTATGAAAAGTGATGCTTTTCATATTTATCCTACAGATGGAAAAGTAAATGGTCAGCGGAGTAATTATCCTTTTGGAGAATGTACGGGAACTACGCTTACAAAGGGTAAGGGTGAATTAGGTACTTCTACTTTTTCGGGATATACCGGTACTGTTTTTGAACCGGCAGATGAATATAAGGGCGATTTTGCTCGTTCTTATTTTTACATGACGACCCGTTATGCTGATGTTTGTACAACTTGGAGTAACGGTGCAGCAGTTGTATTTAGCTCTAAAAATTTAGGCTTTACCGATTATGCAGTTTCTCTGTTTTTAAAATGGCATCGTCAAGACCCTGTTTCTGCCAAAGAAATAACAAGAAACGATGCTGTCTATGCTTACCAAAAAAATAGAAATCCATTTATTGATTATCCGGAATTGGCAGAATATATTTGGGGAAATAAAGCCGGTCAAAGTTGGAGCACCTCTGCTATTGATGAAGAAAACGCTTTTGTTTTTTCTATTTATCCTAACCCTTGTTCGGAAAAGGTATTTGTTCATTGTTCAGAAACAGAAAATGTTCAGTTTTTGTTGTACAATTTAGAACAGAGACTTGTAAGATACGGCATGGTTGAAGACGATTATTCTATTGATGTAAAAGGTCTTTTTCCGGGAATTTATGTTTTGGATTTATTTGTAGATGGTAGTTCTTACAAAACAAAACTTGTTGTTAAGTGATTCTTGGCATTTGCTAGACCATTGATATACAAAGATCAATTAGTTTTAATGGAACCAAATACTAACAAAAATGAATAAAGTTAAACTTTTTTTTGTGTTTTTTCTTTTGGTATCCACCGAATGTATAGCCCAATTAAATCCGTCGTATTATCTTTCGGTAGAAGGTTTGAAACAAGCAAATCTTAAAACGGCATTAAGCAGAAGGATTGTGAAGCACACTGTTCTTTCTTATGATAGCTTGTGGGTTTATTTTCGTTCCACAGATTCTCTTCCCGACAATAGAATTTGGGATATGTACTCTGATAACGAATATTATTTTTCCGATTATTCTTCTCTCGAAAAGGAACATAGTTTTCCTAAAAGCTGGTGGGGAGGTTCTTCTTACTATGCTTCTTACTCCGATTTACACCATTTGAATCCCAGTGATAAGGGTGCTAATCGAGCTAAAAGTAATTATCCTTTGGGTGTGGTTGACGCAAGTCCTACTTTTGATAATGGGGTCAGCAAGGTGGGGAATTCCGTAACGACAGGTTATACCGGTATTGTTTTTGAACCGGCTGATGAATACAAAGGTGATTTTGCTCGTGCATATTTTTACGTTGTTACTTGTTACCAAGACCTCGCCTCAAATTGGGTTTCTCCTATGTTGGAGAATAATACTTATCCCGTTTTTACGAATTGGGCTATTAATATGTTGTTAAATTGGAGCACCAATGACCCGGTTTCAGAAAGAGAAATCAACAGAAATAACGCTGTGGCTAAGTTGCAAAATTGTCGAAATCCATTTATTGATTATCCCGATTTGGCAAATTACATTTGGGGAGATAAACAGGATGTTGCATTTTATACCGAATCAGAAATAACAGATCCTATTATCTTTTCTCCTTGGGCAAGTGACACTGTTTTTTTTGATAATGTTTTTGAAAGTGATTCTTGCTCACAAACGCTTTACGTTCGGGGTGGAAATTTAACGGGGGACCTTACTGTGACCATTAGCAATGATGAAAATGGTTATTTTTCTACTGCCGGACAGACGGTTATTACACAGGCTAATGGACAGTTAGATGGGGCTTTTCCCTTTATCATTAAATATAAACCGACAGCTGTAGGAGAAGACCAGGCGACACTTACTATTTCGGGTGGGGGGGCAACTTCTGTTGTGGTTATTTTAAAAGGAAATAGTTTGAGTAAAGCAGTGGAAAAACCGGTTTTAGCCAATGCTACTAATGTGGGAACAAATTCGGCAACCCTTTCATGGACACCGATTTACAAGGCTGATAATTATTACTTAGATGTTTATAAAAAAGGCGAAATGACTAATGCAGTTGTGCTAAGTGAAGACTTTTCAGGTTTTACTGCTACTAGTTATACTTCCAGTGCACAAGGAGCACATTCCTCCGATATTTCGGACAGTTTGGATTATTTTATGCAGTCCAAAGAGTGGTCGGGCGAAAAAATTTATCAAGCCAATCAAATAGCCAAATTAGGTACAAGTTCTGCAAAAGGCTATTTACAAACACCGGCCTTAGATTTATCCTTCAATAATGGCAATTACGTTGTTTCGTTTGATGCCAAGATTTGGACATATACAACTGAGGCAACCTCTATTTTGTTACTCTGCAATGATGTTCAACAAAAAGAGATAACGCTTACTACTGAAATGCTAAATTATTCTTACGATATAGCAAATGGTTTAGATTCCGCCGTAATCAAGTTTAGTGCCAAAAACGCAACTAAGAATCGTTACTTTTTGGACAACATTAGTATTCAACAGCAACAGCCTAAGAAAATATATTTTTACGAAAATTACAATGTAGGTAACGCTATTGTTTTTGACTTGGAGAATTTGGAATCGGGTGTTGAATATTTTTGTGTAGTTAGAGGAAACAAAGGAGGCGATATTTCTGCCAATTCAAATATTATTTCATTTATGACTTCGCCAAATTCCATAAATGAGTATACTGAAGATTCCTTTTTAGTTTCTGTTTCAAAATTCGGAATTGAAATTCAAAATAAAACAGAAAAAAATGTTCCGGTTAAAATTTTCAATACGTTGGGACAAGAAATAAAAAGCACCATTCTTGATTCAGGGAAAAATTTCATTTCCTTACCACAAGGTTTTTATTTCATAAAAATAGGTGAGTATAGAATTGAAAAAATTTCGTTGTAGTTTTTTAAGCCTTTTAGAACCAAAAATTTCCGTAAAGAAGTCCGAAAACCAAAAAATATTCAATTCTCGTGTGCCTAAAATCATGGTAAAATATTGATAAACAATTAGATGCGGCAATTTTTGAGGGATTAAATTTTTACTGAAATAATTTAAAATAGCTCTTTTTACTGAGTTCCTAGAAAATAGGAGCTTATTTTTTGTGCTTTCGATTTTCCAATTTCTTTTTCGAGTTCGTCCGGTGAAATTTCCTTAATTCGTTTCACGCTTTTATATTTTTGCAACAAAAGGTGTTTTGTTTTTTCTCCGATGCCGTTAATTTTATCGAATTCGGATTCGATTTGTTGTTTGCTTCTTTTTTTTCTATGGAAAGTAATTCCAAAACGGTGGGCTTCGTCTCGGAGTTGTTGGATAATTTTTAGGCTTTCCGATTTTTTATCCAAATACAGAGGAATAGGGTCGTTGGGGAAAAATATTTCCTCCAAACGTTTGGCAATACCTATAATGGCAATTTCGTTTTCCAAATGTAGTTCTTGCAAAACCTTATAAGCAACCCCTAATTGGCCTTTCCCGCCATCAACTACTATAAGCTGCGGCAATGGTTGTTTTTCCTCTAAAAGACGTTTATAGCGTCTGTAAATAACCTCTTGCATTGACTTAAAATCATCAGGTCCAACGACTGTTTTAATATCAAAGTGTCTATAGTCTCTTTTGGCTGGTTTTGCTTTTTTAAAAACCACACAAGCAGCAACAGGATTTGTTCCTTGTATATTTGAGTTATCAAAACATTCAATCTGTATAGGCAATTTTTCTAAATGCAAATCTTGTTGTATTTGTTTCATAATGCGGAAGCTGCGTTGTTCCGGATTCAATTTTTCAGTTTGTTTTAACCGATCGAATTTGTATTGTAGTACATTTTTTTGTGATAATTCCAGTAATTTCTTTTTATCTCCCCGTTGCGGAATACTAAATAGAGCATCTTTTATTTTTCCTTCGGGAATAAACGGTACTAAAATTTCTTTTGCAGTGCTTTCAAAACGTTCGCGTATTTCTAAAATAGCTAAACCCAAAATTTCTTCTTTGGTTTCTTCTATCCGTTTTTTATATTCTATGGTATCTGCCTGAACAATGCATCCGTTGCTTATTTTCATGAAATTAATGAATACTTCTTGTTCATTTTCTTCCATGCTAAAAACATCCAAATCCGTTATTTTCGGGTTTACCACTGTCCATTTAGCTTGGTAACTTTCCAATGCATCCAATTTTTTCTTTAATGCATGAGCTTCTTCAAATTGGAGATTTTCGGCTAAAAGGTGTATTTCTTTCAGCAAATCGGCAGAAACCTGTTTAATGTTTCCTCGTATAATTTCCTTTATTTGGGCAACATTGTGTAGATAATCTTCTTCCGCTTGCTTTCTTTCACAAGGTCCTTTGCAATTTTTGAGGTGATATTCCAGACAAACTTTATACTTTTTATCGGATAAATTTTCTTCCGATAGATTTAAAGAGCAGGTTCTTATTTGGTACTCGTATTTGCAAAGTTCCAAAAGTGTTTTTAAGGTTGCCAGATGGGTAAAAGGTCCAAAATATTCCGAACCGTCTTTAATTAGTTTTCGTGTTTTAAATATTCTTGGGAAAGGCTCTTTTTTTACACAGATGTAAGGATATGTTTTATCATCTTTGAGTAAAATATTGTATCGTGGTTGATACTGTTTTATTAAGTTATTTTCCAAGAGAAGAGCCTCTTCTTCGCTATCGACAACGGTATATTTTATGTTAGCAATGTTTTTGACAAGGGTACTTGTCTTTATTGAAATTTGATTTTTATTGAAATAGGAAGAAACTCTTTTTTTTAGGTTCTTTGCCTTTCCTATGTAGATAATTTCTTGTGCTGAATTGAAATATTGATACACTCCCGGATCGGAAGGCAGTGCATCAATTATATTTTTCAAATAGGGAGACATTAGTAGAATTAAAAGTGCAATAAAGAATGAATTTCAATGTCACTATCAAAAGCTTTTCTTCCTTCAAGGTCGTCAAGTTCTATTAAGAAGTTTACATAGATTTTTTTTACATTAAATTTCTTAACTAATTTGCAGGCTGCAGCCATTGTTCCACCTGTTGCCAAAAGATCGTCGTGCAAAAGGACAACGTCATCTTTTGTCAAAGCATCCTTGTGAAGTTCTATGGTGTCAATGCCATATTCTTTCGAATAACTTTCTTCAATGGTATCAGCGGGTAGTTTTCCTTTTTTTCTGATAGGGACAAATCCAACTTTTAATCTGTTTCCCAAAATAGGAGCCATAATAAATCCGCGAGATTCAATGCCCAATACTTTTGTTATTCCTTTGCCTTTGTACATTTCGTACATTTCGTCTTCGAAATATTTCATGCAATCAGGGTCTTTGAAAGCAGTAGTTAGGTCTTTAAAAAGGATGCCTTTTCTAGGAAAATCAGGCACATCACGAATCATTTTTTTTACATCTTCTTCTCTCATTTGTGTGTTTAATAGAGGTTTATGTTTGTTTTGTTCCACGTGGAACAGTTTTAATTATCTTCCCAAAAGTACCAGTAAAATATTTATATCGCTAGGCGAAACCCCGGAAATTCTTCCTGCTTGTGCAATGGTTTCAGGGTCAATCCTTGTAAGTTTTTGGCGTGCTTCTGTTGATAGGGATGCTATATTTTTGTAGTCAAATTTACCTTTTATTTTGATATTTTCCAAGCGTTGCAGTTTTTCGGCGATGAGCCGTTCTCGCGTAATGTAGCCTTCATATTTTACCGAAATTTCAACTTCTTCTTTTATTTCTTCTTTTCGAGTTGGAATTTTATCCGTTTCTTCTTTTAAAGCAGGAAGCACATCTTCCAATGATGCAAGAGTAATTTCCGGACGAAGAAGAAGATCTATTAACTTCGTTGTTTGTTTCAGCGGAGAACTATTTAAATGTTCCAATAGGGGATTTATCTCCAACGCTTTTACTGAGAAATTTTTAATGAAGTTTGTTATCTGGGCACAATATGCTTGCTTTTCTTTGAGTAGGGCATAGCGATTTTCCTTTGCCAATCCTAAATGATAGGATTTTTCGGTCAATCGATTATCTGCATCATCTTGACGAAGTAAAATACGATATTCTGCACGAGAGGTAAACATTCGGTAAGGCTCATCGACACCTTTAGTTATTAAATCGTCTATCAATACACCAATATACGCTTCGTCTCTTTGTAACGTGAAGGGTTCTCCTCCTACACAATTAATATGAGCATTCATACCAGCAATTAAACCTTGACCTGCGGCTTCTTCATAGCCTGTTGTTCCATTTATTTGTCCTGCAAAAAATAGATTTCTTATTAATTTTGTTTCCAGTGTTGCCAATAACTGCGTTGGGTCAAAATAATCATACTCAATGGCATAGCCGGGTCTGAAAATATGAATATTTTTGAACGCCGGAATTTGTTGCAATGCGTTTATTTGAATTTCCAATGGAAGAGAAGATGAAAATCCGTTTAAATAGTATTCGTTCGTTGTTTCTCCTTCGGGTTCCAAAAATAGTTGATGTTCTGTTTTATCGGCAAAAGTTACAATCTTTGTTTCTATACTTGGGCAATATCGTGGGCCGACACTTTTAATTTGTCCATTGTAAAGAGGGGAGTCTTTTAATCCGTTTCGCAGCACTTCGTGGACTTTTTCATTGGTGTAAAGCGTGTAGCAGGGGAGTTGTTTCAAGCTATGAGCAGGGGTATCGAGGTATGAAAATTTGTGAAAATCGTGTTCGCCATTTTGTACGGAT
>Ga0116175_1001100_pt1 | contig 17744 bp, 13 predicted proteins | sample AD_UKC125_MetaG_FD_89802 | JGI IMG/M metagenome (GOLD analysis project Ga0116175, IMG submission 89802) | Active sludge microbial communities of municipal wastewater-treating anaerobic digesters from USA - AD_UKC125_MetaG | ecosystem: Engineered > Bioreactor > Anaerobic > Digestate | place: USA... | reverse complement strand
CTCCCAAACCGCGGCCGCTGGCCTGGCGAAATGGGCAACCGTCAGACGACTCGTAACCCGCCCTCTCGCCCGACAGGGCACGCCCAAGGCCGCATTGTTACCCCATCGTTAGTCCGGAGAAGTCGGAAACCGATCGTGTAGGGCAGGAGGGCGACGAGTTCGGCAGGAGAATGCAGGCGGACGGAGGTCATGCCGACGATCGTCATGGGCTGCCGACACGCCAGCCAGAGCGGACGGGCAGGGCTGTGGACAGTGGGACATGTCCTCCGAGGATGTGGACGCCGCCCCAGCCACGACGGGGTGGGGCGTTGGTGACCACGAACGCCGGGCATCCCGGCAGGCCGCTGCGGTCAGTGCACCACGTGCGACGGCACGGTGACGTGGGGCTGCTCCTCCTCCTGCGCGGCATACCCACCGGCATACCCGGCCGACGCGTCCTGCGGGCCGTGACCCTGGGCGACAGCGCCCTCCCAGGCCAGGAAGGCGTCGGCGTGCTCTACGACCGAGCGGGCCAGCCAAGTGGCGACCATCGCATCGTCGACGATCCCGAACAACCCGAAGACCGCCTCAGGGATGATGTCGACCGGCGAGAGGACGTACAGCAGGGCCGCGAACATGCCGAGCAACTGTCCTGCAGACGCGTGCCGGTATTCGCCGCGGCCGACGGCCCGCAGCAGCCGAGGCAGTGCTGCGAGGCGCTGACTCAACGACGGAGACCCTGGTGTGGTGGCAGCGCGCAACGCCATCCCGATCGTGCCGAGCAGACCCCAACGGGCCGAGCTTCCCCGATGACCTGAAGCCATGTTTCGTCCTTCTTGTGCTGCGACGCGCCCTCCGCGGGTATCGCCGGGAGGTGCGTTGCGACCGGTGCGGCCGCCCCAGGAGAACGACCCAGGCGGCCAGGAGATTCCTCACCTCACTCGGCGGATCAGGCCGTACGCGCGGGGAATTCGACCTTGGCGTTGTCGGCGATCTGCTTGAGCAGGTAGGTGTCCAAGCCCGAGCCCAGCAGCCCACCGACGACGGGCACCGCCTTCCCGAACCGGCTCAGCGCGGAGCGTCCGACCCGCGACGCGAGCCGGAACCCGATGGCCTTGTTGACGACCATGAGGGCGGGACCGGGCAGTCGCTGGGCAGCCAGGTTGGTGAGTCGACCACCCGCACCGGCACCGGCGACCAGGCCCGCCTTGCGCAACAGGTCGTCGGCTTCGGCACCCACCAGGGTGAGCATGATCGCGGTGCGGATGTGCGGGTCGTTGACGTCGTAACCGCGCACCTGGGCGATCGCTGCGACCATGCGGGTGGCGACGACGTAGAACTCGATGACGTTGGCCGGCAAGGCGATCGGCATGGTGACGAACCCGCCGAGCCCGGTCACGAAGCCACCGACCGCCCCGGCGGCCAGATGCCGTCGCACGATCGCGTCGACCGCGCCCTTCTGGCTCGACGTGGACCCTTGAGCGCTCCGAGCCATCTCGACCGCCGATGCGAACGGCCCCCGCCCGTCGATGCCGACGTCGAGAACCTTCTCGACGAGGTCGGTCGCGAAACCCGCGATGCCGCCCTCCTGCTGCTCCGCTTGCGCGGCGTGCAGCGCCGGAGTCTTGGCGCGGTGGTCAGAGCCGGAAATCCCCACGGTGTCTCCTTCGAGGTCGCGGCGGATCTCGCCGTCGACTGCTGCCCCCCTGCTGGGGGGCAGCACGTGCAACAGCACCAGCGCATCGCACCTTCCCATCGTTCCCGCTGTGCGGTTCGACAGTCGGCAGAGCGGGACACGGTTGGATGGAGTCATGCCCCCGGCCCCGATGCTGCCCCCAGCCCGGGTAGCGTTTGCCGTCTCCGGCGACCGCGCGGCATACCGGTGGCAGGAGCGCACGTATGCCGGTGAGCTCACCGCGATCCTGCCCACGCTGGAAGCCCTCGAACGAGAGCATTCGCCTCGCTGGGTCGTGGCCGGCGCCGCAGCCGGCCTCGGCCACCTCGTCGGTCTGGGCATCAGAGTCGCCAGGTCGTGGGACGTCGCCGAGGTGCACCGGCTGATCGCCGGAGGGTGGCGGGCCGATCTGGGCGCAGCCTGGGCTACCGTCCACGACCAACCCTGGCCGGCTGCCCCCGACAACCCGGAGCGTCGAGGCGAGGCCACCCTCTTCGACGTCGGGGAGAGCGACCCGGGTGAAGCTGCGGCGGCTCCGGCACGCGCCGATCGAGTGCCTGTCGACGCGCTGCCGACGAATGCCGATCCGACCCAGGTCGGCGCCCTGGCCGAGCTCATCGACGAGGTGGCCCGCCGGCAGTACGTCCGGCTGGACGCCTTCGGGCCGCGGGCGGTAGCCACGGCATACAGCGAATCGGCCGCTGCCGTCCTCGCGCTGGAACTCGAGCGCGACGGGCTGCCGATCGACCGCGTCCGGGCCGAGGAACTCATAGCCGCCGCAGCCGGCCCGAGGCCACGCACCGCCGGCGAGGCAGCGGCGATTCGGGCCGCCCGTGACGAGCGGGTGCTACGCCACCTGCCCGGTCGCCGCGCCGACCTGCGCAATCCCGCCGACGTCCAGGCGCTGTTGGCCGCGGCCGGGGTCAGCGTGCCATCGACCCGCGCCTGGGTCCTCGAGCCGTATCGCCGCAGCCACCCCCTCGTGGCAGCGCTGCTCGACTGGCGCAAGGACGAGCGCATCGCCACGACCTACGGATACCGCTGGCTCGACGAGCATGTCGGCCCCGACAACCGGCTGCGCGGCGCGTGGACGGCGTGCGATGGCGCGGCGGGCCGCATGACGGCACGCAACGGTCTGCACAACCTCCCCCAGCCGCTGCGCCCGGCGGTGGCCGCCGAATCCGGCCACGTCTTCGTCCGTGCCGACCTCGGGCAGATCGAACCACGGGTCCTGGCAGCCCTGTCCGGTGACCCGGCCTTTGCCGCTGCCAGCCGGGCCGATGACCTCTACGCACCGGTCGCGGCCACCCTCGGCGTGCCACGCTCCGCAGCCAAGATCGCGGTTCTCGCGGCGATGTATGGGCAACGCTCTGGAGCTGCCGGAGCTGCGCTGAGGGGCCTCGAACGCGCCTTCCCCGCTGCGATGGCGGTCCTCGACGACGCGTATGCCGCTGGGCTGCAAGGGCGTTCGCTACGCACCTTCGGCGGGCGGCTGATCCAGTTGCACAGCCACCCCGACGAAAGCCCCGCAGCTGCCGCCGGGCGAGGGCGCTACGCGCGCAATGCCGTGGTGCAGGGGTCGGCCGCGGAACTCTTCAAGGCCTGGGCCGCCACGGTGCGCCACGAACTGCGGCCGATAAGCGGCCAGATCGTCCTGTGCCTGCACGACGAACTGCTCGTCCATGTCGCCGAGCGCCACGCCGAGGCCGCGGTGGCGACCGTCCACCAGGCGCTGACCGACAGCGCTCGGCGGTGGGTCGGCGCGGAGCAGGTGCGGTTCATCGCCGACGTCAAGGTCGTGCGCCGCTGGGACGAAGCCAAGAACGGCGGGATCAGCGGGAGCTGACTCCACGGCATACCAGGGGCGGCCTGGGGGCAGGTGCGACGTCAGTCAGTGGGTGACGGCGACGTTGGCCCGGCAAAGCCACCCGGTTCCGGCGACTGCGCATCGCCGGTGGAGAAGGCCCGCAGGAACTCCTCCACGTCGGCACCGATCTCGTCGGCGGAGGGCAGCTGCGAAGGGTCGGGCGCGAGCAGGCTCGGGCGACTGCGCCCGGCCATGAAAGCGTCGTACTGACGCTCCAGCGAGCCGACCAACGCGGTGACCTCCTCGTTGCCGGCAACCTCCTGGGCGACCGCCGACCCCGTCGTCACCGCTGCTGACGCGAGTTCGTCACGGGACAGGTCAAGGCCCGTGACGCCGACGAGCGCGTCGAGGGCGACGAGCGCCGCATCGGGGTATTCGGCCTGCGCCAAGTAGTGCGGCACGTGCACGGCAAAGCCCATCGCGTCCCGGCCCTGCTCACCGAGCCGATACTGCAGCAGCGACACGAAGCTGCCCGGCACTTGGACCGTGCCGAACACCGGCTCAGTCTCGCCGAGCAGTCGCTGGGAGGTCGCGTGCGGGGTCATCCCCAGCGGCCGGGTGTGCGGGACGGCCATCGGTATGCCGTGCACGCTCACGGTGAGGGTGACCCCCAGCGCGCTGATCAACTCGGCCACGGCTGCCGCCATGCGCTCCCACTGGTAGTCCGGCTCCGGACCGGAGAGCAGCAGGAAGGGCTGCCCTGATCGGTCGGTCACCCGATGCAGCAGCAGGCTCGGGTCGGCGTATCCGGTCCAACGGTCCTTGTCGAAGGTCATGACCGGGCGCCGGCCCCGGTAGTCGAGCACCTGGTCGACGTCGAACGACGCGACGACCGTCGAGGGGTGGGCCGCAAGCAGATGCCGGGTGAGCACCTCCTGGGTCTGCCCGGCGTCGACGAACCCGCCGAGCGAGGCGACGAGGACGCCCGCGTGGGCGTCGGCCGGGTCGGTGTCGTCGTCGAATCGGAACAGCTGCTGGGGGTCCTGCACGGTCGGTCCTTCCTGGCCGGCATACGAGGGACGACTCTGGCGGTCGCGCATGCACGGGTGGTGCGGGTGGTCACCAGCCCCAACGTACCTCGCGGGCTCGCCATTCCGACCGCGCCCCGGCCCGCGGCCGTCAGTCGATGACGATCGCCGCGAGGGCGCGTTGGATCCGTTTCGCCGACACCGGGTATGCCGTGCCCAGCCCTTGCGCGAACAGCGAGACCCGAAGTTCCTCGATCATCCAGCCGATCTCGACGACTTCGGGGGCACCCCGCTGGGCGGGCCGAAGCCGTTCCAGCAGAACGGCATACGAGCTCTCCACCGCGAGCACTTCGGCCATCCGGGCGCTGTCTCGAGCCAGCTCGGACGGGGCCCGCTCGAGGCGGCGCTGGACCGCCCGGAGGTAGCGGTGCAGATCGCGCAACCGGGCCATGCCGGCATCCGCGAGGAATCCTGGACGGATGAGCTCGGCCAGTTGGGCCCGGACGTCGGCGACGAGGTCGGCCGACGCCGGTGCCTGCATCGCATCGAGCATCCGGACCACCGTCAAGTGGCTGGCCAGGATCGGCTCGACGAGATCGACGACCTGAATGACCCGTGCTGCCACATGAGTACGCACGGCCTGGAGTGCGGCGTCGAACTCGGCCCTGGTCCGGGGTGGGTGGTGAATCCGTTCCGTGACGATCGCGTCGACGGCGCAGGCGAGGGCGTCGTCCAGGAGCGCGGGGATCGAGCCATGCGGGTTGTGGCCCAGCGCGAGCTTCTGGGTGTTGCTGAGCCGGCCGAGCACCTGCTTCCACGGCGGAATCGTGGTGAGCAGCAGCAGCCGGCGCACCCCGAGATGGTGTTCGGCGGCGGCCTCGACGGCAGTGGGCAAGACCTCCAAAGCCACCGAGTCGCCTCGGTCGACGAGCGCGGGATAGCCCCGCACCACCACCCCATGAGCCTGGGAGTCGTGCACCTCGGGCACCGTGTCGATGTCCCAGCTGCGCATCCCCGTTCGGAGCAATGACGCTGCGGCAGCTGAGACTTGGCGACGGAGCTGTGGTGCGACGACCTCCTGCAGGGCGCTGACCGAGCCGGCCGAGGCAACCGCCTGACCGCGCGCGTCCTCGGCCACGAAGGTCATTCTGAGGTGGGCAGGCAGCCGATCGACGTCCCAGTCGGTGGCTGAGATCGACACGCCGTGGGTCTGCCGGAGCACTCCGGCGAGGACCTCGGCCAATGGCCCGTCGGCAGGGCCGATGCCGCGCTCGCCCAGGACGCGCACCGTGGCAGCGGCGTGCTCCGGCACCGGCACGAGCAACCGGCGGATCGGCTTGGGCAGGGTGCGCAGCAGGGCTGCCACGAGTTCCTCCCGAAGCCCGGGCACCTGCCAGTCGAACCCGGTGTCGAGCGTGCGATTGAGCACGGTGAGCGGCACATGGACGGTCACGCCGTCGGCGGCCGTGCCCGGCTCGAACTGGTAGGTCACGGCGAAGTCGAGGTCACCCTGTCGCCAGGTCGTGGGGAACGCGTCGGGGTCGACGGCGCCGGCAGCCTCCCGGACCAGGAGGTCCTCGGTGAAGGTGAGCAGATCGGGGGTGCGCCGGGATGCCTTCTTCCACCAGGTGTCGAAATGCCGGGCCGACACCACCCCGGCCGGGATCCGCTGGTCGTAGAAGCCGACGAGGACCTCGTCCTCGACGACGATGTCGCGCCGCCGCGTGCGCGCCTCCCACTCGGAAAGCCGATCCACCAGAGCCTGATTGGCGTGAAAGAAGGTATGCCGGGTGGTCCAGTCACCCTCGACGAGCGCATGCCGGATGAACAACTCCCGGGCCAGCTCGGGGTCGACCTTGCCGAGGGCGACGGTCCGGCCGACGACCAACGGTATGCCGTACAGCGTCACCCGTTCGGTAGCCACCGCGCTGCCCCGGCGGGCCGACCACCGGGGCTCGGAGTACTGCCGCTTGACGAGGTGCTCACCGGCCAGTTCGGCCCAGGCCGGGTCGATCCGCGCCACGGTGCGGGCCCACAGCCGGGTGGTCTCGACCAACTCGCCGGCCATGACGACCTGCGGCGGACGTGAACGCAGCACCGACCCGGGGGCGATGGCAAAGCGGGCTCCCCGCGCCCCGAGGAAGTCGCGGCGGGCCTCGTCCCACACCCCGACCTGACCGAGTAGCCCGGTCAGCAGCGCTCGATGCACCGCATCTGTGTCGATGGTCTCGGGCCACGCGTCACGAGCGGTCGCCAGCCCGGCCGATCGCGTCGCCTGACGAAGCTGCCCCACGAGGTCTTGCCATTCGCGGATCCGCAGATAGTGGAGGAACTCGCTCTTGCACAGTCGGCGAAACGCATTGCCGGACAGCGTTTTCTGCTGCTCCTGCAGGTAGGTCCAGAGGTTGAGGAAGGCGACGAAGTCGGAGTGCGGGTCGGCGAACCGGCGGTGCGATGCGGTCGCTTGCTCCTGGTTGTCCAACGGCCGTTCACGCGGGTCCTGGATCGACATGGCGGCCACGATGACGACGATCTCCCGCAGACACCCGAGTCGATCGGCTGCCAGCAGCATGCGAGCCAGCCGCGGGTCGACGGGTAGCCGGGCGATCTCCCGCCCGGCAGGCGTGACCGCGCCGTCGGCGTCGACGGCACCGAGTTCGCTCAAGAGGGCCAAGCCGTCGCTGATCTGGCGGGAGTCGGGCGGATCGACGAAGGGGAAGGCCGCGATGTCGCCCAGGTCCAGGGTGCGCATCTGCAGGATGACGGATGCGAGGTTGGTGCGCAGGATCTCCGGATCGGTGAAGGCGGGCCGCGACTGGAAGTCCTCCACGGCATACAGGCGGATGCACACGCCGTCGGCGAGCCGGCCACACCGCCCGGTGCGCTGCGTGGCGCTGGCCTGGCTGACCGGCTCGATGGGCAGCCGCTGCATCTTGGTGCGTTGGCTGTAACGCGAGATCCGCGCGGTGCCGCTGTCGACGACATAGCGGATGCCCGGCACGGTCAGCGAGGTCTCGGCGACGTTGGTGGCCAGCACGACCCGGCGACCGGAGTGCGGCGCGAAGACCCGGTGCTGCTCGGCCGCCGACAGTCGCGCGAAGAGCGGGACGATCTCGGTGTCCGGCAGTCCGAGACCCGACAACGCCTCGGCCGTATCGCGGATCTCCCGCTCTCCGGACAGGAAGACGAGGATGTCGTGGGCGGGCACCTCGTCATGACCAGAGGCTTCGGTCCACAGCTCCTCGACCGCCTCGGTGATCCCGGTGACCTGGTCGACCTCGACCGGGCCGGCGTCGACTGTCGCGCGCAGCAGCGGCCGGTAGCGCACCTCCACCGGGTAGGTGCGACCGGACACCTCGACGATCGGTGCGGGCCGCCCGTCCGCATCGGCGAAGTGCCGGACGAACCGCTCTGGGTCGATGGTGGCCGAGGTGATGACGACCTTGAGGTCGGGGCGCCGGGGCAGCAGTTGCTTGAGATAGCCGAGGATGAAATCGATGTTGAGGCTGCGCTCGTGGGCTTCGTCGATGATGAGCGTGTCGTAACGGCGCAGGTCGCGGTCGCGCTGCAACTCGGCCAGCAGGATGCCGTCGGTCATCACCTTGACGAGGGTGTCGCGGGAGGTCTCCCCGGCGAACCGCACCTGGTAGCCCACGACGCCACCGAGCGGCACCTCGAGTTCCTCGGCCAGCCGTTCGGCGACGGCGCGGGCGGCGATGCGCCGGGGTTGGGTGTGACCGATCGTCCCGGTGATGCCGCGGCCCAGTTCCAGACAGATCTTGGGCAGCTGAGTCGTCTTGCCCGACCCCGTCTCCCCCGCGATGACGACGACCTGGTGATCGCGGATCGCGGCGGCGATCTCGTCGCGTCGAGCGGCGATCGGCAGGTCCTCGGGATAGCGGATCGCAGGCACCGCAGCCCGCCGCGCGGCATACCTCGCCTCACGGGTCTGCGCGCCGGCTCGGGATGCATCCGCAGGCGGCCGCCGTGAGCCACCCCGCCGGCGGCGGGGCTGGCGCTGCCGCGCCGTGGGCTGATCGTCGGACACGACCGCCAGGATAGGTGGCCGACGCCGGCCAAGCCGTCAGCCCGGTGACAGGTGGTCGGCCTCCAGCCGGGCGATCAGCCAGTCGAACCACTCCACCACCGCCGCCTGACTGGTCAGGCCATAGTGCAGGGTCGCGTATGCCGCGAAGTCGGGCGTCCCCGGATTCTCGACGCGCCGAGCGTCGAAGCCGGCGCGCTCGCTCTCGTAGGTGTCCAGCACGTCGGCGGCAGCGCCGCGCTGGTCCCGGAGGAAGGCCAGCGCCCGCTCGCGGTCGACGAGCCACAGGCAGCGCACGCGCAGGAGCAGCTCGGAGCGATTTGGTCGTGGCGCGAGCGGCGCGTCGAACCAGGCGATGAGCTCGCGGCGGCCAAGCGGCGTCACGGCATACGTCTTGTTGTCGCGGGGGCCTGGCCCGGGACCCGCGGTCGCGCTCACCCATCCGGCCGCCTGGAGCCGGGCCAGCTCCGGATAGACCTGGCTATGGCTGGCCGTCCAGAGATAGCCGATCGGCACCCGCATGAGTCGCGCGAGTTGATACCCCGTGCGGGGGCCCCTGACCAACAGGGTGAGCAAGGCATAGGCGAGCGTTGACATCGGAAGTACCGTAGCGACTATGTCGAGATTTACATATCAGCCCGATATTGCGGATGCCATCGTGGGAGTCGTTGTGGTCGCGGTGCTGGCGCTGGCCGGCTGCTCGGCGACATCCTCACCCGTCCCGGCACCCTCATCGGCACGTCCCGACACCACGACCAGCTCGGCCATCGCCAGCCCGTCGCAGGGTGGCTTGTCCGGGCCGAGCGTCTCCTCGAGCGGCGGCACCCCCGGCGTCACCCCGGGCGTCGCCCTGCGCTGCGCCTCGGCGCTGTCGCCCGGCTTGGCGAGCATCGAACTGGGCGGCCCAACGCCGACCGACCGGCTCGCGGCGGGCGAGGTCGGCTCCGGCAGCGTCGCCGTCGTGCTGCTCCACCAGACCGGTCGGGCCGCAATGTGCGGCTGGGCTCCGTATGCCGGGTGGCTGGCCACCCAGGGGGTCCGGGTGCTGGCACTGGACTTCTGCGGCTATGGCCAGTCGACGTGCCAATCAGCAAGCTTCGCAGCCGACCCGGTGGCCCAGGTCAAGGTCGCGGTCGAGAAGCTGCGGGCCTCAGGCGCAACCCGAATCACCGTCGTCGGCGCGTCGATGGGTGGCACCATCGCGGTGGCAGCGGCTGCCCCGGTGGGAGCCGACGCGGTCGTCGATCTGTCCGGGCCGGTCCGATGGCCCCCCTACGACACGAACGCGGTGCTGCCGACCCTGACCATGCCGACTCTGCTCGCGGTCAATGAGTCCGACGATGCCCAGGCCCATGCGGTGATGCAGGCAGGCACTGCCCAGGTCCCCGCCACCCACAAGCTCTTCGTGTCGGCCCCGGCGGGGCACGGGTGGGATTTGGTGATGTCCAGGACCGACCCGTCCGCGCCACCCACCGCGTTGGGCCGCCTCGTGGCCGACTGGATCGCGGGCCGCTATCCCGCCGGCTGAGCCGGGCCGTGACGATTCCATGAGTTGGCCGGGCTGCACGAGCATTCACGGAGGCCCCTCATTGCGAGGCCGGCGCGGTCAGCGCAACTGATCGAGGGTGACGAAGGAGTAGCCCGCAGCTCGCAGCCTGGTGATGATCGTCGGGAGCGCGTCGGCATCGAGCGTGCTGTTGTCGCTCGGGTGCCCGCCCAGATGCATGAGGACGATCTCACCTGGCGTTCGTGCCGCGACGACGCGGTCGGCCACCTTGGTGACCGACTGCCCGCCCGAGGTGCCCTTCCACCCGAGGCTGTCGACGGTCCAGCCCACCGTCAGGTAACCCTCCGCATTGACCAGCGCCAAGGTATGAGGAGAGGACTCCCCGAAGGGGAACCGGAAGAGCGGACGAGCCTCGCCGCCGCCGGAAGCCGCGATCTCATCCCGAGTCCGGGACAGCTGCGACCGGACCACGCTGTCGCTGAGCGTCGGGAAGTGCGGGTGGTCCCAGGAGTGGTTGCCGACCGGACCGATCGCCGCGAGCGTCCGGATCAGCGCCGGGTTGGCCTTGGCGAAGGTGCCGGTGACGAAGAAGGACGCCGGCACCCCATGCGCCTTGAGCGTGTCGACGATCCGCTGAGCTCCACGAGCGTCGGCGCCGCCGTCGAAGGTCAAAGCAACGACCTTGGTGGCCACCGGCAGCTTCGAGACGATCTTCCCGGCATACGCGCCCGGTCCTACGGGTGGTGGCGAGGGGGTTGGAGCGGGAGCCGGCGGCTGGCGGGTCGTCGGAGCCGGCGAAGGGCTCGGCGTGCGGGCCGGCGACGTGGGGTCCGAGGACCGGCCGGGGCTGCTCGAGGGAGGGACAGCTGGGCTCGCGGTGGGCAACTGGGCAGGGGTGGTCGGCGGCGAGGACGCAGTCGGGCTCGGGGTGGTTGCCACGCCGCTGGCCCCGGGGGACGACTGCCCCGAACAGCCCACCAGCACAGCGGCGACCGCAACCGCACCGACTGCCCAGCGCATCCGATTCATGTCTCCATGATGCGCTCGGGGGCGCCATACTCGCTGGGAATTGGCGCCCCCGGAACGCGATTCACTTCTCGACTGCGTCGAACCCCTGCTCAAGGTCGGCGATGATGTCGTCGATGTGCTCGATGCCGACGGCCAAGCGCACCAGACCGGGCGTGACGCCCGCGGCGAGCCGGTCGGCGTCCTGGCCCTGAGAATGGGTTGTCGACGCCGGGTGGATGACCAGCGAGCGCACATCACCGATGTTGGCGACGTGCGAATGCAGGGTGAGCGCCTCGACGAAGGCCTTACCCGCCTCCACTCCTCCGGCGATCTCGAAGGCCAAGACAGCCCCGGAACCCTTGGGGCAGTACTTCTGGGCCTTGTCGTACTGATCGTTGCCCGGCAACGAGGCCCAGCGCACCGACTCGACCTGTGGGTGGCCCTGCAGGTATTCGGCCACCGCGCGGGCGTTCTCAAGGTGTCGCTCCAGACGCAGGCTCAGCGTCTCGATCCCCTGCGCGATGAGGAAGGCGTTGAACGGCGAGGCCGCCGGTCCGAGATCGCGCAGCAACTGCACCCGGGCCTTGAGGATGAAGGCGAGGTTGGCCCCCAGTGCGCCCCCGACCCCGAGGTCGCGGGCGAAGACCAGGCCGTGGTAGCTCTCCTCCGGGGTGTTGTAGTTGGGGTAACGCTGCGGGTCCCGCGCGAAGTCGAAGGTGCCGCCGTCGACGATGACACCCGCGATCGACGTCCCATGCCCGCCGAGATACTTCGTCGCGGAATGCACGACGAAGTCGGCACCCCACTCCAACGGCCGGATGAGATAGGGCGTGGCGATGGTGTTGTCGACGACCAGCGGCACCCCGGCCTCGTGTGCCACGGCGGCGATCGCCTCGATGTCGAGGACCTCGACCTTGGGGTTGGAGATGCTCTCGCCGAAGAAGAGCTTGGTGTTGGGCCGCACCGCGTCGCGCCAGGACTGCGGGTCGTTGGGGTTGTCGACGAAGGTGACGTCGATGCCGTACTTGGGCAGGGTGAACTTCAGCAGGTTGAACGTGCCGCCATAGAGGCTGGGCGAGGCCACGACATGGCTGCCGGCTTCAGCGATGTTGAGGATCGCCAAGGTCTCGGCCGCCTCTCCGGACGCCACGAGCAGGGCCCCGACGCCACCCTCCAGCGCGGCGATGCGCTGCTCGACGACATCGGTCGTCGGGTTCATCAGCCGGGTGTAGATGTTGCCGAACTCCTTGAGCGCGAACAGGTTCGCCGCGTGGTTGGTGTCCTTGAAGACGTAGGACGTGGTCTGGTAGATCGGCAGCGCCCGGGCTCCGGTCGCGCTGTCGGCCGACTGCCCGGCGTGGATCTGACGGGTCTCGAACTTCCAGGTGTCACTCATCGGTTGTGCCTTCCTCGGGTCGCACAGGGCAACAGCCCATCGGTATGCCGTGCCGCCGAGGGTTTCGCGGCGCTCTCACGCCGGGCACCACCCGAGGGACGGTGCGGGAGGATCCCGCGCTTGCCGGGCTGCCGTGAGGTGATCCTCACCGCCGACCGACCTGGTCCTCACCCGGGGCACCCCGCCGCGTAGGAGGGTTGCCGGTCAGCGAGCCGGGGCTTGTCGCTGACGCTCTTGACCTGGCCGAAGCGTAAGCAGCAACCGCATGCCGGGACACTTCCGTCTCTGATCGTGGACCACCCGGTATCAGGCCGCCCGGCCCGGACCTCCCAACGGTCGACACCCCTCGGGAGGAACCATGGACATGACTCACGGCTCGTCGGACCCGCAAACCGATCTGCTCGCCCCCGCCTTCGGCAGTGCTGACCATCCGCAGGGCGGGGCGCCGATCACTCCCTTCGCTGCCGTCATCCACGCGCCCCGCGCTTACTCGGTGGGGGACGCCGCCACCATGAGGGTGCGGGAGACGACAGCCGATCTCCACCCCCACCTGCCGCCTGTCCCAGCCTGGGGATACGGTCGCGGCCATCGCCCGGCCCAATCACCTGGCCCCCTGATCGAGGTGAGGGCCGGCCATCCGAGCAGAATCACCTGGCGCAACGAGATCGCCAGCCCCGCACTGCCCTTCCTGAGCAGCGTCGTGAGCGGGGACGACCCCGCAGACTCGGTGCAGAACCACCTCGGCTGCGGCACCGGAGTGCCCTCCGACCACGCCGGCGCGCCCGTCGGGTGGCTCGTCACGCATCTGCACGGTGGACATGTCGGACCCGAATCCGACGGCTGGCCCGACCACATGATCCCGCCCGGTGGGGTGCAGAGTTGTCATTACCCGAATGACGACGACAACGCCGACCTGGGACTGACCAAGATCGGTGCCTCGCTCTGGTATCACGACCACGCGATGAACGCCACCCGCCTCCACGTCATGGCGGGGCTGTTCGGCGGGTACATCGTGCGGCATCCCCGAGAGGCGGCCCTCGGGCTGCCGACGAGCGCCAGCTCCGGAGAGGTCGTCCTGCTGGTGCAGGACCGCAATCTCGGGGTCGACGGGTCCGGCACGCTACGGCTCCTGCACAAGACCACCGACGAGACGGCCGAGTTCTTCGGGCCGCTGACAATGGTCAATGGCGCATTGTGGCCAAGACTGGCGGTTGAGGCAGGGCTGCTCCGCTTGCGCCTCTACAACGGCTCCAATGCCCGCCACTTCCGGCTGCATCTGCTCGACCGGCGCGGTGCGCCGGTCCACTCGCGCGTCCTGGTCATCGGCAGCGACGCCGGACTGCTCTGGCGGGCGGCGACGCTGGCCGACGAGGCCGGGATCACGCTCGCCCCGGCCGAGCGGGTGGACCTGCTCATCGACCTGCGAGGCCTGGCCGACCAACCTGTCTACGTCGTGAACTCGGCGTCTGCCCCGTTCTCCGGGGACCCGGCCCCCGCCGACCTGCTGACGCCCCGGCCGGCCGACCGCCTGCCCTTCCCACAGGTGATGCGCCTGGATCTACGGCCCGGCACCCGGCCGGTCAGGGAGCGAGTCTGGGACGAACTCGCTGCGGGCGCCGTGCTCAACCCGGCATACCGTCGGCTGGTCCACGTCGCGAGCGCACCCGACCCTGCGCAACCCCCCGAGCTGGTGCTCCCTCACGACCACGCCCACCGGCTCATCGTCATGTCCGAATCCGACCCGCCGGGCCACCTGCAACTCACCGAGATGGCGGCCGCTGCAGATGGGACGGTCGAGATCCAGCTCCCGCACGACACTGCCCCCCAGCGCTATTCAGCCACCGGATCGTCCTTCTACGACACCGTGGGGATCATGCCGACCCTCGGCCGATGGGAAGTATGGCGCTTTCTCAACACCACCGGGGACACCCATCCCGTGCATATCCACCAGTCGACCTTCCAACCGCTCGGGGCGGCCGGGACGGCATACGTCACGCAGGACGCGAACGGCCCGCTCTACGACCAGGCGACCCACACGACGCGTGCGCCACTCGTGCCCGATCCGGCTGGTATGCCGCGTGCCTTCGAGTCCGCCGAGGTCACCGGGTGGAAGGACACCCTGCGGGTGGATCCCGGGCAGTTGGTGTCGATCGCTATCCGCTTCGACCGCGTCGGGCGCTACGTCTACCACTGCCACATCATCGAGCACGAGGACCGCGAAATGATGCGCCCCTTCGTCGTCACTCCAGTTCCGATGGCGGCCGGTCACGATCACGGGCATTGACCACCCATCGAGCCGTGCCCATCGAGCCGTGCCCATCGAGCAGTGCACATCGAGCCAGGCGTGGGTGAACGGACCTCGCCTGAGGACCCCGCAACGGGCCAGGATGGGGCCATGACCTATCGAGCCGACGAATACCGCGCCGCCAGCGACCGTTACGAGCGACTGCCTTACCGCCGGTGTGGCCGCAGCGGGCTGGACCTGCCAGTGATCTCGCTCGGGCTGTGGCACAACTTCGGCGACGACGTGCCGCTCGAACGGCAGCAGGCCATCCTGCGGCGGGCCTTCGACCTCGGGGTCACCCATGTCGACCTCGCGAACAACTACGGCCCGCCCTATGGCTCGGCCGAACGCAACTTCGGCACCCTCTTCGCCCGCGATTTCCGGCCCTACCGTGACGAGTTGATCCTCTCGACGAAGGCCGGCTACGACATGTGGCCGGGGCCTTACGGCCAGGGTGGCGGCTCGCGGAAGTACCTGCTCGCCTCCCTGGACCAGTCGCTGGCCCGGATGGGCGTCGACTATGTCGACATCTTCTACAGCCACCGCTTCGACGCCACGACCCCGCTGGAGGAGACCCTCGGCGCGCTCGACTCAGCCGTGCGCGCCGGCAAGGCCCTCTATGTCGGCATCTCGTCCTACTCCGGTGAGCGCACTCGCGAAGCCGTCGCCATCTTGGCCGAAATGGGCACGCCGCTACTCATCCACCAACCGTCCTACTCCATGCTCAACCGCTGGATCGAGCGCGATCTGCTCGATGTGCTCGGTGACACCGGCGTCGGATGCATCGCCTTCTCACCCTTGGCGCAGGGCATGCTCACGTCGAAATACCTCGGCGGCATCCCAGCGGATTCCCGTGCGGCGCAAGGCAAGTCCCTGGATCCGGCACTGCTGACCGACGCTGCGCTGACGCACATTCGCGCGCTCAACGACATCGCCGCAGCGCGCGGACAGTCCCTGGCCCAACTCGCTCTCGCGTGGGCATTGCGCGACCAACGCATCACGTCCGTGCTCATCGGAGCCTCCAGCGTTGCCCAGCTTGAGGACTCGCTCGCAGCGACGACGACACTGGACTTCAGCGCCGATGAGCTCGCGGCCATCGACGCGCACGCAGTGGAGTCGGGCATCAACCTCTGGGCTTCCTCGTCGGCACACTGACCGACCCATCGACCAGCCCTGTCGGCAGACCAGACCCTGGCTAGACTCCCGTCGTGGCCGACGATCTGCCTGCAGATGCCCGCAGGGCTGCGGTCGGCCGCTTCCTCGGGCTGTTCAGCGGGGTCCTCGATCGGTCGACTGTCACTGTCCTGGTGCTGGCGGCACTGCTCGCGGGCGTCGGCGCCACTGGCGGCTGGGCCGGGGCGCAAGACCAGGAGAGCACTCTGCTGGCTGCCGATGTCGGTGCAGCGCTCGCGGCTGACCCACTGACTGTGACGGTGAAGAAGGCATTTGTCGCCGACACCATTCCGACTCTGGCCCCCGCCCGTCCGGGATCTCGGTTCGTCCTCGTCACGGTGACCGTGGAAAACACCTCACCCCGACCGGTCGACGCTCGAGTCACCGCGGCGAGTTTCGGGGTGTCCCTGCAGGGTCTGCGCCAGTTCGGCCGATCGGTGGCCCAGGACTCGGCTCGGCCGGATGTCGTGCGGGCCATTGACGCGACGCCGCTGGGCGCACTGCAACCCGGGATCGAACAGAACCTCGCCCTGGTGTGGGAGCAGGACGCCGCGCAGAAGGTCCCCGAGACGGTGTCCGTGGTCGTGATCGGGCACACCTGGCGGATCTCGGCTCTGGACGGGTCGTGGCAGTGGTTCGATCCGGCGCCGGCGGCGACTGTCGAGTTGCCCCTCGTCCCCCTTCCGGCGGCCTGACGTGGCTCCTGGACAGAACGCCGTCGCCGGACTGGTCGTCGTCGCCGCCCTGGCTGCGGGGTCGACACTGATCTCTCGGGTGCCCGGGCCGGACGAGATCGCTCGGCAACCCTTCCTCCACTCGGGCCAGGTCGGGACTGCTATCCACCTGCGCACCGGTGAGATCGTCGTTGAAGGCGTGCAGGCGAGCACCCGGGTGCGCCAGGGCGCGACCACCGCGACGACGAGCGCCCACTGGCTCGTCATCACCGTGCGCTACACGGCGGCCGACACCCCCTCCACGCTGGCCGGGATGACCCTCGAGAGCCGCGACGGCCGCAGCTACTCCCTGGCCCGTCCCTTCCACACCGCGTGCGGCGTCGGGCAACCGGGCGTGACGATCACCTGCAGTATGCCGTTCGAGGTCCCCGCAGCAGCTCTGGAGGGGGCCCGGCTGCGCGTGCCCGCGGCGCTTCTCGGCGGCGGGGCAGGCGACGATGTCGCCAACGTCGATCTGGGGATCGATGCCGCGGCGGCCACCCGGCTGGAGCAATCCACCGATCCCCTGCGGATCGAGGCCGTCACCGTCGTGGGGTCTCCGGGGACTGGGGCATCGCCATGACCGTGGACTCTTCTGGGCACGTCCCTCGGCATCGTCCACCCGAGTCATGGTGGCGCCACAACCGGATAGCCCTCCTCGCGCTGCTGCCGATGCTCGCCCTCGCGCTGGCGGCCTCGTCGTTTCGCTACGTGTCGATCTACCGGCCGACCACCTTCGCGGCGGCTCAGGTCGGCACCGGGGCAGGTGGGCGATTCGTGGCGGCGGTGCCCGGCGCGCAGCCACCGACGACTCGCGACGTGACGATATTCCTGGTCGCGGCGACCGCCAGGGAGAGCAGTGCCGAGCTCACGGCGGCTCCCGGGACCCGGCTCTGGGAGATCGAACTCACCTTCGCGGCCGAGCCGACCGTTCCCTTGACCGGCTGCTCCGTCGAACTGGTCGACCAGGCGGGGCGGGTGTTCGGCACCGCCGGCGGCAAGGTGACGCCGGCCGGCGGACGGGACGCCACGGCATACCCGGCCTGTGTTCCGCAAGCCACCCCGGGGCCGGATCTCGACGTGGAGGGCCGGGTCCTCCCAGCGGCCGGAGCCACCCGCCCAGCGAGCT
>Ga0116175_1001098_pt1 | contig 17768 bp, 17 predicted proteins | sample AD_UKC125_MetaG_FD_89802 | JGI IMG/M metagenome (GOLD analysis project Ga0116175, IMG submission 89802) | Active sludge microbial communities of municipal wastewater-treating anaerobic digesters from USA - AD_UKC125_MetaG | ecosystem: Engineered > Bioreactor > Anaerobic > Digestate | place: USA... | reverse complement strand
CTGCCCAGCAACCTCATGCCTTACCTGGCGCGCCGCGCCGGGGAGCTCGCCGCCTGCTACGCCCGGCCGCAGACAGGCTTTTTTCCACCGTCAGCGCCCTGGAGGCTGAGGCCGAAGCCGTCGGGCTGCGCGACCCACTCGTTTAGTCCCTTCCCGGCGTCCCCCGGTCATCAGACGCCATCAAAACAACAACAACCCCATGTCTCAAGGCAGTCATTGCGAGCGAAGCGCGGCGGTCCATGCCCCGGTTTTCAAGACTTTTTTCCGCTTTCCCAGCGTCAAACGGCCATCGCCAGCTATCAATAACAGAGCATCCAGTCGATGGCCCAACCCTTCATCCATGCCCTGGCAGACGTCCAATCCAGCGCCATCGGCGCTGGCACGCGCCTCTGGCAATTCGTCGTCGTCCTGCCCGGCGCGCAGATTGGTCAGGATTGCAGCATTTGCTCGGACGGCCTGATGTTTCTTGATGTGCCGCTGCTGCGCACTGTGGCACCCTGGCTGCCCGCGTACCTTGGGCTGACCAAGCCTGCCGTCGCGCAAGCGCTGGCGCCGCAGTTGCCACGCGAGCTGCTGCACAAGCCCAAGACCGGTTTCACCACCCCGGTGCGCGACTGGCTGATGGGCAACCTTCGGGAAGCGCAAGAGCGCGGATTTCCCAGTAGGTCGCGCCACTTGCATCGGCGAAAGGTGAGTCAATTCAGCGCCAGCGGCAATTGCCGATGAAATCAAGCGACGTCTCCTCGTCAGTAAAGGCGGTCTTTCTGGATCGTGATGGCGTCATCAACGTCGATCACGGCTATGTCAGTCAGCCAGCCGATTTCTGTTTTGCGCCTGGGGCAGTCGAAGGCATGCGGCTTTTCCAGGATGCTGGCTACCGGCTGATCGTCATCACCAATCAGTCTGGCATTGCCCGCGGGTTCTATACCCAGCAAGACTATGAATTGCTCACCACGCATATGCAAGCCGAGTTGGCCCGCGCCGGTGTAACCCTCAGCAGTGTTTACCATTGCCCCCACCTGCCAGATGCCACCGTTGATGCTTATCGCCAAGACTGCGACTGCCGCAAGCCCGGCCCCGGCATGATCCAACGAGCCGTGCAAGACCATGGCATCGATTTGTCGCAGTCCATCCTCGTGGGCGACAAAGATTCTGATATTTCCGCAGGGCGGGCCGCCGGCGTTCGAGCCTGTTACCTTATTGCAGCCGATCCTGGTACCTACACCCGCGAACCTCGGGCCGACGGCGTGTTCCCTTCCCTGCACGTCGCCGCCTTGCGCCTGCTCACCCCTGTCTGATTTGATTTCTATGTCCACCCTCTTTGAAGATCACCTGCGCAGTCACGCAGCCGCCATTGCTGGCCTGGGCGCGAGCCAGCATGCCATCGCCGCCGCTGGCCAGTGCATAGCAGCCTGCCTGCAACGCGGCGGCAAGGTGCTGCTCTGTGGCAACGGGGGGAGTGCCGCCGATGCCCAACACATCGCAGCCGAATTGGTTGGCCGCTACCTGGCCGAGCGACCAGGCCTTTCGGCCATCGCACTGACCACGGACAGCTCGGTCCTTACCGCACTCGCCAATGACTACGGGTACGAGCAGGTATTCGCCCGCCAGGTTCACGCACTGGCAAGATCAGGTGATGTATTCATCGGCATCTCCACAAGCGGCAACAGCGCGAGCGTTATTGCTGCTGCTGGCGCGGCCCGCGCCACCGGTTGCCACACCATTGGTCTGCTGGGTCGTGACGGCGGGCAACTTTTGAGGCGGGTTGACCAACCCATCGTCGTGCCGTCCGACGTCACCGCGCATATCCAGGAATGTCACATCGTCATAGGCCACATCTGGTGCGCACTGGTTGACGATGCCGTGCTGAATGGGCCGCCGGCATGATCCGGCTGCCTGATTTTTCCAACAGCCGCGTGCTGGTCGCTGGCGACCTCATGCTCGACAGCTACTGGCACGGCGCCACTTCCCGCATATCCCCCGAGGCACCTGTGCCCGTGGTCCAGGTGCAGCAACAAGAGTCCCGAATTGGCGGTGCGGGCAACGTCGCCGTCAACGCCGCAAGCCTTGGTGCTCAAACAAGCCTGATCGGTTTGGTTGGCGATGACGCCGCCGCTACCGAGTTGGGTGCGCTGTTACACCAGCACAGAATTCAGGCGCAATTGCACACAGTGCAGGGTGGCCGAACCATTACCAAGCTTCGCGTCATCAGCCGCCACCAGCAACTCATCCGGCTTGATTTTGACGACTACTTTCCCACCGCAGACCCAGCCGCCATCACCACCCTGTTTGCTCGAGCCGCCAAGCAGGCGGATGCCGTGATCCTGTCCGATTATGCGAAGGGCGCCCTGAGCGGCGTGCAAGGCCTCATTGCCATCGCACGGCACCTCGGCTTGCCCGTGGTCGTGGATCCCAAGGGCACGGATTTTGCCCGTTACCGGGGTGCCACACTGATCACGCCAAATCTGGCTGAGTTCGAGGCGGTCGCTGGTCAAGCGACGTCTGAAACTGATTTGGTGCAGCGCGCTGAGGCCCTGCGAACCCGTCTTGACCTCCACGCCCTGTTGATCACCCGTAGCGAGCGCGGCATGACCCTGGTTGCGCAAAACGCAGCGCCGTTGCATCTGTCCGCGCACGCGCGCGAGGTTTTTGACGTGACCGGCGCGGGCGATACCGTGGCAGCCCTTATTGGTACCGGACTGGCGGCCGGGCTAGGTCTGGAAGACGCAGTGCGCATGTCCAACATAGCTGCCGGCTTGGTGGTTGGCAAGCTCGGCACCGCAAGCGTTACACCCACCGAGTTGCGGGCGGCCCTACACCCGCAAGCGCCTGTAGGCACGGGCCACTGCGCCGGCACTGAAGATGAAGTTGCTGCCTGGCGCGAACAAGCCAAGGCCGAGGGGCTGCGCGTCGTCATGACCAATGGCTGCTTCGACATCCTGCATCCTGGTCACATCGAATACCTGGAACAGGCTCGTGCCTTGGGCGACCGGCTGATCGTTGCCGTGAACGATGACGATTCCGTGCGCCGCCTCAAAGGATCAGCGCGCCCTGTCAATGCGCTGGCGAACCGCATGCGCATGCTCGCCGCACTGGCAAGCGTGGACTGGGTCGTGCCGTTTTCTGAAGACACACCCGCCCGACTCGTTGGGCATTTGCTACCAGACGTCCTGGTCAAGGGAGGTGACTATCGCCCCGACCAGATTGCAGGGGCAGATCAAGTCATTGCAGCCGGTGGCCAAGTCCGTGTGCTGGGTTTCGTACCCGGCCAATCAACCACCAGCTTGATAGACAAAATCAGGGGTCAGGTGTCAAAACCGTAATGATCCAGAAATTCAAAGCGCCAGGAATCTTCATTGACAACATTCCGTTATCAAATCCCCTCGTCAGCATAGGTTGTCGTTTCAGGCTCATTGATCAATAGGACTCGATTGCAGATCAAAACACATTTGAAAACTATGGAAGGTCATCCCTATGAACGAAGCATCCAAAACATTATCGGTAATTTCAGATTCACATAAAAAATTGCTGCAGGGTAAAGGAATTGATATTGGGTCCGGTCCTTACCCGGTTGTTCAGAATGCCGAGCCGTTTGACGTCATACATGGTGATGCAGATAACATACTTGATTACGTCAAACGAGTCGGTGAATTCGACTTCGTTTTTTCATCGCACTGCCTGGAGCACATGAAAAATCCGAATAAAGCTATTTCCGACTGGTGGCAACTCGTCAAACCTGGGGGAGCAATGATATTCATTGTTCCAGACGAAGATCTCTACGAGCAAGGATATTGGCCAAGCATTTTTAATGGCGACCGTAAGCACACTTTCACCATATCAAAAATGAAGAGCTGGTCTCCCGTTTCAATTAACGTAATTGAACTTGTAAATTCCCTGAGTAACAGAAAATCAAGCGAAATTTACTTGATGGACAATAATTATGATCGATCTCTCCTTGGGTCTCGCATAATCTCCAGTCATCGCGCCGTACGATTGAATGTAATAAAAAGCACGCTCTCGATTAGATTTCCGTTTGTAAAAAATATTCTTGACACGGTGTGGAAATTTTTCAGGCAACCGGTTGATCAAACGCTTGAATCTGCGTTGGCACAAATTTTCGTTGTTGTATATAAGAGCTAATATTTGCGTTGTTGAATATAAATGGCTCTTAGATATCGATGAACTATAAGAATCTTCTTTCGCCAAAAAAAATATTTAATGCCATCCGGCTTGAATCCAGAGCCTTGCAGCAGATTGTGCAGCATGGGTATCCTGATATCTCCTTGCATTTCTTGGGAGGCCTTGGTGATGAGATCATGCTGACATGCATTGCTCACGAATTAAGGCAACGTGACCAGGAAAAAAAAATATGGCAGATTTCATCTGCCGCCGAATTGATTAAAAATAATCCAGATTATTCGCTGGTTCTCGATCATACTTTTTGGGATTTGCGCCATTCCAATATTCTAAAGAAAACAAGAACCAAGTTAGGTTATTCGCGCGCGCTTCAGGGTGACGATGTATGGGAGGTGCCGACAGAGCATATTCTTTTGAATAGCTTGAAAAAGGCTGGCATTAAAGGACCCGTTGAATTAAGGCCATACGTTTATATTACTAAGGAAGAAATAGAAGAATTTAACTTTAATAAATTTCAGATTTGCATTCAAAGCGTTGGAGAATATACACATGAAACCTGGATGAAAAACAAAATTTGGTCTCATCAAAATCTATGCAAAGTCGTTGATGAAATCAAGAAAAAAATACCAGAAATCAAGACAATACAGCTTGGCGTTCCGCAAGATCCAGAATTACCATGCGACATTGATCTACGCGGAAAAACTGGTTTGCGTCAAACAGCTGCAACAATTGCTGCATCCAAATTATTTATAGGAACACAGGGCTTTCTCCCACACCTCGCCAGAGCGGTTGATACACGTTCGGTCGTGATTTTTGGTGGCAGGGAGCATGCATGGCAAAGTGGATACGTCGCAAACATTAACCTTGAATCTTTTCCAACTTGTTCACCGTGCTGGGCTATGTCACGCTGCGGGAACGATCGCATGTGTATGTCAAAAATATCTGTCAACGATGTTTGCAGCGCCGTTTTTCGCGCAATTGAAGAAGTTGAGAAACCTCTTCTTGTTCAAACTGAAGTTATTTAGCGGTGAATATGAAAGTTTCAATCCAATGATTCAGCCCTTCATCCACGCCTTGGCAGACGTCCAGTCCACCACGATAGGCGCGGGCACGCGCATCTGGCAGTTTGTCATCGTGCTGCCCGGTTCCCGGATCGGCGACGACTGCAACATCTGCTCGCACTGTCTGATCGAAAACGACGTCGTGATCGGGGACCGGGTTACCGTCAAGAGCGGTGTGCAACTGTGGGACGGCTTGCGGGTGGGCGACGACGTCTTTATTGGCCCGAACGTTTCGTTCGCCAATGACCGTTTTCCGCGAAGCAAAAAAGCGCCAGCGCATTTTCTGCAGACCCTGGTGGAAGATGGTGCCTCAATTGGGTCCGGGGCCACCATCCTCCCCGGCATCACCATTGGCGGCATGTCCATGGTGGCCGCGGGAGCAGTGGTCACGCGCTCCGTGCCGCCGAACGCCATCGTTGTGGGCAATCCTGCCAAGATCGTTGGCTACGTGGACGCGGACCGAAACAATGCGGCCGCCACTCAAAGTCTCGCCACCGATGTTGGCGCACAGACGACTCAGGTCGCGGGCGTCACCCTGCACCGCTTGCCCCGGGTGGTCGACATGCGCGGGAGTTTGACGGTGGGCGAGTTTGATCGCAGCATCCCTTTCCAAGTCAAACGCTATTTCATCGTGTTCGATGTGCCCAGCATGGAAACCCGTGGCGAGCATGCACACCGCGAATGCCATCAATTCCTGATCTGCGTGCGTGGCAGTTGCGCCGTGGTGGCTGACGATGGCAAGAACCGGCAGGAGTTCTTGCTCGACCGGCCGGACATGGGCGTGCACCTGCCGCCCATGGTGTGGGGTATTCAATACAAATACTCACCAGACGCAGTGCTGCTGGTGTACGCCTCGCATTACTACGACAGCAGCGACTACATCCGCAACTACGCCGAGTTTCGCCAATTGATCGGTGCCACCGCATGATCCCGTTCCTTGACCTGAAGGGCCCCTATCTGGAGCTGAAGCAGGAACTCGACGAAGCCATCGCCCGTGTCGTCAGCTCTGGCTGGTTTGTCGGCGGGCCCGAAGTCGAAGCCTTAGAAGCCGATTACGCCAAATACTGCGGCGCCACCCACTGCGTCGGCGTGGCCAACGGGCTGGACGCCCTGCACCTGGCACTGCGCGCCATGGATGTGGGGCCGGGCGACGAGGTCATCGTGCCCAGCAACACCTACATCGCCACCTGGCTGGCCGTCAGCCAGTGCGAGGCGACTCCAGTGCCGGTGGAGCCCGATGCGCGCACCTGCAACGTCGACGCGGCGCTGATCGAGGCGGCCATCACCTCGCGCACCAAAGTGATCCTGCCCGTTCACCTGTATGGCCAGCCGGCCGACATGGACCCCATCCTGGCCATCGCCCGCAAGCACGGCCTAAGAGTGCTGGAAGACGGGGCGCAGGCCCATGGCGCGCGTTACAAGGGCCAGCGCCTGGGCGCGCATGGCGACGCCGTGGCTTGGAGCTTTTACCCGGGCAAGAACCTTGGCGCCATGGGCGACGGCGGCGCGGTTACCACCAATGACGCTCAATTGGCCGACCGCATCCGCGTGCTGCGCAACTACGGCTCGCGTGTGAAGTACGTGAACGAGGTGCAGGGCACCAACAGCCGGCTCGACCCACTACAAGCCGCAATCCTTCGCGTGAAGCTGGCGCACCTGGACGAATGGAATGCTCGGCGCAAGGCAATTGCGGCAAGGTACACAGCCCAGTTGACCTCCGTCATTGCCTTTAGCGCCGTTATTGCGAGCGAAGCGCGGCAATCCATGCCCCCACTCATCCTCCCCCATGTGCCCGAATGGGCTGACCCGGTCTGGCATCTGTATGTGGTGCAGCACCCACAGCGCGACGCGCTGCAAAAACAACTGGAGGCGGCCAGCATCGGCACCTTGATTCATTACCCCATTCCACCGCATCTGCAGCACGCGTATGCAGCGGCGGGCTTTTTGAGCGGGCGGTTCCCCAGGGCGGAGCAAATTGCGAACCAATGCCTGAGTTTGCCGATGGGGCCGCATCTTGCTGCGCAAGACCTTGAAGAAGTGATTTCCCATGTCGCCGCATTCCTTCGCTGAAAAGGTGCGCCGCAAGCTCGCACGCATCGCGTTTCGGCTCATTCAGCTGACCCGAATCCTCATCTATAGGTGGCTCTCTGATGCCAATGTGCAGGGGAAACCGACGCTCCATCAGCCATTACAAGCTGTTGGATTGGGTGCGATCGAATTCGCAGGCGGCGTCAGCATTGGTGTATTCCCTTCGCCCCTATTTTTTTCTACCTACGCCTACATCGAAGCCCGAAATAGCACTGCCAAAGTTTCGATTGGAGAGGGCACCTGGATAAACAATGGCTTCAGCGCCATCGCAGAACACACATCCATCACGATCGGCAGACGGGTGCTGATAGGCACCAACGTTGAAGTGTTTGACAGCGATTTCCACGGCATTCGCATCGAAGACCGAATGGTCTCCAGAGCCGAGTGGGCAAAGCCCGTTGTGATTGAGGACGATGTCTTTCTTGGTTCCAACGTGCGTGTGATGAAAGGGGTGACCATTGGACGGGGCTCCGTGATTGCCAACAGCGCCCTGGTTGTTCGCGACGTTCCGCCAGGCTCGGTTGCCGGTGGCAACCCGGCCCGCGTCATCAAGGCAGTCGGGTGACATGAGTAAGGACGGCTCTTACCGCCAGATCCTTCGCTCTTCATCGATCATGGGCGGCGCGCAGGCGTTGAACTATCTGGTCGGCATGGTGCGGGTGAAGATCATCGCCGTGCTGCTTGGGCCGGCCGGGGTGGGGCTGATCGGCCTGTATTCATCCGCAGTGGGACTGGTGGGCACAGTGACCAGCTTGGGCATCGCCAGCAGCGGTGTGCGCGAGGTGGCCCTGGCGCATGGCCAGGATGACCCGCAAGCCGTGGCGCGCACCGTGACGGTGCTGCGCCGCGCCTGCTGGGCCACCGGGTTGCTGGGCTGGGCGCTGTCGGCGGCGGCGGCGGTGCCGCTCAGCCGATGGGCGTTTGGCGACACGGCCCATGCGGCGGCCATCGCCGTGCTGGGCGTAACCTTGTTGCTGGGCGCGATCAGCGGCGGGCAGGCCTCGCTGCTGCAAGGCGTGCGCCGCATCGGCGACCTGGCGCGGATTCAGGTGCTGGCCATGTTGCTCAACACGGTGGTGGCTATCGGTCTCTATACGTGGCTGCGCGAGGAGGGCATCGTGCCGGTACTGGTGGCGACGGCGGTGGTTTCCCTGGCTTGCTCTTGGTGGTTTGCTCGGCGTGTAGCGCTGCACCCGGTGGAACTGCCATGGCGGCAGACATGGCGCGAAACCCGGCGCCTTGCCAAACTGGGGTTTGCGTTCATGTGGAGCGGGCTGCTGTTAGCTGGCTTGGACATATTCACGCGCAGCCTCATCACCCGCAGCCACGGGCTGGAGGCCGCAGGCTACTACCAGGCGGCCTGGGCACTGTCAGGAATGTTCGCGGCTTTTGTGCTGTCGGCCATGGGGACGGACTTCTACCCACGCCTGACCGCCGTGATCGAAGACCGCGAGGCTGCTGTGCGGGCCGTGAACGAGCAGACCGAAATCGGCATCTTGCTAGCGCTGCCCGGTTTGTTGGCCACGTTGGCATTTGGCCCGTGGATTCTTGAACTGTTTTACAGCAATAATTTCTTGCCTGCGGCCGAACTCATGCCGTATTTCATTCTGGGCGTCTTTGGCCGCGTGGTGTCTTGGCCACTGGGATATATTCAATTGGCAAAAGGGGCATCACGCATTTTTATGCTGTCAGAAACAGTATTCATCGCCCTTTGGCTAGGTCTGGTTTTCGTATTGGTGCCCCATTTTGGCGTGGTCGGAGCGGCCTACGCGTTTGCCTTGATTTATTTTCTTCACCCCCTTGCAATGCTAGGGCTCAGCTGGTATTTAATTGGATTCCATTGGTCGCGCTCGGTGAAAAAATTGTTGGCATTGTCCGCCATGATGGTCGCTTTGAGCTTTGGTTTGACCTTCATCGCTCTTGGATGGATCGCCAATGTGGGCGGAGGTATTTTGACTCTGGTTGGTAGCATTATTTCGTTGCGTGGGCTGGGGCAGCGAGTGGGACCGGGGCATCGACTGATCCGGTGGTTGCCTGGCAGCCTGGTTGGTCGGAAATAGTTATGAGCCATATTTGCCACTGTTGAACTGAATATGAATCGGCTCGTCACTATCGCCCTGTTTGCCTACAATTCCGAGAAATACATCGCCGAAGCAATCGAGGGTGTACTTTCTCAGGACTACACGCCCTTGGAGGTCATACTTTCAGATGACGCCTCGACGGATGCAACTTTTTCCATTATTCAACAATATGTCGCTCAATATGTCGGTCCACATAAGATCATAGCTCGCAAGAATGAGATAAATCAGGGTCTTTGTCAGCATATAAACACGGTATGGAGTCTTGTTGGGGGAGAGTGGCTTGTTGTTGCAGCGGGTGATGATATATCTGTTTCGGATCGGGTTTCGCAAATCATGCGACATATCGAGGAAAATCCTGAAATTCAATTGATCGCATCTTATGCGAAAATAATTGACGAAGCGGGAAATGAGCTTGGTATTGATCGAATCGCAGATAGGTGGTATTCCGTTGCGACGTCCGACGCTTATGTCTGGGATCTGGACGATAGGATTAATAACCGGGCGCCTTTGCCACATGGTGCGACTCTTGCGTATTCAAGAGCTCTAATTGATAAATTTCCGCCTTTGCCATCGAATGCTATCTTTGAAGATAACATTATTGGATTTCGGGGTGAGTTGCTGGGTAAGTGTTCCATGATTCGGCTGCCTCTGATCTCCTATCGAAATCATTCCGAGCAGATTACAAAATATGAAAGCTCAGACATCATAAAAAATGATGTAAAACGAAGAAAATTAAACCGAGATGGGGTTATTACCGTTAGTCAAAACTTAGCAGACCTGAAATATTCAGAATTGCAGAATTCAGATGCAGAAACGTACGCCAGGGTGATAGATTGGCTTAGTCTGAAATTTTTGTATTTGTCCCGTTTTAGGCGGGCTTTGGATTTATGGTGGCCGATCAGATTGGTTCCTTTTATATTGTTGTATTTTTCGAAACCTCAATTTACGGCCATATCCAGAGACTTAAAGGCCAGAGTCGTTTTGCCATCGTCTCTCTATTTCTTTTTAAAGCGGGTTCAATTAAAGAAATCATCGAGGCAGACACGTTGATTAGCCGGGATTCGGCAGTGCCGAAGATACCAAGAATTGGTTTCGCAAGCAGCTGTACTTCTTTTTTCAGGAGGCCTTCAGCAGGAGGGACCGGAGCCTTCTTGGGTTTGTGGTGGATGAGGCGATTAAGCAATCTTATCGTCTGCCCTTAATCCAGAAAGTTAAGTGGCCGGTCGCTCAAGTTGTTTTGTGCAGCAGAGAGTAATACTTGGCGGTGGCACGACAAGCGGAGCGCGTCTACATGGGTGACATCCTTGCTGCGCAGATCAGGTGTGCTCAGTCTCGAACGAACAGTATTCAAACGAAAATGCCACGAGTTACCAAGTTGGTTGAGATGCGCGATGTGATCTCTGTCGACATCAGCCCTATGGCAAACCGGAGTGTGGGGATTGGAAAGTCCGTTTCCGGTTTAATGAAAGAGCTGCCAGCTACGGCACTTTCTGAACACATTCTGGTACGACCCTATTTCCGCAAAGCGTTGGGCGGCCTTGCGCAGTACGGGCTGGCTGATACCGAACTGCTCCGCATGCATGCGCCGCTCGCCGCGGAGTCCTGGCTCAAGAGGCTTGGCTTGATCGAGCGCTTGACAAAGGCCCCGCTGTTTCATGCAACCGATTTTTATCTGCCGTTGAAACCGCTGACCCCTGCCATATCAACCGTGTACGATGTCATTTACGCCACGCAGTCCGAGGGCACGGGCGACCAGGCCAGAATCAAGAAGGCGATGGATTCTTTTGTTCCCCAATGTGTGCGGGTCATTTCCTGTTCTGAATACTCGGCCAAGGCGTTCTGTGACCTCTATGGCTACCCGATGGAGCGGGTGAGCGTCATTGGTTGTGGGCTTGACCCAACATACGCGCCGGCCGCAGCGCCGCAGGCGGCAGGTTCGCCACCCTATTTCCTGGCGGTCTCGTGCAACACCACCCGCAAGAACACGCCGCGCCTCATTCAGGCCTTTTTGCGCTATGCACTCAGTGGCGGCGCATACGATCTGACGCTCGCTTGGACCCTGCCGGATGACTTGCGGGCGGCGGTTGAACAGGCGGGGCTGGCCCACCGTGTCCATGCACTGGGCAAGGTCAGCGAAGATCGTTTGATTGACCTTTATCAATACACGGTGTGCGTGATGTTCCCCTCGCTCTACGAAGGCTTCGGCTTCCCGGTGCTGGAGGCGCTGGCCTGCGGTGTGCCCGTGATGACCACGCGGCGCTCTTCCCTGCCCGAAGTCGGTGGCGACATTCCAATCTATGTCGACGGCGAAGACGTTGATGAGATGGTCCGGGTCATGTGGGCGTTTGAGCGCGGCGACATGGCCGGAGTGGCCAGCCGCACCCGCGTTGAAGGGCCCCGGCGAGCGGCCCGGTTCACCTGGCGTCGTTGCGCCGAACAGACAGTGGAGACCTACCTTTCGGCTTTTGCAGAATTGAAAGCCAAGCCTTGGCAGCCTCTGAAGCTGGAGCGTCCGCGTTGAGCAAGATTCTGGTCGTCTCGGCCGGCCCGTTCACCCGGCAAATTGGGGGCGGGCAAAGCTATACGCAGGATCTGGCAAGCGGCCTGGCCGCGCGGGGGCATCGGGTGACGGTGCTGGAGCCCATGGATACAGCCGCCGATGCGGGTGATGCACTGCTGCAGTCCGGCACGTGGAATGGAATTGACGTGCGGTCTGTCCGCTTGCCTTTGCCGGGCGAGACGCTTGAGGACCAATACACACAACTGAGCCCCGCGCGCATCGATCTGTTTAGCCAGATCCTTCGCACGATCGGGCCCGATGTGGTGCAGATCAACGGGCTGATGCCCACCATGGTGCGCGCCTGCAATGCCTTGGGCATCCGGCATGTGGTGGTTGCCCATCACCCCGGGGAGGTATGCCCCAAGGGCGATTTGCTCACACCCGAAGACGCCATCTGCACCGCTGTGCCCGCGCCATCCGTTTGCGGCCCTTGCGTGCTGCGGTGCAAGAAAGGGGGGCTGGGCATCGGGCGCGCACTGGCGCTGATGCCCATGGGCTTGCACCGGTGGATTGGCAAGCGTCTTGCGCGCAGCAACCCGCTGGGTTACCTCGGCCGGGTGTTGTACATCCCCTGGATGACCGCGCAGCAACTGCTGGGCCTGGCCAGCTACCTGCGGGAGGCCCAGACCATCGTGGCCCCCTCGCGCGCCATGGCCGCGGCGCTCGCACGGGCCGGCGCGCCGGCCGAGCGCATCAAGGTGCTCAACCACGGCATCCACCCTCTTGCCCGCACGCCCATCACCGGCTTGGGGCATCGGCCCCTGCGGTTTGGCTTTGTCGGGCGCATCGACCATGCCAAAGGCGTGCATGTGCTGCTCAAGGCCATGCAGGTGGCGGGTGTCGGGGGCAAGGCCGAGCTGCACATCTATGGGGACGCCACCAGGCCCAAAGACAGGGCCGAGTGGGCTGCCGTGGTGGAAGCGCTTGGCCCGGCGCCATGGTTGCACCAGCACGGAAAATTTGAGCGTGATAGGGCGGCGTGGATTTACCAGGAACTGGATGTGGTGGTCCTACCGGCCATCTACCTGGAGGTATTTGGACTGGTTGTCGCCGAGGCGTTGAGCGCCGGGCGACCGGTGCTGTCGACTCGATGCGGCGGGCCAGAAGACCAGATCGAAGACGGCGTGAATGGTTGGCTGATGCCGCCCAATGATCCACCAGCATTGGCAGCGATGATCAGACGGCTGGCTGATTTTCCGGAACTTGTGTTGGCTGCCGCTTCGCAGGCCGGTGCGTCGGTCAAGAGCCACGAGCGCTATGTTGACGATGTCGAGGCATTTTCTTAAACAATTTACTCGCAAGGCGAGGAGCATTTCATGCCGGGTTTTGTTGAATTCGCGAAAAATTCGATTTGGGCGATGATTCGGTTTTTTGGTCTCGGGGGTTTGATGCTGCAAGTTCACCCAAAGAGTTATCTTCGTAACCGTGGCTGGTTTCACTCATTTTCTGCCAAGCGTTCTGTCGATAGAAAAGGTGTGCCAACTCCTTGGTGGAGCTACGGAGTTATTGATTTTGTTGAGGAGCGTTTGGCCAAGACGATGTCAGTATTGGAGTTCGGGGCTGGCGGGTCTACGGTTTGGCTCGCGGCGCGCGTGTCCGAGGTAGTTACGGTCGAAAATGATTCTAAATGGTCTTTGATCGTCAAGTCCTTCATACCAGACAATGTGGTTTTGATTGAATTGCCAATACCGGGGCAACTAGTTGCGAGCGACATTCCGTCGCCAGCAAGCGATAACTTCCAGCTACTGATTGTGGACGCCCTGGCAAATCGGATCGACTGCGCCAAGGCCGGGCTGCCTTTCCTCGCTGAAGACGGTGTGGTGCTTTGGGACAACACGGATGGTCCGGATTGGCCGGAGATCAAAGGCTTGATGGCTACGCGCGGCTTCAAAGAAATCTCGTTCAGCGGTATCTCGCCGCAGGAAGTATCGCTGTCAAGGACGACAATTTTTTATAAGAGCAACAACGTGTTTGGTATTTGAATGACGACGGCCGATTGATGAATTCAGGTCGTGTAGCCTTACTATTGCCTTGCCTTTTGACTGGCGGTACCGAAGTCGCCACCCTTGAAACGGCAAGCGCCTTTCAGGCGCTGGGTTATTCCGTGGACGTCGTGGTGTATTTCGACGAAGTCGATCCAACGATGCTGGCTACCTTTCGGGAAAAAGGGCTACAAGTCCATCTGCTTGGCGTGCCCAGGGGCAAAGGGTTGTTGTCATTCTGGGGGCTTGCACTGAGATTGCAGCAGGTGTTGCGTCGTGGTCGTTTTGACCTTGTCTGGGTGCAATACATGACGCCCACTCTCCTTCCGCTTGCGGTGTCAAGGCTCTTCACCCAAAGGCTTGTCGCGGCCGTCCATGTGGCGGCTTCACACTATTCGCCAGCAGGACTGGGCCGCATGCGCTGGCTGGCGCGTCATTGGTGCGCCCGGTTTGTCTGCGTCTCTCGCACGGTGGCGAACGGCATTTTCGGGAGCGCGGGTGATGCAGAGCGTTTTGCCCGGCGGGTGGTGGTGATCCCCAACGCGCTGGACATGACCGCCATGCGGGCCGCGGCCGTACGCGATTGGTGCGCCGAGGCGGGTTGGCAGCGTGATGGGGTCGTGCTGGGTTTCGCCGGACGCCTGGCGCACATTAAAGGGGCCGATGTGCTGCTCCATGCCGTGGCGCGGTTGCACGGACAGGGCCTGCCAGTGCGGCTGGTGATCGTGGGGGGCGGACCCGAGCAGGCCAGTCTGGCGGCCTTGGCCACGGAGTTGGGCATCGGCGCCATCACGCACTTTGCCGGTCGATTGCCGCGCACGGCAATCTACGGTGCCATCAAGGGGTTTGATATAGCCGCGGTGCCCAGCCGGGAAGAAGGCTTTGGACTGAGCGCATTGGAGGCCATGGCCGCAGGCGTGCCTGTGGTGGCGAGCCGCGTAGATGCCCTGCAAGAAGTTGTCGTGGATGGCGCGACAGGCCTGCTTTGCCCGGCGGACGATCCCGTGAACCTGGCGGACGCATTGGCGCGCTTGGTCGCTAATGCGGCCTTGCGCCAGCGCATGGGCGCAGCAGGTGTGGCGCATGTTGAATTGTCTTACGACTCCCCCGCATTTCGGGGGCACCTGGCTGTGCTGTTGACCGGGTTGGGGCTGCCGGTCAGGGCTGTGGTTTGAATATGGCAAGCAATGGGCCGGTCGTTTTTGTTTACCAGCGCATGCTGCCGTATCACCAGGCGCGCTTTGCGGCGGTGGCCCAAGCATTGCGCCGGCAAGGGCAAGCATGTGTGGCCGTGGAGGTGGCCAGTTTTGACCGTGGCTATGGCCAGCTTTCCGATGGGTCGCCACCGCCAGGTGAAGCGAGAGACGCGGTCGTTTGCCTGTTCCAGGGCGCTGACTATCTGAATCTTTCGCCCAAGCAAGTGTCCGTGGCCGTGTTTGATGCTTTGCACCGCCTGGCACCTTCCACAGTCTTTGCACCAGCCCCTGCTTTTGCTGAAGGGGCCGGGGCCCTGCACTACAAGGTGCGCCACGGCGGGCGGCTGGTGCTGATGGACGATGCCTGGAGCGTGACCGACCAGCGCGGCCGGCTTACGCGCTGGGTCAAGCGCCTGTTTTATGGCTTTATGGACGGCGGGTTTTTCCCCGACCGGATGCATGGCGACTACTTTGCGCGCCTCAATATCCCGCACCAGCGGCAGCGTTATGCGGTCAATGCCGTGGGGCCACTGCCAACGAGCAGTGATGCCGGCGTAGCGGGTGAACCCGACTTCGCGAAGCCATACTTGCTGTTTGTTGGTCGCTTGATTGGCTTGAAGAATGTAGCCGTTCTTCTGCAAGCATTTGCGAGTTTGAATGACAAAGCTGTTCATCTGGTCGTTATTGGCGATGGGCCCGAATGCGCAGCCCTTAAGAATCTGGCTGCATCTCTGCGCTTGGAAGCCAGGGTGGTTTGGCTTGGACGGTGTCCTAACTTGTTGGCCAGAGCTTGTATGGCCAAAGCTGTGGCATTGCTTCTTCCTAGTACTGCAGAAACTTGGGGCCTAGTGGTCAACGAGGCTTGGTTGGCACCTACGCTGGTGTTGGGCTCTGAAACCGTCGGGGCGCTTCAAGCGGCCTACCCGCCCGAAATGCGCTGGATGATGGTGCCTCCAGGTGATGTTCCGGCGTGGCAGCAAGCGCTGGCCCGTTTGCTGGCTTTGCGGCCCGACGAAAGGGCGGAGCTGTTGGACGAAACCCGGCATCTGGCCGAAAAATATTCCCTGGCCGCCCATACCCAGAGCGCGCTGGAATTGATCAGCTTGCCCCTGCGAGCGCGGCCCATGGCGCCCGCAGGTTGGCTGGCACGGGCCTGGCATGGGCGGGTGGCGGTGTGGTGAGCGTTGTGCCGGCGCCACCGGCCATCAGCATCGTCATGCCGCTTTACAACAAGGCCGGCCAGGTGCTGGAGACCATCGCCAGCGTGATCGCCCAGACGTTGAGCGGGTGGGAACTGGTGGTGGTGGACGATGGTTCCACCGATGACGGGCCGGCGCTGGTGCGCGCCCTGGGTGACGCGCGCATTCGCGTGGTGAGCCAGGCCAATGCCGGGGTTTCTGCGGCACGCAACCGGGGCATCGAACTGGCACGGGCCGACCTGGTGGCCTTTCTGGACGCCGATGACCTGTGGTTGCCCGGTTTCCTGGCCGGCATTTTGGCGCTGGCGGCTGATTTCCCCCAGGCCCACTGGTATGCCACAGGATACGAAATTCGCCCTGCGCAAGGTTCTGGGTTCACCGCCCGGCTGCGTGGCCCCCCGGCAGATTTCAGTCGCGGCATCCTGCCTGACTATTTCAACGTTGCGTTGGCGTCAGATCCACCCGTCTGGTCCTCCGCAACCGCGGTGCGGCGCGATGCCATGCAGGCCTTAGGCGGCTTTCCGGAGGGCATTGGCAGCGGCGAGGATCTGCTGACCTGGGCCAGGCTGGCGGTGCGCTACCCGCTGGCCTACGATGCACGGCCGTTGGCCCTGTTTATGGCCTCTGGCATCGAACGCCGCCCCGACCCGGCCGACCGGGTGGGCAAAGCCTTGGCCCAACTGGTGCGCGAGCATCCCGGTGTGCCCGGCTTGCGGCAGTACCTGGGCCTGTGGTACCGCATGCAGGCCGTGATGGCGATGCGGTTTGACGAAGCCGCCCTGGCTCGGCGGTGGGCCTGGCTGGCCTTGTGCTACGGGCCATGGCAATTGCGCAATCTGTACACTTTGCTACTGGCCCTGCTTCCTTCAACCTGGCGCCAGGCATTGGACTCCAGGGCACGAAGCCTGCTCGGCAATCACAAAGGCAACGCCGCCTCATGAAAAGCCCCACTCTGGACCGTCAGCAAGCGCCGTCCCGCCTGCTGCGCAGAGCGCCAGCGCCTTTTACTGCGCTGGCGACGGGCATGTTGGCAAGCTACCTGCCGGGGCTATTGCCGAGCGGCGTTGGGGCCCAACTTTCGTACTTGGGTTGGATGGTTCCGCTGTTGGTTTGTGGCTTGGTGGTCCTGCGGCGCCCGCGCCTTGTCCGCTTTCCGCTTTGGCTGTGGCTGCCCTGGGTTCTCTGGGTAGCGGCCTACCTGCCTTTTGCGGAAGCGGACAACACGTTGCAGCGCGGCGTGATGTTGATGACGCCGCTGGTCGTCGGCGCAGGTTTCTCCACGTTGCGGGTTGATGCGCCGTTGATCGAAAAATTCCGTCTATGGCTTCATCGTTTTATCTGGATCTTTATCTCGGCCGCAGGTGTTTCTACCGGGTTGCTGGTGACGGGTCAGCTGGCCGCCTCCACTGGCTTTGCGACGGGCGCCATCACTGCATCCTTGCTGGCCGCCTGGTATGCCGCGCG
>Ga0116175_1001090_pt1 | contig 17831 bp, 10 predicted proteins | sample AD_UKC125_MetaG_FD_89802 | JGI IMG/M metagenome (GOLD analysis project Ga0116175, IMG submission 89802) | Active sludge microbial communities of municipal wastewater-treating anaerobic digesters from USA - AD_UKC125_MetaG | ecosystem: Engineered > Bioreactor > Anaerobic > Digestate | place: USA... | reverse complement strand
GCACCTCAACCGACGGGGGCACCTCAACCAGCGACGGGGGGATCACGACGGACAGGTCGGGACCGATGTCATCGACGCCGACGCGCTCGGGCGTGCCCGGGGTGACCGTCACGAACGCCGGACAATCTCCGTCCAGACACGAGTAGTCGAGGTTGCACGAGCTTTCGTCTATGCGGGTCTTGCGACCGAACTCGGTGTCCACCGGCTGCACCGACAGACAGTTCGATTGTCGGCCGCAGTCACCGCAGCCCTCGCAGATGCGTTCGTTGATCATCACCCTGGTGGCCGGGGTGTCCTGTTGTCCGCGCTTGCGTTTGCGGCGCTTGTCGGCGGCGCACTGCTGATCGTGGATGAGTACGGTCACTCCGGGTATCGCGGCGAGTTCTGTGTGCACGGTGAGCAACTCGTCGCGGTGGCGGACCCGTACCCCGGACGGTCGCGCGTCCCGCAGCAGCCGCCGGGTGCGGCGCGGATCGTCGGAGGTGACAACCACCCGCGACACCCCTTCGGACATCAGCAGCGATACCAGCTGTGCCAGTCCGGGTCCGCCGACGGCTTCCTGCCCGCCGGTCATGGCGACGGTGCCGTTGTAGAGCAGTTTGTAGGTGATGTTCTCGCCGGAGGCCACCGCCGCCCGCAGCGCGAGCGATCCAGAATGCGCGAATGTGCCGTCGCCGATGTTCTGCACGAAATGATCCTGGGACACGAACGGCGCCATCCCGATCCACTGCGCGCCCTCACCGCCCATCTGCGTGGTGCCCACCACGTCACCGACCTGCCGCGGATCCATCAGCAGAACCATGGCGTGACAACCGATTCCGGCTCCCACCAGGGTGCCGTCGGCGACCCTGGTGGAGCTGTTGTGGGGGCATCCCGAGCAGAAGTACGGGGTGCGCACCGCCAGTGGCAGCTCGATGCGGGTCCGGGTGCGGGCGGCGTTGCTGAGCCAGTCGCGTGCCGCCGGGACGTGGTGGTGGTCGGCAAGCCGGCCGGCCAGGCCGCGGGTGACGGCGTCGACGTCGAGTTCGCCGAACCGGGAGAACAGGGTGGAGCCGTTCTCGTTGACCTTGCCGACGATCGCCGGTGCACCGGGATGCCGGAACAGGATGTCGCGCAACATGGTTTCCACGAAGTCACGCTTCTCCTCGACGACGATCACCTCGCGCAGTCCGCGTCCGGTGGCGGTGTCGCCGATGAACGTGTGCACGATCTCCGGGTCGAGCGGGTACACCATGCCCAGCTTGAGGATCCGGATGCCGAGGCGGTGCAGATCGTCGTCGTCGATCTTGAACAGCCGCAGAGCATTACGCACATCGAGGTAGGTCTTTCCGGCGGCGACGATACCGATCCGGTCGTCGGGGGAGCTGACCACGATCCGGTTGATCCGGTTGCGGCGGGCGTACTCGAGGGCACGTGGAATGCGGACGGTGAGCTGGTTCTGTTCCAGCTCCATCAGGGACGCGCCCAGAAGTCTGCCGCTGGGCACGTGGGGGCTGCGTCCGATCGATTCGGGCCGCAATCGGTCCGGGTGCACCTGTGCGGTCGAGGCGCCGTCGGCGACGTGTGCGGAGATCTTGAGCGCCGTCCACACACCGGTGGCCCGGCTCATCAGCGCCGCATGGACCCCGAGGTCGAGGATGTCCTGCGAGTCGGCCGGGTACAGGGTGGGGATGCACAGGTCGGCGAGTGCCATTTCCGACGCCGACGGCACCGTCGAACTCTTGGCGCCGGGATCGTCGCCCACGATGGCGACGGCACCGCCGTCGGGATGGGTGCCCACGAGGTTGGCATGCCGGATCGCGTCGGTTGCCCGGTCCAGACCCGGGGCCTTGCCGTACCAGTATCCGACGACGCCGTCGATACCCGAATCCGCCCGCAGCCCGATGCCGGGGGCGAGCTGTGAACCCATCACGGAGGTGGCGGCGAGTTCTTCGTTGAGTCCGGGCCGGTGCACCACGTTCAGCGGTGCCAGGTGGGCGCGGCGACGGTCGAGTTCGAGGTCGAGTCCGGCGAGCGGCGAACCCTCGTAGCCGGACACGAACGATGCGGTGCGCAGCCCGAGTGAGTGGTCGAGGCGAGTGCGGTCGGCGATCATCCGGACGAGTGCGGTGATGCCGGTCAGGTAGACGGTCCCGTCCTCGCGGGTGTATCGGTCCTCGAGCCGGGTTTCGGTCGCGACGGGGGAGGGTGCGGGACGGTGCGGCGTGAGGGTCATGGGATCACCAGGCCTTATGTAGCGTCGCCGAGGGCCTGTTGGTGGTGGCCGGTCGCGACGGTTGTGTCGTGGACGAACCCGGGGGTGATGGGTTCTCCGCCATCGTAGGCCGCCGATGTGACCTGGCGCACTATTCGCCGGATCGGCGCTGTTCGATGTGCCGGATCGGCGCTGTTCGGCCCACCGATCGCCGTGCCCGGTCAGGCGCCGTGCCCGTCAGTTCAGGGCGTGCCCGCCGGTGGGGTGTTGCTCTCCTCGATGGCACGGCGACCGATCCGGTCGAGGGCGGCGGTGACGTCCGCGGTGAGGTCACCGCCGTCGGCGCTCTCGGGCAGCCATTCACGCACCTGGGTGACCAGCCAGTCGCGCCAGATGCGGGTCAGCGTCTCCACCTCGGCGCGACCGGTCCGGGTCAGGCTCAGCGTGTCGCCGTGCCGGGTGAGGTAGCCGGCGTCGATGATGCCGTCGTAGAACGAGGTCAGCACGCCTTCAGGGAGTCCGATCCGCTGTTCGAGGGAGGACTGGGTGGCCGTGACACCGAGGTAGCGTTCGCGGATGCCGACGGTCAGCACGCCCCAGGCGGTCGGCACGTCGATGTCATGGCCGGAGTCGGCGATCACGCGGCGCAACACCCCGTCGCGTTCGTTGCGCCGCAAGACCCGGCCGACGATCGTCTCCAATTGCACCCGGCTGCTGCCCTGCTCGGGCATCCCGAATCCTTCGGCCGGTCCCTGAGCGCTTTCTTTCGCGGCCTCGCGCATCGGCACCTGCGGCAGGAAGATCGCGAGCAGCAACGCCACGACCGCGACGGGGACGACCCACAGGAACACATCGTGCAGTGCTTGCGCGTAGGCGTGGATGATCGGCGCCTTCTGGGCGTCGGGCAGTGCGTGCAGGCCCGCCGGCGTGGTCGCCGCCGCCGGATCGGTCAGGGTCGCCTCGATGATCGCCGGCGGCAGTTCCGATCTCAGTGTGTTGGCGTAGAGCGTGCCCATCACCGCCGCGCCGAACGACATGCCCAGGGTGCGGAAGAAGGTGACCGCCGACGTCGCGGTGCCCAGGTCGGCGTAGCTCGAGGTGTTCTGGACGACCAGGGTCAGCACCTGCATCGTCAGGCCGATGCCCAGTCCGAGGACGAAGATGTACAGCGAGGTCACCAGGATCGAGGTGCCCTCGTCCATGCGGGACAGCAGGTACAGTCCGAGCGCGATCACCGCGGAACCGGCGATGGGAAACACCCGATACCGTCCGGTCTTGCCGACGTAGCCGCCGGCGAGGACCGACGTGAGCAGTAGGCCCACCACCATGGGCAGCATCCGGATACCTGAATCGGTGGCCGATGTGCCCTGCACGTACTGCAGGAATGTCGGCAGGAATGTCATCGCGCCCATCATCGCGAAACCCACGATGAACGACAGGATCGAGCAGATCGTGAACACCCGCCCGGAGAACAGGTGCATCGGCAGGATCGGTTCGGCCGCGCGGTGTTCGACAAGTACAAAGACGGCGAAGCTGAGCACCGACCCGGCGAACAGTCCGATGATCTGTACCGAATCCCACGCGTATTCCGATCCGCCCCACGACAACCCGAGCGTCACCGCGACCGCGCCCAGCGAGACGAAAACAATGCCCAGGTAGTCGATCTCGGCTCGGACGCGTTCGCTGATGCCCGGAATCGTCTTGAATGCCAGCGGAATCACGATCAGGGCGATCGGTACGTTGATGTAGAACGCCCACCGCCACGAGAGATGGTCGGTGAACAGGCCGCCGAGCAGTGGGCCGATGACGGTGGTGACGCCGAAGACGGCGCCGAGCGCGCCCTGGTACTTGCCCCGGTCGCGCAACGGGATCACGTCGGCGATCAGTGCGGTCGCGGTCACGGTGATCGCACCGCCGCCGATGCCCTGCACGGCGCGGGCGACGATCAGCCAGGCCATGTTGTTCGCGAGTCCGCAGAAGAACGAGCCGACGATGAACACGGCGACCGCGCTGATGAAGATCGCCTTGCGGCCGTACAGGTCGCCGAACTTGCCGGCGAGCACCGTCGACACGGTTTGGGCGAGTAGGTAGGAGGTGACCACCCAGCTCATGTGTCCGCCGCCACCGAGGTCGCCGACGATGGTGGGCAGGGCGGTCGAGACGATCGTCGAGTCGAGTGCCGCCAGCAGCATCCCGATGACGATGGTGCCGAAGATCCAGTTGCGTTGTGCCATCGAGACGGCCTGCCCGCCGGTGGGTGCTGCTGTGGTCGGCGTCACGATTCCTCCTGAAAGTTGGCGACATCGTAACCATCCGATCGGACGGTCGGGGCGGCTTGGGCCGTGCTGCCGGCGATCCGGACCGACTTGCCCGATTTCCCGGGGTGGATCGGCTTTCGGTGACGGGCGACACATGGTAGGTTCCATTTCGGTTAATCGCTACTAACTGAAAGGCTGATGGTGACCAGCACAGTCAGCTACCGCGACACGCACGAGGCCAATGTGGCCGCCCTGCGTGACCGCCTGCGTACGGTCGCCGAGGGCGGCGGTGCGGCCGCCCGGCAACGCCACCTGTCCCGGGGAAAACTCCTGCCGCGTGAGCGTGTCGACGGGGTGCTCGACGTCGGTTCGCCGTTCCTGGAGATCGCCCCGCTCGCGGCCATCGACATGTACGGGGACAAGGCACCCTCGGCCGGGATCATCGCCGGCATCGGCCGCGTCCACGGCCGTGAATGCATGATCGTCGCCAACGACGCCACCGTCTCGGGCGGCACCTACTATCCGATCACCGTCAAGAAGCACCTGCGGGCCCAGGAGATCGCCGCGACCAACAGGCTGCCGTGTGTCTACCTCGTCGATTCGGGTGGCGCGATGCTGCTGCAGCAGGACGAGGTGTTCCCCGACCGCGATCACTTCGGCCGTATCTTCTTCAATCAAGCCACCATGAGTGCCGCCGGCATCCCGCAGATCTCCGCGGTACTCGGCTCGTCCACCGCCGGCGGTGCGTACGTTCCGGCGATGAGTGACGAGACGGTGATCGTGCGCGATCAGGGCACCATCTTCCTGGCCGGGCCGCCGCTGGTGAAGGCGGCCACCGGGGAGGACGTCTCGGCCGAGGACCTCGGCGGCGGGCTGATGCATTCGTCGGTGTCCGGGGTGGCCGACCACCTCGTGGACAACGACGAGCAGGCGCTGGCCAAGGTGCGCGAGATCGTCGCCACCCTCGGGCCGCGCCGGTCGGCGGGGTGGGAGACCGAGCCGCCGCGTGAACCGCGGCGGGCCCAGACCGACATCTACGAAGTGGTGCCCACCGACCCGCGTATCCCGTACGACGTACGTAAGGTGATCGAGATCGTCGTCGACGGCGGAGAGTACACGGAGTTCAAGGAACTGTACGGCACCACGCTGGTCACCGCGTTCGCCCGTATCCACGGGCATCCCGTCGGCATTATCGCCAACAACGGCGTGCTGTTCAGCGAATCCGCCCTCAAGGGCGCGCATTTCATCGAACTGTGCGACAAGCGCGCCATCCCGCTGGTATTTCTCCAGAACATCACCGGATTCATGGTGGGCCGTGCCTACGAGGAGGGCGGCATCGCCAAGAACGGCGCCAAGATGGTCAATGCGGTCGCCTGCGCGCGGGTCCCCAAGTTCACCGTGATGATCGGCGGCTCGTTCGGCGCGGGCAACTACTCGATGTGCGGTCGCGCCTACAGCCCGCGATTCCTGTGGAGCTGGCCCAACGCGCGGATCTCGGTGATGGGCGGCCCACAGGCCGCCGACACCCTGGCCACGGTGCGCCGCAACCAGATCGAACGACGTGGCGACACCTGGGACGGCGACGCGGAAGAGGAGTTCAAGACGCCCATCCGCGAACAGTTCGAGCGGCAGTCCGACGCGTACTACTCCACCGCCCGGCTGTGGGACGACGGCATCATCGACCCGGCCGACACCCGCACCGTCCTCGGCCTGGCCCTGGAGACCTGCCGCCACGCACCACTGCCCGACGTCTCCTATGGCGTCTTCCGAATGTGAGCCCGCTGATATGTCCGCAACCGCCATTCGTACAGTTCTTATCGCCAACCGCGGCGAGATCGCCTGCCGTGTCATCACCACCCTGCGCCGCATGGGAATCCGCAGCGTCGCGGTCTATTCCGATGCCGATGTGAACGCCCGGCATGTCGCCGAGGCCGATGTCGCCGTCCGTATCGGTCCGGCCGAGGCGGCACAGAGCTACCTTGATATCGGCAGGATCGTCGGCGCGGCCCGCGCCACCGGAGCCGACGCGGTCCACCCGGGCTACGGATTTCTTTCCGAGAACCGGGGATTGGCCGCGGCACTCGAGGTGGCCGGGATCATCTTCATCGGCCCGCCCGCCGCGGCGATCGCCACGATGGGGGACAAGATCGCCGCCCGCGCCGCCGTCGCCGAACGGAATGTGCCGGTGGTGCCGGGTATTTCGCGGCCCGGCCTCACCGATGACGACCTGATCGCCGCCGCCCCGGGCATAGGTTTCCCGGTGCTCATCAAGCCGAGCGCCGGTGGTGGTGGCAAAGGAATGCACTGCGTCGAGGATCCGGTCGATCTCCCGGCCGCGCTGCGGCGTGCCCGGCGTGAGGCGGGCACGGCATTCGGCGACGACTCGCTGTTCCTGGAACATTTCGTCGACACCCCGCGGCATATCGAGGTACAGGTGCTCGCCGACAACCACGGCACGGTGATTCACCTCGGCGAACGTGAATGCTCGTTGCAGCGCCGGCATCAGAAAGTGATCGAGGAGGCGCCGTCGGCGCTGCTCGACGAGGCCACCCGCGCCCGTATCGGCCGGGCCGCATGCGATGCGGCGCGCAGCGTCGGCTACTCGGGCGCGGGCACCGTCGAGTTCATCGTGGCCGGCAAGCGGCCCGACGACTTCTTCTTCATGGAGATGAACACCCGACTTCAGGTGGAACACCCGGTCACCGAACTGGTCGCCGGTGTCGACCTGGTGGAACAACAGATCAGGGTCGCCCGCGGCGAGACGCTCTCGCTCACCCAGGACGACGTGGTCGTGCGCGGGCACGCCGTCGAGGCCCGGGTGTACGCGGAGGACCCGGCGTCCGGATTCCTGCCCACCGGCGGCACCATCGCACTCCTCCAGGAGCCGGAAGGTCCTGGGCTGCGGGTGGATTCGTCGATGCTACCGGGTCTGGTCGTCGGCAGCGACTACGATCCTATGCTGGCCAAGGTCATCGCCCACGGCGCTGATCGGGAACAGGCTCTGGAACGGCTCGACGCGGCGCTCGCCCACACCCGGGTACTCGGCGTCGTCACCAATATCGACTTCTGTCGGCACGTCCTGAACCGGCCCGAGATCATCGACGCCCGGCTCGACACCGGACTGCTCGATCGCCTCGTGGTGGATTATGTGCGGCCACAACCGGTTCCCGAGGCACTGGTGCTGGTCGGGTTGTGCCGCACCGGCGCCCGTGAGTGCGACGTGTGGCGCAATGCGGTGGGTTGGCGGGTCGGCGGTCCGGCGCCGGTGATCACCCGGATCGCCGACGGCGCCGACGCGTACACGGTGTCGATCGTCGTCGAGGAAGCGACCGGAACGTCGCTGCACGGTGTCGCGACGTTGACCCATGACGACGGCCGTGACCCGTGGACGGCGGGTATCGTGTACCACGAAGTTGCCCAAGGTGTTTCACGTCTCATCGTGAACGGCGTGAGTCAGTCGTGGTCGGCCGTCGACATCGACGGCACCTGGTGGGTATCGGGGGTGCCCGGTACCTGGCGATTCACCCTGGCGCGTTCGGTGCTCGCCGACGCGGACCCCACCCACGCCGGTGAGCTGGTCAGTCCGATGCCCGGTACCGTCGTCGCGGTACCCGCCGCCGACGGCGCACCGGTCGCCGCCGGTGCCCCGGTGATCGTGGTGGAGGCGATGAAGATGGAACACACCCTGACCGCACCCGTCGACGGTGTGGTCACCCTGTCGGCAAGGGCCGGCGATAAAGTGGGCGCGGGCCAGATCCTCGCGACAGTGACCCCTTCGCCGGTTGAGTCACCCCCTTCGTCGGTTGAGGTGCCCCCTTCGTCGGTTGAGGTGCCCCCTTCGTCGGTTGAGGTGCCCCCTTCGTCGGTTGAGGTGCGAGGAGCGCAAGCGACGAGCCTCGAAACCTCGTGAGATGACATCGTCGCCTCACCGGGTTTCGAGGCTCCTCGCCCAGCGGCTCGTCACACCTCAACCAGCGCGGTAGCAACAACGAAAAGGTAACCGACATGGAATTGACACAGGACTACACCGACCTGATGCACACGGTGCGTGACTTCGCGCGGACCGTCGTCGCCCCGGTGTCGGCCAAACACGATGAAGAGCACAGCTTTCCGTACGAGGTTGTGGCCAAGATGGGCGAGATGGGACTGTTCGGACTGCCGTTCGCCGAGGAGTACGGCGGCATGGGCGGCGACTACTTCGCGCTCGCACTGGCGCTGGAGGAGCTCGGCAAGGTCGATCAGTCGGTGGCGATCACCCTGGAGGCGGGCGTCGGGCTCGGGGCGATGCCGATCTACAAGTACGGCACCGAGGACCAGAAGCGGCGCTATCTGCCCGATCTTCTGGCGGGGAAGGCACTGGCCGGTTTCGGTCTGACCGAGCCGGGTGCCGGATCCGATGCCGGGGCCACCGCCACCACCGCCCGGCCGGACGGTGGCGAGTGGGTGATCAACGGCGCCAAGCAATTCATCACCAATTCCGGTACCGACATCACCTCGCTGGTCACCGTCACCGCAGTCACCGGCGTGACCGATGACGGCCGCAAGGAGATATCCACGATCATCGTGCCGTCGGATACCCCGGGTTTCGTGGCCGAGCCCGCCTACAACAAGGTCGGCTGGAATGCCTCGGACACCCATCCGCTCTCGTTCTCCGAGGCCCGCGTGCCCGTCGGCAACCTGCTCGGCGAACGGGGCCGCGGCTACGCCAACTTCCTGTCGATTCTGGACGAGGGCCGTATCGCGATCGCCGCGCTGGCCACCGGTGTGGCGCAGGGCTGCGTCGATGAGAGCGTGAAGTACGCGAAGGAACGGCAGTCGTTCGGCAAACCGATCGGGCAGTATCAGTCGATCTCGTTCGCTATCGCCCGGATGGAGGCGCGCGCACACGTCGCCCGCACCGCCTACTACGACGCCGCCGCCAGGATGCTGGCCGGCAAGCCGTTCAAGAAGGAGGCGTCGATCGCCAAGATGATCTCCTCGGAGGCGGCGATGGACAACGCGCGGACGGCCACTCAGATCCACGGCGGCTACGGCTTTATGAACGAGTATCCGGTGGCCCGGCACTACCGGGATTCGAAGATCCTGGAGATCGGCGAGGGCACCACCGAGGTTCAGCTGATGCTGATCGCCCGTGAACTGGGTTTCGCCTGAGCGCCGCACGTGTGAGCCGCCCACCGGCCCTCTGATATACCAGATGGGTCACACTCGTCGAAGGATGTGGGGAAATTGAGCGAGCGCATCGTGCAGCGCGGTCTGTGGTTCGAGGAATACGACATCGGCGCGATTTACGAGCACCGGCCCGGGCGCACCGTCACCGAGGCCGACAACGTCCTGTTCACCACGTTGACGATGAACACCCAGGCACTGCATCTCGATGCCGCCTGGTCGGCGCGGCAGCCCGGTTTCGGCGGTCAGCGCCTGATCAATTCGATGTTCACCCTCTCGACCGTCGTCGGGCTGTCGGTGGCGCAGCTGACCCAGGGCACCCTGGTGGCCAATCTCGGTTTCGGCGAGGTCGCCTTTCCCGCCCCGCTGTTCGCCGGTGACACCCTGTACGGCGAAACCGAATGCACCGGCAAGCGCGAATCCAAGTCGCGCCCCGGTGAGGGCATCGTCAACCTGACACATATCGGGCGCAATCAGCACGGTGACGTCGTCGCCCGGGCCACCCGCTCGACCCTCGTCCGTAAACGACCCGTGGAGTAATCGCATGACACAGTTGCTGACCAATGCCTGGACCCCGCCCGGCCCGGCGATGCTGTTCTGCCCGGCCGACCGGCCCGATCGCTATCGCAAGGCCCTCGACCGGGCCGATGTGGTGATCCTGGACCTCGAGGACGCCGTCGGCCCGGAGAATCGGCCCGCCGCGCGTGAGGCGCTGATCGCCAACCCGATTGATCCCGACCGCGTCGTGGTGCGGATCAACCCGGCGACCACCGGCGACTATCGGCGCGACCTCGCCGCCGTCGCCGAGACCGACTATCGGGTGGTGATGCAGGCCAAGTCCGAGACCCCCGAGTCGGTGATCGAGACCGCGCTGCAGACGATCGCGCTGGTGGAGACGCCGTTCGGCGCCACCAGGGTCAACGAGATCGCCGCCGTCAGCAACTGCATCGGCCTGATGTGGGGTGCCGAGGATCTGGTGGCCGGGCTGGGCGGCAAGTCGAGCCGCTTCGGTGACGGAGAGGAGAATCCGGGCACCTACCGGGACGTGGCGCGGTGGGTGCGGTCGGTGACCCGGCTGGCCGCGGCGGCGTACGGCAAGTTCGCCGTCGACTCGGTACACCTGGACATCGACGACGTGGACGGGCTGGTCGCCGAGATCCGTGACGCCGTTGCCCTGGGGTACGCCGCCACCGCCTGCATCCATCCCTCGCAGGTGGTGCACATCCAGGCCGGCTACGAGCCCACCGAGGACGAGATCGTGTGGGCGAAGAAGGTTGTCGACGGTTCGGCCGAGCACCTGGGCGGGGTGTTCTCCATCGACGGGCAGATGGTCGACGGCCCGGTGCTGCGGCAGGCACAGGCGGTCCTGGCCCGCGCACGGGGGTGACATGAGCACCGGTCAGATCGAGGCATTCGCCGAATCGGTCGGCCTGGGCGGCGCCGAGTACGGACGGCTGTGGCAGTGGTCGGTCGACAACCCGGCGACGTTCTGGCGCGCGGTCTGGGACTTCTACGGCGTTTCGGAGCGCGCGGCCGCGGCCGACGGCGGTCCGTTGGGTCCCGATGACCACGCGGTGCTGGCCCCGGCGACGTCAGGGGCCACGATGCCCGGCGCGCGCTGGTTCCCGGCGATGCGCCTGAACTATGTGGACCAGATCCTGGCGCACGCCGATCAGCCGGGCACGGCGATCGTCGGCGTCACCGAGGACGGCGAACGCGCGGAACTGTCGTGGTCGCGGCTGGCCGACCAGGTGGCCCGGCTCGCGGGCACCCTGGAGGAACTCGGTGTCGGTGAGGGCGATGTGGTCGCGGCGTATCTGCCCGACATCCCCGAAACGGTGGTGGCGTTCCTGGCGACGGTCTCCCTGGGGGCGATCTGGTCGGGTTGCGGTCAGGACTACGCACCCGAGGGGGCGGCGGCCCGGCTCGGTCAGCTGCGGCCCAGGGTGCTGTTCTCCTCGACCGGGTACCGCTTCAACGGCAAGCTCGCCGACAAGAACGCCGACAGCGCCGAACTGGCCGGTCTGCTGACAGATCTCGTCGCGCATATCGTCGTCGTCCCCGCCGACGGGCCGCCCGCGCCTGACGCTCCGGACGGGCCGGTCCGCGTGTGCGCTTTCGCCGACGCGGTGGGCGGTGCGCACCGCGTGCCGCCGCGCCCGGTGCCGTTCGACCATCCGCTGTGGGTGCTGTTCAGTTCCGGCACCACCGGTAAGCCCAAGGGCATCGTGCACGGTCACGGCGGGGTGGTGCTCGAACACCTGAAGGCCGCGGGCCTGCACGCCGATCTGCGGCGCGGAGACATCTTCTTCTGGCATACGGCGCTGAGCTGGATGATGTGGAACTTCCAGGTGGGCGGGCTGCTGACCGGGGCGACGATCGTCACCTACAGCGGCTCGCCGCTGTATCCCGACGCCGACCGGTTGTGGCGGCTCGTCGAATCCGAACATGTCACCTACCTGGGCACCAGCCCCGGCCAGTTGCGCGCCTCGCAGAAGGCCGGTCTGTCACCGGGCCGCGATCACGACCTGTCCACGTTGCGCACCCTGGGCAGTACCGGATCCACCCTGGCCGCCGACCTCTTCGGCTGGGTGGACGCGAATGTGTCTGCGGGCCTGCCGATCTCCTCGATCAGCGGCGGCACCGACGTGGTCTCGGCGTTCGCCGGTGGCAGTGTGGGTGTCCCGGTTGTCGCGGGCGAGCTTTCGGTACGTTATCTCGGTGTGGCGCTGGATAGCTGGGCGCCCGACCGCACTCCGTTGATCGGTGAGGTGGGGGAGATGGTGATCACCGCGCCGATGCCGTCGATGCCGATCTTCTTCTGGGATGATCCAGGCGGAAAACGTTACCGCTCAGCCTATTTCGACCATGAGTGGGAGGGGGGTGCGGCGTCCGGGCCGGTCTGGCGGCACGGCGACTGGGTAACGGTCACCGACCGCGGATCCCTGGTCATCCACGGACGCAGTGACGCCACCCTCAACCGGCACGGTATCCGGATGGGCTCGGCCGACATCTACGAGGTGGTCGAGGGCTTCGACGAGATCACCGAGGCCTTCGTCCTCGGTGTCGACGGCCCCGACGGCGCGTACTGGATGCCGTTGTTCGTCACCCTCGCCGAGGGGGCGGTGGTCGACGACGATCTACGGGCGCGCATCGCGGCCGAGATCCGCACCCGGCTCTCGCCGCGACACGTCCCCGACGAGGTGATCGAGGTGCCCGGCATTCCACATACCCGCACCGGAAAGAAACTCGAGGTCCCGGTGACGGCCATCCTCGCCGGCCGGTCCGAGGTGAACCTGGATCCTCGGTCGGTCGATGACTTCTCACTCATCGACCTCTATGCGCGACTGGGGCGTCAACACCTCTGGTGACGGCACGGGGACCCCGACCGAGGCTGTGCGCATAGGTGCGAATGCCTCCGATGTTCATGTGGATGTGACGGCGAGGCTTGCGAATCACCGCATCGGGTGTACTACCGTGGAACGAGGTCCATTGCGCTCACCGCGGGGGGCGACCACAACCGAGCAGGAGTACAGAGCATTATGTCGTATCAACCAGGTGGTGGCTACGGGCAGCAGCCCGGCGCTTCCGGTCAGTCCTACGGACAGTACCCGGGCTACGGTCAGCAGGGCCCCGGACAACAAGGTGCAGGACAGCAGGATCCGGCTGCCCAGCAGCAGTCGTACGGGCAGCAACAGAGCTACGGTCAGCAGCCGGCGTACGGGGGCGGAGCGCCCGGCTACGGCCAGTCGCCGCAACAGGCACCCGGCCGCTACGGCTACGGGGCGTCCGGCGCGCCGGCCCAGTCGAGCCAGGGGCTGCCCGCCAACACCTCGCTGATCCTGTCGGCGGCGGTCGGTGTCCTCGGCGTGATCGTGCTGTTCTGCGGTTTCGCACCCGGAATCTCCGACGAGAGTCTGTCGGTGCCTGTGTTCGGCACCAGTTCGCCGTTCGCGGCCCCGTATGTCGCCATCGTCGTCGCGGGTCTGCTCGCGCTCACCGCGTTCCTGCCCGGCGGCAAGACCCCGCCCGTCGGGGTGATCACCGCACTGACGGTGACGGGCACGATCGTCACGCTGTTCGCGATAGTCAAGAAGGGTGATCTGGACCCGGGCACCGGTGCCGGTGCCATCATCGTGCTGGTGGGCGGCATCTTGATGTCCATCGCCGCGGTGCTGTGGCTGCTCGTCGACTCCGGCCTGGTCAAGACGGGTCCGAGTGCTCCGGCCACCCCCGCCGGTGGCACACCGACCGCGGCTCCGGCCGCCCCCACGCAGCCCGGTGCGGACGCGGCGGGCACCCCCTACGGAGCGTCCTACGGCAGCTACGGCGCCGGACAGTACGGCCAGTCCGGCTACGGTCAGGGTGCGGCGGCCGGTCAGGCGTCCAACGCCCCCAAGCCGGCGACCGATCCGGGTGCTGCCGCCTCGGGCGGTCCGTCCTACGGCGGCGGCTACGGCAACACGCCCGGTTCGGACAGCGCGACCACCGTGTTCAACAACCCGAACCAGCCCGGCGGCGGTCAGCCCGGCGGGGGACAGCCCGGCGGGGGACAGCAGAGCAACTTCACCCCCGGCGGCTACGGCTTCTGAGCCTGCGCCGATACCCGGTCCAGCCAGCGAGGGTCTGCCGATCGGGGCAGACCCTCGCTGTTGTTTCGGCCACATCCCGAGTCTGCGGTGAGGATGTGAATTTTGGGGTTGGTGCGGCGCGTCTGACCGATGTTGCCAACGGGACGTGTCAGTCTCGGAAGTGATGGCGACACGAACGGCGACCCGGACCGACAATCTCGCGTCGCGCCTGAGGCAGGCGCGGCGCGACAGGCGTGAGCGCCGCATGGTGGTCGACGGTTCCACCCGCGAACTGCTCATCGTCGCCTTCGTCACACCGCTGGTCACCCTCGCGGTGCTCACCGTCCTCACGGTTCTCACCGTCCTGCTGGCCGGCGGCGGCCTGAGCGGGCTCGTCGGCACCATCGGCGCCCTGTGGCTCGCCGTCCACCAGGTGCCGGTCTCCCTGTCGGGGGTCACCCTCGGCGCACTCCCGCTGCTGCCGACGCTGCTGGTGATGGCCGGCACCGCGCGCGTCGTGCGGTCCGCCGGCCACGGACGCGACCGGGGCGAACTGGGCGCGATCGTCGCCGCGGCCGTCGGCGGGCCGATGGTGCTCACGGCGATGGCCGTGGCCGTCGTCATGGACGGATCGTCGACCTCGCAGATCCAGAGCCCGGACGCACTGGCCGCGTTCACCCACACGATGCTGGTCCACGCGGCCGCCGCCGCGCTCGGGGTGGGGGCCGCCCGGGGCGAGCACCGCGACGGGAGATATTCGCGTCCGCTGTGGGAACGGCACCTCACCGTCACCTCGGCCGACCGCACCGGGCTGCGGTTCGGTGTGGCGGCCCTGCTCGCGTTGTTGGCCGCGGGCGGTGTACTGGTGACGGCCCGGCTGATCCTCAACTGGGACCAACTGACCATCCTGTTCGATGAGGGCTACGACTTCGACGGCTACCTCGGCCTCGGTGTGCTGTCGGTGCTGTACCTGCCCAATCTGATCGTCGGTGCCGCCGCCGTCCTGGTCGGGTCGCGGGCGCAGGTCGGTACCGCCTCCGTCGATCTGATGAGCGTGACCGGCGGCGACGTGCCGCCGCTGCCGCTGTTGGCCGCACTCCCCGGCGAGGGGCTCGGCACCACCGGTGCCATGGGGTTCGCGGTGCCCACGGTGATCGCGCTGTTCGTGGCCGTCCGGTGCCGGTCGGTCAACCCGTTCTCGCACTTGCGCGCCGTCGCCGTCGCCGGTGCCGCCGCCGCGGGCCTGATCACGCTTCTCGCGCAACTGTCCGGCGGCCGGATCGGCGAACTCGGCGAGGTGGGTGTCACACCGGTCACCACCGGCATATTCACTCTGGGCTGGAGCGTCCTCGTCGGTGGTCTGGTCGTCGTGATTCACGCATTGCTGCCCTCCACCCGCGCGGCGCGCGCCGGCCGGTCCGGTGAACCGCGATCGGCCGACGCGCGGAACCGGAACGGACACCGCGACCGGGGCAATGCCACTGATCAGGACGACGATCAGGACTGGGACGACGAGCAGGACTGGGACGACGAGCAGGACTGGGACGACGAGCAGAATCGGGACCGTGACGACCTGGACGCCGAGGATGACCCGGACGCCGGGGACGGTGACCCGGACGAGGACCGGCCCGCCGGGACCGGCGACACCCATCGGGACGGTGGGACCAAGAAGTTTGACGACCTGGCCTTCGATTTCGGCGAGATGGATCTCGACGAGTACGACACCGAACGGGCCATCAGCCGCAAGCTCAACGACAGGATGTGAGTACCCACCCTCGACCTGGCGGCAGGTCACATCCGGGTCACGGCTAGGCTTGCACGAGTGAGTGCAACTCCACCAGGATCACCGTCGGTGACACCGCCGTCCACGGCATCGTCGCAGGTCGTGCCCGTCTCCGGTAGGGCGGCCCGCGTTGTGGTGCTCGCCTCCGGTACCGGTTCGCTGCTGGCCGCGCTCATCGAACGCTCCCGCATTCCCGGGTCGGTGTTCGAGATCGTCGCGGTCGGAGCCGACCGGGACTGCGCCGCGGTGGGCATCGCGCGCGAGGCGGGCATAGAGTCGTTCACCTGCCGCGTCGCCGACCACCCCGATCGCGGGGCCTGGGACGAGGCACTGCGTGAGCACGCCGCACGGGCCGAGCCCGATTGGGTGGTCACCGCCGGATTCATGAAGATCCTCGGACCGCGGTTCCTGGACGCGTTCGGCGGGCACATCGTCAATTCGCATCCGGCCCTGTTGCCGTCGTTTCCCGGCGCGCACGGGGTTGCCGAGGCCCTCGCCCACGGCGTCAAGGTGACCGGCACGACGGTCCACCTCGTCGACGCGGGTGTCGACACCGGGCCGATCCTCGCCCAGCGTGCCGTCGAGATCGGCGATGACGACACCGAGGACACCCTGCACGAACGCATCAAGATCATCGAGCGCGAACTGCTCGCAGACGTGGTGGCCGCCCTGGTCACCAAAGGCGTTGTTATCGAAGGACGAAAGGCCCGCATCCTGTGAACGCTCCCATCCCAACCGACGGTTCCATCTCCACCGTCGGTCGCCGACCCATTCGCCGGGCGCTCGTGAGTGTCTACGACAAGAGCGGGCTGCCCGAACTCGCCGCCGCACTGCACAAGGCGGGGGTGGAGATCGTCTCCACCGGTTCCACCGCGAAGACCATCGCCGACACCGGTGTGCCGGTCGTCGAGGTCTCCACCCTCACCGGATTCCCCGAATGCCTGGAGGGCCGGGTCAAAACCCTGCATCCCACGGTGCACGCCGGGATTCTGGCCGATACCCGCAAGGACGACCACCTCGCCCAACTCACCGAACTCGGCGTCGAGGCGTTCGAACTCGTCGTGGTCAACCTGTACCCGTTCACCCAGACCGTCGCCTCGGGCGCCTCGCAGGATGAGTGCGTCGAACAGATCGACATCGGCGGACCGTCGATGGTGCGCGGTGCGGCCAAGAACCATCCGTCGGTCGCGGTCGTGGTCAATCCCCGCGACTACGATGACGTCACCGCCGCCCTCGACGCCGGTGGATTCACCCTCGCGCAGCGTCAACTGCTGGCGGCCAAGGCTTTTCGGCACACCGCCGACTACGACGTGGCCGTCGCCTCGTGGATGTCGCGGGTCGTGGTGTCCGGTACCGGGCGAGCGGAGCGACGGGAGATTGCCGGTGAGGGCGGGTTCCCCGAATGGGCCGGAGAGACCTGGGAGCTCAAAGAGGTGCTGCGATACGGCGAGAACCCGCACCAGCCCGGCGCGCTGTACCAGTCCCAGCACCGGCCCTCGGGGCTGGCCACCGCCGAGCAGTTGCACGGCAAGCAGATGAGCTTCAACAACTACACCGACGCCGACGCGGCCTGGCGCAGTGCCCACGATTTCGACGGCCCGGCGGTCGCGATCATCAAGCACGCCAACCCTTGCGGCATCGCGGTGGGCGCCGACATCGGTGAGGCGCACCGCAAAGCGCATGCCTGCGACCCGGTCAGCGCCTACGGCGGTGTGATCGCCGCCAACCGCGAGATCACCGTCGAGATGGCCGAGCAGGTGGCCGAGATCTTCACCGAGGTACTCATCGCCCCGGGCTTCGCCGACGGTGCGCTGTCGGTGCTCACCCGCAAGAAGAACATCCGCGTACTGCGGGCGGTT
>Ga0116175_1001082_pt1 | contig 17927 bp, 17 predicted proteins | sample AD_UKC125_MetaG_FD_89802 | JGI IMG/M metagenome (GOLD analysis project Ga0116175, IMG submission 89802) | Active sludge microbial communities of municipal wastewater-treating anaerobic digesters from USA - AD_UKC125_MetaG | ecosystem: Engineered > Bioreactor > Anaerobic > Digestate | place: USA... | reverse complement strand
TCTCGTGGCGCCGCCACCAGTTCGGCCGCTGCAGTGGGCGTGGGCGCGCGCAGGTCGGCCACAAAATCGGCGATGGTGAAGTCGGTCTCGTGCCCGACGCCGCTGATGACCGGCACCGGGCTGGCCGCCAGGGTGCGGGCGAGCTGCTCGTCGTTGAAGGCCCAAAGGTCCTCGATCGAACCGCCTCCGCGCACCAGCAGGATCACGTCCACGATCGACGCCGCCTCGCCCGCCTCGCCCTGTGCACCCGGCGCCGGGGCCAGGCGGTACAAGGATTCCAGCGCCCGCACCAGGTCGGCCGGGGCCGCCGCCCCCTGCACCGCCGCCGGCGACAGGACCACAGGAATGTGCGGCACCCGCCGCTGCAGCGCGGTGACGACATCGTGCAGCGCCGCCGCGCCCAGCGAGGTGACCAGACCGATGGCGCGCGGCATCGGCGGCAGCGCCCGCTTGCGGGCGGTATCGAACAGGCCTTCGGCTTCCAGGCGGGCTTTCACGCGCAGAAACTGCTCGAACAGCGCCCCCTGGCCGGCCCGCTGCAGGCTTTCGACGATCAACTGCAGATCGCCGCGCGCCTCATAGACGCCCAGCCGCCCCCGCACCTCGACCTGGTCGCCGTCGCGCGGCGTGAAGCCGAGCAGGCTGGCGGCGCGGCGGAACATCGCGCAGCGGATCTGGCCGGTTTCGTCCTTGATCGAAAAGTAGCAGTGCCCGCTGGCCGCCCGAGAAAAGCCCGAGACTTCGCCCCTTACCGCCACCGGGTTGAATCGCGCGTCCAGGGCGTCCGCCACCGCACGGCACAGCGCCCCGACCTGCCAGACCCGTGGCGCCGATGCGGCAGGCTCGGAGCCGGCGGTCAGCATCCGATCGCCCTCACGGCTGGGCGGCCGCCGCGACTACTCCACAGCGCGCGGGCGCCACCGCACCGGCGGTGCCCGGCCCCAAGTACCCCGGAAGACGCTGATTGTTCGTAGCAAGCCATTGATTCAAAAGGATTTTTTAATGCCTAATTTGTGACCATCCTGTGACACGGCCCTTTTTGCGCGGCTGCACGGCCCCGGCTGGCCTGGTTCTGCACAAAGTTATCCACAGAAATTGTGGACCTGTGGACCGCCAGCATCGCCAGGATTTCGCCGAGAGCAGGGGCCGCACTGGGCCATAATCCGGGCTTCTGGCGAACAGCCTCACACCCGCGGAGAGACGCTCTTGCTTTCGATCATACAAGCTGCAGGCTGGCCGATCTGGCCCCTCGTCGCCTGCTCCATTCTGGCCCTGGCACTCATCATCGAACGCTTCGTGAGCCTGAAAACCGCGCGCATCGCCCCCCCCAAGCTGCTGGAAGAGGCACTGGCCGTGTCGCGCACCAGCGTGCCCTCGGGCGACGTGGTGACCCAGCTGGAACAGAACTCCGCCCTCGGCGAGGTGCTGGCCAGCGGGTTTCGCGCGCTGAACGCCAACCCGCGCTGCAGCGATTCCGACCTGCGCGCCATCATGGAGGCGGCCGGCCGCACCGTGGCACACCGCCTGGAGCGTTACCTGGCTGCGCTGGCCACCATCGCCTCTGCCGCACCGCTGCTGGGCCTGCTCGGCACGGTGATCGGCATGATCGAGATCTTCGGTGCCCAGGCCCCGTCGGCGGGCGCCACCATGGGCGGTGCCAACCCGGTGCAGCTGGCGCACGGCATCTCGGTGGCGCTGTACAACACCGCGTTCGGCTTGATCGTGGCCATTCCCTCGCTGATCTTCTGGCGCTACTTCCGGGCCCGCGTGGACAGCTACCTGCTGACCATGGAGCTGGCCTCGGAGCGCTTCGTGCGGCACCTCGAAACCCTGCGCACCCGCTAGGCCCGCCATGAACTTCCGTCCCCGAACCCGGGAAGAGCCGGAGATCAACCTGATCCCGTTCATCGACGTGCTGCTGGTGGTGCTGATCTTTCTGATGCTGACCACCACCTACAGCAAGTTCACCGAAATGCAGCTGCGCCTGCCGGTGGCCGCTGCCCAGGCCCAGCGCGACTACCCCAAGGAAGTCATCGTGGCGGTCAGCAGCGACGGCCGCTACATGATCAACAAAGTGGCTGTCGAAGGCCGCAGCGTGGACGCGGTGGCCTCTGCCCTGCGCGATGCGGCCACCGCCGGGCGCGACAGCGTGGTCATCATCAGCGCCGACGCCGCCACCGCCCACCAGAGCGTGATCACGGTGATGGAGGCCGCACGACGCACGGGCCTGTCGCAGATCACCTTCGCCACCCAGTCCTCGGCGCAGGCCGGCGCCCGCTAACACACCCGGCCCCGCGTCCGGCGGCCCTTCGATGCCCAGCCACCAGCCCCCGACAGGTTCCCGCCTGCAGCAGGCCTGGTTGCACCGCGGCTGGCTGGCCTGGCTGCTGTGGCCGATCTCCCTGCTGATGGGCCTGATCGTCGCGCTGCGCCGGCAAGCCTTTGCCACGGGCCGGCTGCGTTCGGCGCATCCCGGCGTGCCGGTGATCGTGGTGGGCAATGTCGTGGCCGGCGGGGCCGGCAAGACGCCCACCGTGATCGCCGTCGTTCGCCACCTCCGGGCGCGTGGCTGGCGGCCGGGGGTGGTGTCCCGCGGCTACGGCCGCGACGGCAACGAATGCCGGGAAGTCGCACCCGACAGCCCCGCGCGCCTGAGCGGCGATGAGCCGCTGCTGGTGCGCCGCGCCACGGGTGCGCCTGTGTTCGTGGCGGCCCGACGCCTGGACGCGGCGCAGGCGCTGCGCCAGGCCTACCCGGACACCGACGTGATCGTCTGCGACGACGGGCTGCAGCACCTGGCGCTGCGCCGGGACATCGAAATCTGCGTCTTCGACGAGCGCGGCGCGGGCAACGGCTTTCTGCTGCCCGCCGGGCCCTTGCGCGAACCCTGGCCGCGCCCGGTGGACCTGGTGCTCAACACGGCGGTGCAGACCGACGGCAACGCCCGAATTTCCGGCTTCACAGCGGCCCGGGCGCTGGCCACCGACGCGGTGCGTGCCGATGGCACCCACCGGCCACTGGCTGACCTGCGCGCACACCGGCTGCTGGCCGTGGCCGGCATCGCCCGGCCGCAGGCGTTCTTCCAGATGCTGCGGGCCAGCGGGCTGGCCCTGGCTGCCACCGAAGCCCTGCCCGACCACTATGATTTCAATAGCTGGAAAAGACCTTCTGACGAGGGGGTTGAGGTGATTTGTACCGAAAAAGACGCGCTCAAGCTCTGGGTGGCGCATCCCGAGGTGTGGGCGGTGCCGCTGACACTGACCCCCGAGCCTGCCTTCTTCCAGGCACTCGATGCGCGGCTGGAGGCAACGCTATCATCGCGCCATGGACACCAAACTTCTTGAGCTGCTGGTCTGCCCCGTCACCAAGGGCCCGCTGGATTTCGACCGCGAGAAGCAGGAACTGATTTCCCGCAGCGCGCGGCTGGCCTACCCGGCGCGCGACGGCATCCCCGTGATGCTGGAAAACGAGGCCCGCACGCTGAGCGACGAGGAACTGGCGGCTCTGCCGGCCCGCACGCCGCTGGTCGGCTGATGGGTCTCGTCCAGCCGATGCCAACCCCAGCCGACGGCGCCGCGCCGGGCTTCACCGTCCTGATTCCTGCCCGGCTCGCTTCGACCCGGCTGCCGGACAAACCGCTGGCCGATCTGGGCGGTGCCCCGATGGTGGTGCGCGTGGCGCAGCGCGCCCTGCAAAGCGGCGCGGCCCGCTGCGTCGTGGCGGCTGACAGCCCCGCCATCATCGATGCCTGCCGCCAGCATGGCATCGATGCGGTGCTGACCCGTGCCGACCACCCCTCCGGCAGCGACCGCCTGGCCGAGGCCTGTGAACAGCTGGGACTGGGCGACGATGCCATCGTGGTCAACGTGCAGGGGGACGAGCCCCTGATCGAACCCGCGCTGATCGACGCCGTGGCCCGGCTGCTGGTGGAACGCCCCGACGCCAGCATGGGGACGGCTGCACACCCGATTGGCAGCGTGGCCGATTTCACGAATCCGAATGTCGTGAAGGTGGTGCTGGACGCCCGGCAACTGGCGCTGTATTTCAGCCGCGCCCCGATCGCCTGGTGGCGCGACGGCTTCGCCCAGGGCATCACCGAGCTGCCGCTGCCGGCCCCTTTGCGCCATATCGGCATCTATTCGTACCGGGCGGGTTTTCTGCGCCAGTTCCCCACCTTGCCGCAGGCACCGATCGAAACCAGCGAGGCCCTGGAGCAGCTGCGTGCCCTGTGGCACGGTCACCGGATCGCGGTGCACGTGACCGCGGTGGCGCCCGGCCCCGGGGTGGACACCCCGCAGGACCTGGAGCGGGTGCGCCAGCTGTTTCGCGGCTGAAGGACCGCCTGCGGGCGTAAGCCTGAACGAAAGCCTCCCGTGATATTCTCCGCCGGGAGAAGGATGGCAAAGTGGTCAGCGGCCCAGCCAGCCACGCCAATGATTTCCAATTTTTTCGAGGATTTCCATGAGACTGATTCTGCTGGGCGCGCCGGGCGCGGGAAAAGGAACCCAAGCCACTTTCATCTGCCAGAAATACGGCATTCCCCAGATCTCCACGGGTGACATGCTGCGTGCTGCCGTCAAGGCTGGCACCCCGCTGGGCCTGCAGGCGAAGGCGGTCATGGAGTCGGGTGGCCTGGTCAGCGACGACCTGATCATCAACCTGGTCAAGGAACGCATTGCCCAGCCTGACTGTGCCAACGGTTTCCTGTTCGATGGTTTTCCCCGCACCATTCCCCAAGCCGACGCCATGAAGGCGGCCGGCGTGAAGCTGGATTACGTGCTGGAGATCGACGTGCCCTTCGACGCCATCATCGAGCGCATGAGCGGCCGGCGCTCGCACCCGGCCAGCGGCCGGACCTACCACGTCAAGTTCAATCCTCCCAAGGTGTCCGGCGTGGACGACGTGACCGGTGAGCCGCTGGTGCAACGCCCTGACGACCAGGAAGAGACCGTCAAGAAGCGTCTGGATGTCTACAGCGCCCAGACCCGCCCGCTGGTCGATTACTATGGCAACTGGGCCAAGGCCGAACCGGCCGCCGCCCCGAAGTACCGTGCCATCAGCGGCACCGGCAGCGTGGAAGACATCACGGCGCGCGCCTTCGAAGCCCTCTCAAGCTGATCGCCTCCGGCATCGCCTGAAACGCCCTGCCTTGCAGGGCGTTTTTCATGGCGCCTTTCGGTCGAGCCCGGCTGGAGCGTGCATCACCCGGCGGCCCTTGAACCCATGGTCAACGGGTGGCCTGCGCGGCGAGGCGCTCCAGCATCAGCGAAACCCGGGCCTTGACCGGGCTCAGCCCGTTGGAATGCGCCAGCTCATCGCCCGCCTTGGGCAGAACCTGGCCGAGCGCGCAGCGGGTCGCGCGCACCACACCCACCCCTGCGGCCTGCGCCCGCAGCAGCGAGGCTTCCAGATCGTGGTGAAGGCTGCCGTTGCCGGTGCAGGCAACCACCAGGCCCTGCACGCCGTCCTGGACCAACAGATCGGCCACGGCGCCGCCGGCCCCTGCGTGGCTCGTGAGAATCTCCACCCGCGGCCAGACCGGCTGGTCGAGTATCAAATGAATAGCATCTAATGACCAATTGACGACGGGATCTGGCTCAAATGATGCCGATTTGACCCAGCGCACCCGGCCTTCTTCCACGTAGCCCAGCGAGCCCGCGTCTCCGGAGTCGAACGCGTCGAGCCGGTAAGGATGGATCTTGCGCACGTCCCGCGCGCCATGGACCACGCCCGCGCAAACCGCCAGCACGCCCCGCGCTGCCGGGTCCTGAACCACCGCCATGGCATCGAGCAGGTTCTGCGGTCCGTCCGGCGCCAGCGAGGTGGCCGGGCGCATGGCGCAGGTCAGCACCACCGGCTTGCCAGGGCGCAGGAGAGCCTGAAGGAACCAGGCCGTCTCCTCCAGCGTATCGGTGCCATGGGTGATGACAATGCCTTGCACGCTGGCGTCGGCCAGCCAGTGCAGGCAGCGCGCCGCGAGCGCGCGCCAGATTCCCACGCTCATGTCCTTGCTGTCGACCTGGGCCACCTGCTCGGTCACCAGACGCCGGCCGCCCAACGCGCCGGGCAGCATCGGATTGGCACCGAGCAACTGATCCACAGTGACCTGCGCCGCGGTGTAGCCGATGTTGTCGCCGGCCTGCGCGGCCGTTCCGGCGATCGTGCCGCCCGTGCCCAACACCACCACGCTTGCCTGCTCGACTTGCTGCATCGCTTGCATTCCATCAAAAACTGGTTAAAAATACAGGTACTGTCTATCCAGACAGCATCGGCCCCGGACTCCAGGAGTTGCCATGATCGACATGTCACCGTTTCCCGCCAAGCTCACCGCCCGCCAGCAACAGATTCTGGACCTGATCCAGAGCGCCATTGCCCGCACCGGCGCACCACCGACCCGTGCCGAAATTGCCGCCGAACTGGGTTTCAAGTCCGCCAATGCCGCCGAAGAGCATCTGCAAGCCCTGGCCCGCAAAGGCGTGATCGAACTGGTCAGTGGCACCTCGCGCGGCATCCGGCTCAAAAGCGACGCCCTGCGGTCGATCAATGAATCGCGGATGAAACAGTTCTCCCTGCCCCTGCCCAGCCTGGCCCAACTGGCCCTGCCGCTCGTCGGACGGGTTGCCGCCGGTTCGCCGATTCTCGCGCAGGAGCATGTGGACCAGACCTATTATGTGGAAAGCAGCCTGTTTCAGCGCCAGCCTGACTACCTGCTCAAGGTACGCGGCATGTCCATGCGCGACGCCGGCATCATGGACGGCGACCTGCTCGCAGTACAGGCCACCAAGGAAGCCAAGAACGGCCAGATCGTCGTGGCCCGGCTCGGAGACGAGGTCACGGTCAAACGCTTCCGGCGCAACAAGCACCTGATCGAACTCCACGCGGAAAACCCGGATTTCGCCACCATCGTGGTGGAGCCCGGCGAGCCCTTCGAGATCGAAGGCCTGGCCGTCGGGTTGATCCGCAACACGATGCTGATGTGAGCCCGACTCACTGATCTCCCCCTCACGCCGTCGAAGGTGGCGGGCGTTTGGCACTCCCGGTGGTGCCACAACCCTTCTGCAGCGTGATCCTTGTCAATCCTGCCTGTGTTCGACCTCCAAGCCTTGAAAGGTTTCACATGGGAATCGCCCTTTTCACCCTCTCGACCCTGTTTGCGCCGCTCCAGGCGTTTGCCAGCCGCTTGGCGCCTGCCCACGCCCGTTCGGCCTCAGGCACCGGCCGGCATCCCGCGAGGGCCAGCGCTTCGCGGCAACGTCCTGAAGCCCGTCCGGCAGTTGCCGCCAGGTCCCACGACAGAATCCCACGGAACCCGGCTCGGCACGTTGAAAGCGACAGACAGGCTCACCGATCGCTGCCCCTGCGCGTGGTGCGCAACATCGAGTCCGGCATGCCGGCCGGCAGTTCGGGGCGCATGGTGATTTCCGGGCGCATGGCCGACGTGTGTGCCGAACTGGAGCGCCTGGCCGCCAAGGAATCCGCCCGCCAGGCACCGGCGCGTTAAGCGAACCCGGCCCGCGTCTCCCGCCACCGCGCGGAGCTGCGACCAAGCTGGCGCCGGCCGGGACATTAAACGATGTGGGTGCCCATGGCCTCCCGGTTGCGCCTGCCGTCCGGAGGCACAATCGGGGCATGAACATTGTGATTCTTGACGACTATCAGGACGCCGTGCGCAAACTCAAGTGCGCATCCAGGCTGGACGCCTTTCCGGCCAAGGTCTACACCAACACCGTCAAGGGCATCGGCCAACTGTCCGTGCGGCTCAAAGACGCTGACGTGATCGTGCTGATCCGTGAGCGAACCCACATCACACGCCAACTGGTGGAGAAGCTTCCCCGGCTGAAACTGATCGCCCAGACCGGGCGAGTCAGCAGCCACATCGACGTCGCCGCCTGCACCGAACGTGGCATCGCGATTGCCGAGGGCACGGGCTCGCCGGTGGCCCCCGCCGAACTGACCTGGGCATTGATCATGGCCGCCATGCGCCGTTTGCCCCAGTACATCGGCAACCTCAAACACGGGGCCTGGCAGCAATCGGGCCTGAAGTCGGCTTCCATGCCCCCGAACTTCTCGCTGGGCTCGGTGCTGCGTGGCAAGGTGCTTGGCATCTGGGGGTACGGAAAAATTGGTCAGATCGTGGCGGGTTACGGCCGGGCTTTCGGCATGCACGTGATGATCTGGGGCAGCGATGCGTCCCGCCTGAAGGCGGCCGGCGACGGCTACGTTGCCGCCGCGACGCGCGAGGCCTTTTTCGAAGAAGCCGATGTGCTGTCCCTGCACCTGCGCCTGCACGAGGCCACCCAAGGCATCGTGACCCTGGAGGACCTGTCTCGCATGAAACCGACGGCCCTGTTCGTCAACACCTCGCGCGCGGAACTCCTGCAACCCGACGTGCTGATCAGCGCCCTCAATCGAGGGCGTCCGGGACTGGCTGCGGTCGACGTGTTTGAAACCGAGCCGATCCTTCAAGGCCACGCCCTGTTGCGACTGGAGAGTTGCATCTGCACCCCGCACATCGGCTACGTCGAGCAGGACAGCTACGAAATGTACTTCGGTGCCGCTTTCGACAACGTGGTGAACTTCATCAAGGGCACGCCCACCAATATCGTCAATCCCGGCGCCCTGCAGGTCCGGCGCTGAGATGGAAAGGGCTCGCCTGCCGGCAGTGCTATGGCCGCTGCTGTTTGGCAACCTGGTCATCGGTACCGGCGTGATGGTCGTACCCGGCACGCTCAATGACATCAGCGAATCGCTGCAGGTGACCGCGCCCACTGCGGGCCAACTGATTTCCGCCGGTGCCCTGCTGATGTGTCTGGCTGCGCCGCTGGGTGCCGCCCTGGTCGCGGGTTGGGATCGCCGTCGGCTCCTGACCCTGAGCATGCTCTGGTACGGTGCGCTTCACCTGTTGTCAGCGGCCATGCCCGGATTCGGGCCGTTGCTGGTCACACGGGTCCTGTCGCTCCTGGCGCCCGCGATTTTCACACCACAGGCGGCCGCCTGCATCGGGCTGCTGGTGCCGCCGGCTCAGCGTGGCCGGGCGATCACCTTTGTGTTTCTCGGCTGGTCGGTGGCGTCGGTGTTGGGCATGCCATTGAGCGCGCTCATCGGCGGTCTGGCCGGCTGGCGATCGGCCTTCGCATTGGTTGGCTTGCTCTCCCTGGCCAGTGCCGCATGGGTCTGGTTGGCAATGCCCAACGGCGTCAAGCCACCTGCCCTGTCACGTTCCGCATGGGGCCAGACCCTTCGATCACGGGCCCTGATGCTGTGCATCCTCGTGACCGTGTTGTATTCGGCAGGCCAGTTCGTGCTGTTCTCCTATTTCGCCCCGTACTTCAAGTCACACCTGGGCGTGACACCCGTCGAACTCAGTGGTTTCTTTGCGTGGTTCGGCTTCTTTGGCTTTGTCGGCAACTTCTGGATTTCGCGCCATATCGATCATCTGGGCGCATCGCGGGCGGTGGGCATCGGCATTTCGGCGATGGCGCTCAGCATGGCCGCCTGGTCACTGGGCAGCACCTTGGAACTGGCCGCCTTCATCGCCATCCCGTGGGCGCTCGGCTGCTTCGCTTCGAACTCGGCGCAACAGGCCCGCTTGCTGGAAATGGCGCCAGTCCTTGCCAGCGCATCAATCTCTTTGAACACCTCCGCCATGTACGCAGGTCAGGCCCTTGGTGCGGCAACCGGCGGCTGGCTGATCGGACGCGGACAGATGCATCGGCTGAACGCCGTTGGCTTGGCCATTCTGTTGCTGGCTCTCGGGATGAGTTGGCTGGCCACCCGGACGGGGTCAGCGACGCGCCGACCACCGAACTGAAAGCCTGAGGACCGACTGAACGCCTTCAGGGCTTGCCGCGCTTCGAACTGGCATGCGCCTTGGTGGCCATGTCAAACAGATCGAAATCGATCAGGTGGCTGTCGGGCGCCTTGGGTTCCGAAGTCTTTCCGTGCCCCTCGACATGAGAATTCTGAGCCGGAGCCGAAACGGGCGTCGGCACCAGTTCTGACAAATCGATGTCCAGTCCAAGATTGGGAGACGGCGGCACCCGCAGCAAAGACTGGCTCAAACTGTCTCCGCCCCGTTCGCCCGACAGGGAGGCCACCGGCAATGGCTGGATGTTGGTGGACTGGAAATCAGGGCGATCCCGTTCTCCGCCACGGTCTGTCAATGGTTTCAGTTCGGGCACGGCAGGAACCGGACTCCCCGGGACCGCCACAGCGCGGACCTGCCGTCCATCGTCGACAAGTTCCTTCGCCACCGCGTAGAGCATCAGCAATTCACGATACGCTTCCAGATCAAAGGTCTGGCTGCCCTGACCCGGCTTTCGAAAGATGGATTCTTCGATGACGTCCAGCACCTTGGGGGTCGGCCACAGCGCCGTGATGCGCGACAACGCCGATTGATACGACTGGAGCCCCCGCGTTTGCTGACCAAACGCGGCGAACTCGGGCACTTCGGCATTGAAAACGTCGTTGAACTCCTTGCGGACCAGCGCGTAATCTTTTTCACGTCCCTGCAGGTGATAGATCTTCAGCAGGTCAAGATACGCGAGCGCGCTGGTTTCAACGTTGTCGGCAATGTGGTTCCTCAACGTGGCCACCGCCTGCTCATATTGACCCAAGGAGATGAAGAAGTCCGCCTGCTGCTGGATGTCGAGCAGTTCCTCCACCTTGACCGCGCGCCCTGCACCCGTCAGGCTGGTCTGAAAGTCAACAGCATCCAGAGGCGCGAGCATCGGTGGCGGCACGGGGCGGACCGGACTGGCCGTTCCCATCGAAGCTGCCGCACTCAGGTCGATATCGACTTCGCCGGTTCGGGCAACAGTCGGCACTGCCGCGGCGGGTTCGGATGCCTCTGGTTCGGACATCGAGGCCGGTTTGCTGTGCGCAGATTCCTCGCCAAGGCTCCACCATTGCCGACGGGACTGCTCACGGCCACGAAGCCAGAAGTACACCGCTGCACCCAATGCTGCCAACAAGGCAGCAGCCAGGCCAAAAACCCATCCCCTGTCGACGCGCTCGGAATTCGCCACATGAAGCTGGGTCCTGAGCTCGGCAATCTCAGCCTGGCTCTTTTGGTTCTGTCCACGAAGCGCGGCTGCATCCGTCTGCAAGGATTGCAGGCGTTGGGCATCCTTGAGGATCTCTTCAGGCGTGGCATTGATCGCACGCCAGAGTGCCACCGCTTCCGCCCGGCGCGTGCCGCCATCCTGTGGCGCGCTCAATAGATCGCTGGACATCCGCAGCACCGGGTCACGCTCGATCACCAGGTCGGCAGGATCCAGTTTCAAACGGGCCTTGGCGACGGGTTTCTCTGGGACCGGCTTCCGGACGACGCTGCGCACAGGCGCCGGCTGGTTTGCGGCGGGTGCCAAAGCGGCCGGTTGAGCCAACCCTGATGATGCGCTGTCACCGCTTCTGGCTGCCGTGCCAACAGCTCTCCGTCCCTGCGCCGCCAAACGGGGCACATCACCACCGCCCGCCGTCACCGGGGGAATCGATTCCGCAGCGCGGCCTGCCGGCGCCATGACCGACCCCGCACGGGGCCCCGGCGCCACGACATCCGCCCGGTAGTCGATGGGAACATCCGCCAGCAAAACGTAGCGCCGCGTCACGGGCTGTGCGCAGCCGGCCTTCAGGTACAGGTTCACCACCGGCTCATCCACAGGAGCGGCCGACTGAATCCGGAGCACGGCCTCTTCGCGCGAGCCGCCAGGCTCGACAAAGACGCGCACCTGCCCGGGGTTGACCCGGGTGTCGGCGTACAGCACGTCAACCGCCAGGCACAACGACGCGGCGTCCTCACCGGGATCGAGCTTCACCAGGACCGTAATGTCCAAGGGACGCCCGATCCAGATGGCTCCTTTCGTGCGGCCGAGACTCATCGCCTGGCAAGTCAGCGCGCATGCAAGAACCAATGCTCCGGTCAGGAAATTTCGGGTGATCAAGGGTCGAGACATTTGTTTACAGATTTTGGCATAGAAGCCACCCCCGTGACCCTGCACGATAATCGTGCCATGAATCATGAAGTCACCTTTCCAGTCGTTGGCATCATTGGCGCAGGCGCCATGGGCCGAGGCATTGCGCAGATTGCCGCCCAGGCGGGCAGCATGGTCAAGTTGTTTGATACCCGGCAGGAAGCGGTTCTGGAAGCCGTCGATTCCATCGCCGGTCAGTGGCTCAAGCTGCAGGAAAAAGGCCGCCTCACGCCGGAGGCGTTCGCCACCAACAAGGCCCGGCTGATGGCTGCACATCAACTCTCGGAGTTGTCCGACTGCGCCCTGGTGGTCGAGGCCATCGTCGAACGGCTCGACGTGAAGCGCAGCCTCTTCGCAGAACTGGAATCGATCGTCAGCCCTTCGGCCGTGCTGGCCACCAACACTTCCTCGCTGTCCGTGACGGCCATTGCTGCAGGGTTGCAGCACGCCCAACGCTTTGCAGGCTTCCATTTCTTCAACCCGGTGCCGCTGATGAAAGTGGTCGAGGTGATCGCTGGCCTCAAGACGTCCGCAGCTGTTTGCGACGACCTGTCCCGCTTTGCCCAGCAGATGGGCCATACGCCGGTACAGGCCCAGGACACACCAGGATTCATCGTCAACCACGCCGGGCGAGGATACGGGACCGAGGCGCTCCGCGTCGTGAGCGAGGCCGTCGCCGACTTCGCAACGATCGACAGAATTCTCAAGGACCAGGCCGGCTTTCGCCTGGGCCCGTTCGAATTGATGGACCTGACCGCTCTGGATGTCTCTCATCCCGTCATGGAATCGATCTACCACCAGTATTACGAAGAGCCGCGCTACCGGCCCAGCGTGATCACTGCGCAGCGCCTGGCCGGCGGCGTGGTTGGGAAAAAAGTCGGCGAAGGCTTCTACTGCTACAACAACGGCACGGCGGTGGTCGCTCCGGAGCCTCCCGTGCCGACAGTAACCGACATGCCGCCCGTCTGGGTATCGCCCCGCGCAGCCCGACGTGCCGAACTGTTGCAATTGCTGAAAGATCTCGGCGCCCGCATCGAAACCGGCTCGTCGCCATCACCGGTCGCCCTGACCCTGGTTGCGCCGCTGGGCTTCGACGTGACGACCGTCGCTGTGGTGGAGCGGCTTGATCCGGCCCGCACCGTGGGCATCGACCTCCTGATCGAAGACGCCGCCACCAAGCGCCGTGTCTTGGCAACCAACCCGGCGACCCGGGTGGACATGCGGGACGCGGCCCACGCCTTGTTCGCCCGCGATGGAAAGGCCGTGAGCGTGATTCGTGACAGCGGGGGCTTTGTCACCCAGCGCGTGATCGCCACGATCGTGAACATCGCCTCGGACATGTGCCAGCAGCGCGTCTGCAGCCCGCAGGACCTTGAGACGGCGGTCAAGCTCGGCCTCGGCTACCCTTTGGGCCCATTGGGCATGGGCGACCGTTATGGGCCAACGAACGTGCTTGAAGTGCTTTTCAACATGCAGACCGTCTATGGCGATCCCCGCTATCGTCCGAGCCCCTGGTTGCGGCGTCGCGGCGCCATTGGACTGAGTCTGCTTCACACGGAAGAATAGTCAAGATGGCTGCTGAACTGAAGAGCACCAGCGAAGGATTGACGATGGTCCTGACCATCAGCAATCCCGAGCACCGCAATGCGTTGGGACCGGAAATCTACGCCGCTGGCGTCGAGGCCCTGAACGTTGCGGAGTCCAGCGCTGACGTTCGCAGCGTGGTGATTGCGGGTGAAGGTGCCGTCTTCAGTGCCGGGGGCAACCTGCAGCGCCTTCAGGCCAACCGGCAGCTGCCCCCGGAGTTCCAGGCTCGCAGCATCGAAGGCCTCCACAACTGGATTGAGGCGATCCGTACCTTTCCCAAGCCGGTCATCGCGGCCGTTGAAGGCCCCGCAGCCGGCGCCGGCTTCTCACTGGCTTTGGCCTGCGACTTCATCGTCGCGGCCACCAACGCGGTGTTCGTGATGGCCTACAGCAACATCGCCCTGTCCCCCGACGGGGGTGGCAGCTGGAGCCTTTCCAGGGCCCTGCCACGGCCATTGGTCAATGAGTTGCTCATGTGTGGCGAGCGCATCGGCGCCGAACGACTTCAGCAACTGGGTCTGGTCAACCGATTGGTCGAGCCCGGGCTTGCATTGCAGGCTGCCCTGGAGTGGGCCGAACGCCTCAATCAGCGGGCACCGAACGCGCTCGCCAGCATCAAGGAACTGGTCAACGAAGCCTCAGGAACGACTCTGTCGCGCCAGCTCGCACTGGAACGCGACCACTTCGTCCGCAATCTGCACCATGCCAACGCCGGCATCGGCATCTCGGCATTTCTGGACAAGACGAAGCCCCGCTTCGAGTAGCCGCATCGGCGGCACATCAATGCCCCCTTTGGACACTCAGGTGACAACCCTGAGAGTGGGTGCCCGTCCCTGACGCGACAATCAAACAGTTTTCAGTCACGCAAAAGACAGGCCATGGACGATCCCATTCTTACCATCGAAGAACGCGAGGCGATCAATACCGGTCGCTGGTTCTCCACCCTTTCACCCTCACTGCGACACGACATCCTCCGATGCGCCTACGTCAAACGTTTCAAAGACGGCGAGCTCATCGTGGCGCGCGGCGATCCACCTGCGGAATGGACGGCTTGCGCACGCGGAGCCGTCCGGGTGAGTTCAACCTCCATTTCCGGCAAGCAGATCACCCTCACGTATGTGGAGCCCGGCATCTGGTTCGGCGATGTGGCGATTTTCGATGGAGACCGGCGAACGCACGATGCCTATGCGCATGGGGAAACCACCTTGCTGTGTGTGGCCCGCACGGATTTCCAGAAGATTCTCGCGCTGCACGTGGAGCTGTACGAGGCGCTTGTGCGGCTTCAGTCGCGGCGCATCCGGCAGCTTTATGGCTTGGTGGAAGACCTCAACACCTTGCCACTGCGCGCACGCCTGGCCAAGCAGTTGCTGCACCTGGTTCGAAGCTATGGCGTACCTTGCCTGGCAGACGGCCGCGAAACCCGGATCAGTCTGCAGCTGGCCCAGGAGGAACTGGCCCAGTTGCTGGGCGCCTCACGCCAGCGGGTCAATCAGGAACTCAAGGCAATGGAGCGGGAAAACGCCATTCGCATCGAGCCCGGTGGCCTCGTGGTACGCGATCGTGAAGCCCTGATGCGCATTGTTGAAACCGACAACTAGAAGCTCCTTTGCATTCCCCTGCCTCACCATGAACGATTTCGCACATTTTGTCGGTACCCGCCCGGTGACGGGCACACACGCCTTCGACGTCGCCCGCCTGAGCGGCTGGCTCGAAAAGAACCTGCCGGGCTTCGAAGGCCCCCTGACGGTGGAACTGTTCAAAGGCGGTCAGTCCAATCCGACCTACAAACTGATCACGCCCGGACAGAGTTATGTGATGCGCGCCAAGCCTGGCCCGGTCGCCAAGCTGCTGCCGTCGGCGCACGCCGTCGAACGTGAATTCGCTGTGATGAAGGGTCTTTACGGAACCGACGTCCCGGTGGCACGCATGGACGTGCTGTGCGAAGACGAATCGGTCATCGGACGCGCCTTCTATGTCATGGAGTTCGTGCCGGGTCGCGTGCTGTGGGACCAGTCGCTTCCCGGCATGAGCAACGGTGAACGGCATGCCATCTACGATGAAATGAACCGCGTCATCGCAGCCCTGCACACGGTGAAATTCGCCGAGCAGGGGCTCGCCGGCTATGGCAAGCCCGGCAATTATTTCGAACGTCAGATTGGGCGCTGGAGCAAACAGTACACGGCCTCCATCACAAAGCCCATTCCCGAGATGGATCAGCTCATCGCATGGCTGCCGGCGCATATTCCCGCGAAAGCACGCGACGAGAGCCTGGTCAGCATCGTGCATGGCGACTACCGCCTGGACAACCTGATGTTTCATCCGTCCGAGCCACGCGTGCTTGCGGTACTGGATTGGGAGTTGTCCACGCTTGGGCATCCGCTGGCGGATTTCAGCTACCACTGCATGGCCTGGCACATCCCGCCAGGGGCGTTCCGCGGCATTGGCGGACTTGACGTCGCAGCACTCGGCATTCCCACGGAGGATGAGTACATCCGGATGTACTGCGACCGCACGGGTTTCACGACGCCCGAGGCCCTGAAAGCCGACTGGAACTTCTATCTGGCCTACAACATGTTCCGAATTGCCGCCATTCTGCAAGGCATCGCCAAGCGCGTCGAGGCCGGCACGGCTTCCAGCGCCCAGGCCATCAAGTCCGGAGAAGGCGCCCGCCCGATGGCGGAGCTGGCCTGGAAGTTCGCCCAGAGAGCCTGACACTTTTTTATCCGCCACAGGAGATCCCGATGGAGTTCGATTACAGCCCCAAAGTCAAGGACATGCAGGCCCGCCTGCTGAAGTTCATGGATGAGTACATTTATCCCAATGAGGCGCGCTTCTTCCGAGAGATCGCTGAAAACCGGGCCAAGGGCAACCCCTGGGTTCCGACCACCATCATCGAGGAACTGAAGCCCAAGGCGCGCGCCGCCGGCCTGTGGAACCTCTTCTTGCCCAAGTCCCCGCGGGCGCCGGAAGGACTGTCCAACCTCGAATACGCACCGCTGTGCGAAATCATGGGCCGGGTCCCCTTTGCCGCGGAAGTTTTCAACTGCTCGGCGCCCGACACAGGCAACATGGAAACGCTGGAGCGCTATGCCAGCGAGTCCTTGAAGGACCAATGGCTGGAACCCCTGCTCAAGGGCGAATTCCGCTCGGCTTTCCTGATGACCGAGCCGGAGGTGGCCTCGTCCGACGCGACCAACATCCGTTGCCGCATCGAACGCGATGGCGACGAATACGTCATCAATGGCCGCAAATGGTGGTCGTCCGGCGCAGGCGATCCGCGTTGCGCGGTCTATATCGTCATGGGCAAGACCAACCCCGACGCGGGCCGGCACGAGCAGCAGTCGATGATCGTGGTGCCGTCCAACAGCAAGGGCATCACCGTGGTCCGCCCCCTGACCGTCTTCGGCTGGGACGACGCCCCCCACGGCCACATGGAAGTGCTCCTGGAAAACGTCCGGGTCCCGGTGACCAACCTTCTGCTGGGCGAAGGACGGGGCTTCGAAATCGCCCAAGGCCGACTTGGCCCGGGGCGCATCCACCACTGCATGCGCTCGATCGGCTGCGCCGAACGCGCCCTGGAACTCATGTGCAAGCGCCTGAATACGCGCGTGGCCTTTGGCCGGGAAATTGCGCGCCAGTCGGTCTGGCAGGAGCGCGTGGCTGAGGCCCGCTGCATGATCGAACAGGCCAGGCTGCTCACGCTGAAAGCGGCTTACATGATGGACACCGTGGGCAACAAGGTCGCAAAGGCTGAAATCGCCATGATCAAGATCGTGGCACCCAACATGGCTTGCCAGATTGTCGACTGGGCGATCCAGGCCCACGGCGGCGGCGGCGTGTCGGACGACTTCCCCCTTGCATATGCCTACGCCCACCAGCGCACCTTGCGCCTGGCCGATGGGCCGGACGAAGTTCACCGCGCTTCACTGGCGAAGCTCGAATTTGCCAAGCACCTGCTGTTGCAGCGCGAAGTCGAAATGCCGATCACCCGCGGCAGTTGACGTCGCGACCCTGGATTGGAAGGCGCTCCGAAGAAAAGGCCGTCGCGGCCGGTTCCAGAGCCGGCACGGGGTAGAATACAAGGCTTGTCGGAGCGTAGCGCAGTCTGGTAGCGCATCTGGTTTGGGACCAGAGGGTCGTAGGTTCGAATCCTATCGCTCCGACCATTGAATTCAGCAAGGCTCACCCGGTGGGCCTTTTGCTTTTTGTCCGTCTGCCCGTAGCTCAACTGGATAGAGCAACGGCCTTCTAAGCCGTAGGTCGGGGGTTCGAGTCCCTCCGGGCAGGCCAAATCAGCGTTTCACAACACCTCAAACCCCCTCAGAACCCGCACGCTTCCTAGCGTAGCGGGTTTTTTCTTGTCTCATA